>ENA-OPWC01002009-OPWC01002009.1-human-gut-metagenome-genome-assembly--contig:-NODE-2009-length-12017-cov-2.691941_pt1 | contig 12017 bp, 12 predicted proteins | sample MGYA00241504_ERZ502000 | MGnify/ENA primary metagenome ERZ502000 (study PRJEB25962, sample SAMEA2042005) | human gut metagenome | biome: human gut; feature: human-associated habitat; material: faeces...
TTGATGCAGCTACTGCAGCTACCGTTAACATTCTCCACATTTTACTCTTTCTCATTTTCGTTTCCTCCTGAAATGTATATATTTTTTTCATCCATAACAAAAAAAGAGCGCACGGAAGTATGAAGTGCTCCGTTGCGCTTTAAGTCATATTAATACTTTTTCTTTTAAAAGTCAAGAAAAAAAAAGCAGCTCCCGAAGGAACTGCCCTGAAATCATATTTATGAAGGTCTTCTTACAGACAGGATTGTTCTGTAAGCAGCGTTGTTGCTGATCTTAATACCATCTCTGGAGTTGGATGCATGTACGATCTGTCCGTTACCCATGTAGATTGCAACATGTCCGCCATAGCAGATCAGGTCTCCTGGCTGTGCATCTGCATAAGAAACTTCTGTTCCCCAGTTCTGCTGCTCATAAGATGTTCTCGGAAGGCTGTAGCCAAACTGAGCATATACACTCTGTGTAAATCCAGAGCAGTCAGCTCCACCTGTAAGACTTGTACCACCCCATACATATGGGTTTCCAACAAACTGTTTAGCATAATCTACAATTGAAGATCCTGAACCACTGGATGAAGAACTGCTGGAGCTTGAAGAGCTGGATGAAGTATCTACTGTATCCGGATCAACTGTGTTGTCACTGTCAATCACATTTCCATATTCATCATATTCTACATCACTGCTTCCACTGTCTTCTGTAGTTGTTTCTGTTGTAGTCTGGCTCGGATCAACCTCGTTTCCATCTTCGTCATATACAGTATCTCCGTTTTCTGCTGCTTCTGAAGCATCAACTTCGTTACCGTCTTCATCAACACCCTCGATTGCCGGGATGTCTGTTGGAGCCGGCATAAACTCGATGATTGCATCAAGGAGTTTCTGAACACCTTTGTTTCTGTATGCAGTACCGCAGCATACCGGAACAGCTGTACACTCACATGTAGCTTTTCTCAGAACTGCTTTCATTGCATCGATTGAAGGCTCTTCACCCTCAAGGTATTCCATCATAAGGTCATCATCCAGCTCACAGATCTTCTCAACGAGTTCTGTGTGATAAAGCTCAGCTTCATCCTGCATCTCTTCCGGGATATCTGTTACAGAGATGTCATCACCTTTTTCATCATTGTAGATGTAGGCCTGCATCTCGAACAGGTCGATGATTCCCTTGAATTCGTCCTCTTTTCCGATTGGAAGCTGAAGACAAATAGCATTCTTTCCAAGTCTTGTCTTGATCTGATCTACAGCGTTGTAGAAATCAGCACCAAGGATGTCCATCTTATTGATGAATGCCATACGTGGTACATTGTAGGTATCTGCCTGACGCCATACATTTTCAGACTGAGGCTCAACGCCGCCTTTTGCACAGAATACACCAACTGCACCGTCAAGTACACGTAAGGAACGTTCAACTTCTACTGTGAAGTCTACGTGTCCTGGAGTATCAATGATATTGATACGATGTTCCAGTGCACCTGGTTTTGCTTTACAGTTTTCCTGTAAAGTCCAGTGACAAGTTGTTGCGGCTGAAGTAATTGTGATACCTCTTTCCTGTTCCTGTTCCATCCAGTCCATGGTAGCAGTACCTTCATGAGTATCACCGATTTTATAGTTAACACCGGTATAGTATAAGATACGCTCTGTAAGAGTAGTCTTACCGGCATCGATATGTGCCATAATACCAATGTTTCTGGTTCTCTCTAACGGATATTCTCTTCCAGCCAATGGATTTTCCTCCTATTGAATTAGAATCGATAGTGAGCAAATGCTTTATTTGCCTCAGCCATCTTATGCATGTCTTCTTTCTTCTTAACAGATGCGCCTGTATTGTTCATTGCATCTAATAATTCATTTGCCAGTCTGTCTTCCATTGTTTTCTCTCCTCTTTTACGAGAGTAGAGAGTAATCCAGCGAAGAGCTAAAGCCTGACGTCTTTCCGGTCTAACCTCGATTGGTACCTGATATGTTGCACCACCGATACGTCTTGCTTTTACTTCCAGAACAGGCATGATGTTGTTCATAGCCTCTTCGAATACTTCCAGAGCAGGCTTGCCGCTCTTCTCTTCAACCTTAGCAAATGCTCCGTATACGATCTTCTGGGCTACACCCTTCTTGCCATCCAGCATGATGTTGTTGACAAGCTTGGTAACCACTTTGTTGTTGTATAAAGGATCTGCTAATACATCTCTTTTCTGAATATGTCCTTTACGTGGCACGGTTCTTCCCTCCTTAACAAATTGTTCTCGTGAGATCCGTTATCTCGGCATCAAAGATGCCTCGATGTCGGCTGTTCGCCGACCAATCCCTCCATAAAAAGTTCGCTCGTAAGCAAGCTTACGCTCTCTTTTCATGTCGGTCTTGCCTTCTCACTAGTTACGTTAAATCATCGGTACTCACATGTGTTTCCCCAAGTGTTCGCGCTGTTATATCTGTATCACAGAATTCCAACACTTTTCTTAGTTTCGTTTTTGTGGTACAAAGATGTCTCACTGACATCTCCAAAAATCCTTGCGGATTTTCATCGGACTCTCGGTCCGACGTTCAAAACGCCTCGGATACTACTTATTTCTTAGCATCCTTAGGTCTCTTAGCACCGTACTTGGAACGAGCCTGTTTTCTGTTAGCGACACCGGCAGTATCAAGGGTACCACGGATGATGTGGTATCTGGTACCGGGCAGGTCCTTAACACGACCACCACGGATCAAAACAACGCTGTGCTCCTGCAGATTGTGACCTTCACCGGGAATGTAGCTGGTAACTTCGATTCCGTTGGAAAGACGTACTCTGGCGATCTTTCTAAGAGCAGAGTTAGGCTTTTTAGGAGTTGCTGTCTTAACAGCGGTACATACACCACGCTTCTGGGGAGCAGAAACGTCTGTTGCTTTCTTGTGAAGAGAGTTGTAACCCTTCTGGAGAGCAGGTGCAGTAGACTTCTTAACAGAAGTCTGACGTCCTTTTCTTACTAACTGGTTAAATGTTGGCATTCTGTTTCACCTCTTTCTTAATAGTATAATAGACGCACCTTTTCTGGCACGCTTTAACAGTATACTTGTTCCGACTTCCGTTGTCAACAGGTTTTTCGTGAAATTTACAGGGTTTTTCATGACTTTTTCATATATTATAAGTCGAGCAGGCTGGCTCCTACTCGATTTGTATACTTTGTACACCATCTCGCTTAAAAGTTCGATGATGTACATTCGCCAAAATGGGAGCCGTACCGTTTCCGATACCGCTCCCTGAAGTATTTCCCGTTATTTTCCTGCTTACACAAAGTCTGTTTACAGGATTTCTTTCAGATATCTCTCTAACGCATCCTGCCAGGAAGGAAGCCTTACGAATCCGTTCTCTGTCAGCTTGGCTTTGCTCATGCGGCTGTTCTCCGGTCGCTTGGCTTTCGTCGGATACTCGGAAGCCGGTACAGGAGCCACCTCCACTTTCATGCCAGCCTGGCGGAATATCTCGCAGGCAAATTCATACCAGTTACAGATACCTTCGTTGGTAGCATGATAGATACCGTATTTATCCGTCAGGACCATATCCACCAGAAGTCTTGCCAGATCATAAGTATAGGTAGGAGATCCGAACTGGTCATTCACCACTGTGAGATGATCATGGGTCTTGCCCAGATTCAGCATGGTCTTGATGAAGTTCTTGCCGTTGACTCCGAATACCCAGGAGATTCTTACGATAAAATATTTCTCCAGTGTATTCTGTACTGCCAGTTCTCCTTCGTATTTGGTCTGTCCGTATACATTCAGCGGATGACGCTCGTCCTCTGGCTCCCAGGGTCTGGTGCCCTCGCCGTCAAACACATAATCGGTACTGATATAGACCATCTTGCAGTCCAGCTTCTTGCAGACATTCGCAATGTTCTGTGTGCCGTCCGCATTGACCTTACGGCAGATTTCCACGTTATCCTCCGCTGCATCCACTGCGGTATAGGCTGCACAGTGTACCACAGCGTCCGGTGCCGCCTCTCCGATCACCTTTTCCACGCTGGCCGCATCTGTGATATCCATCTCCTGAATATCCACGCCGACAGCCTCAATTCCGCGCTTTGTCAACTCATTTACCACATCATATCCCAACTGGCCTTTTACGCCTGTTACCAAGACTTTCATAGATTGCCTTCCTTTTCTTTCCTATGCTTGTGGCGCAGGTCTCTGAACCGGCCACATACATGATTATAACATTCCCGGCAGACATCAGCAACGAAATACTTCACTTTTATAAATCTGGTGTAAAAAATCCGGGGATGATCCCCGGATCTTTCTGATTAAATTTAAACAGTCATATAGCTTTGCGCTGCCCGCCGGATATCCTCGACAATTCCTTCTGCCTTTTTATCCTCCAGTTCGGTTACCTGCTTTCTAAGTTTCCACCAGTTCCAGCCGGGATGTGCATTTTCCTGCAATTCTATGATTCTTTTCTGGTATTTTCTGCATAATATAAAATAAATCACCAAGAGTAATAAAACACCAATGCCCAGCATTCCGGCTACTGTGTCACCGTAATATCCACTCTTTGCTGCCTGTGCAAGCGGTGTCGCTTCATCTTCAATTTGTACGATTCGATAACCTGTCAAAATCACAGGTATGGAATATAACATGCCGCTCATCTCGACCGCCTCCGTTATTTCTTAGTCTCTATCTATAAAGACTACTTATCCATGAAAAACGGCTCACATTTTTCGATATTTTTTTCAGGAATTCCTACCGGTCTGCTTCCGGAAATTCTTATCGCATAAATTTACTTTTTATGGGAAATCCGATATAATGGTGATATAGATTTTCACACGGCTATTTGTGCTGCAGGCGTCACAAAGCAGCCCTTATCGCAGAATCAAATTTGAAATTTGATTCGCGATTTCTCCGACGGAAGGAATCGTCTGCAGAATGGAGATTATTATGAAAAAAAGTTTCATACGACATATTTTTGCTGTAAGTATATTGTCCTGTTGTCTGTTATTCGGAGGATGCAGTCAGAATTCTGACGGAGAGGAAACATCATCTGCCACGACTGCTTCCACCTCCCCGTCTGAGACTGTTGCCGCCCTGCCTGCCGATGTTTCCCCGGATTCCGAGTCGTCTGCCATAGAATCCACTTCGGAGGATACCAGGGCACTCACCCTGTCGGTAGTCAATATGTGTGGCATCGAAGTCGGTATGGTAGCGGTCATTGATCCCGTGACCGGGGAACAGGTAAATCTGGATTCCCTGTCGGATCAGGAATCGATCTCTATGGAAGCAGACTGGCCCTCCTCTGTCAATGAGTTCCAATGGGCTCTCTACAATACTGACGGTGAATTATGCGTTGAGGGGACAACCGATATCAGCAGTGCCCAGGCCACAGTGACTCTTCTTCTGACCGGAGACGGTGATCTGGAAAAAGTTGAAGAGCTCTTCGAGTAATCCGCTTTCCAAGGTCTAAAAAACGACATCCACCGGGAAAATCCCGATGGATGTCGTTTTTGTTATCTTTTATTCTTCGATATCTCCTGCATTTTCTGCCTGAGCCTTCAGCTTCTTCTCATTGTGCTTCTTGTACATTTCATATCCGGTTGCACCGAGGATCAGAATGATCAGCCACCACCACCAGGACATCTTTGCATGTTCGCTTTCCACAGCTACATCTGCCAGGGGAACAGCCTCTTCTTCGATATTTACGGCTTCCTTGGTCTCTTCCTTATCGGAACCTGCCTGAACGGTTTCCTGTGTATTTGCAGGAGCTGCTTCTGCAAGAGGTGCTGCTTCGTCAGCGATCTGTACAACGGGTGCTGTTGCCTGGTTCTGTGCAACTACGGTTGCCTGTGCTGCGGGTGCTGCTGTCAGTGCAACAGGTGTAACAACTGTTGCTGCCTCTCCGGCGCCACCTTCCTCTGTATCACCGGCACCCCCGGTCTCACCTTCTCCACCTGCAGGTGTTCCGGGTGTAGGTGCAGGAGTCAGACGATCGATCACCTTATCCAGCTCTCCGCCTGCCTCATCCAGGCTGCCCAGAATCTCCTTCAGAGTATCTTCTGCATCCTTTTTGTTGTGTTCAGCCACGGCCAGCTTTCCTTCCAGTTCCTTCAGAGCTCCAAGGTTACTGGTTCTGTTACTCTTCAGAGCTTCGATCTCTGCCTTCAGCTCATTGACCTTAGCCTGCGCTGTTTCCACGTCTTTCTCTGCGTCCTGTGCATCCTGTAACAGCTTCTGATACTTTTGGGTCAGAGCCTTGGCATCATCTACGAACTTACGATATTCAGTATCCTTCTGGGTCAGTTTGATGTTGCCTTGAATGTAATTCAGGTTCTGGATGATCTGGCCGGTCAGCACTTCTGCATTTGCATAAGTCTCAGTTCTGACAGCAGTATTGGTTGTGGTCTCTCCGGTTTTCTCCAGATAATCAATCTCATAGGAATAGCTGGTATGAGCAATGGTATCGGTATCTGTAGTCTTCACATTGTACACACCGGTTGCGCCGCTTGCTTTTGCCTGTGCCAGTGCTACATCCTGTACCGCATTCTGTGCCTCCGCTGCGGTGGTCTTCTCATCGGTCTTGACACTGACACCTGCCACATAGCGGATGGTTGCCTTGCCGAACTTCCAGTCATCCCAGTTGGCACTTACAAAAATACCACCGTCTGCCTCGACTGCCTTTCTGGCTGCATCTTCCAGCTTCTTGTTCGTAGCTTCTCCCTTACCAAACAGTGCCTTGATGTCATTCCAGAGGGAGCCGAAGGTACTCTGGTCTACTGTCTTCTTAGTGACCTTTGCATAAGTTGCGGATACGGTACCGGATACCTCATATTTATCTTTAAGTAATACGTTATCCTCGGTCTTATTGGTCGTTAACGTACTGCTTTCACTTATTAAATATAATTCATCACAATCCGTTTCTTTTTTAATCTGATCTTTAATATCGTTTATTTTGTCATCCTTAACATCATTTTGAACTTCACTCGCGCTGTCCCAAGAACGAACAGTTTTCTTCACATCCACAGTCTTCGTAAAGGTAGGAATGTAGGTTCCGTTACCGGTATAAGTATAATCCGTTTTTTCTGTTCCTGTAACGGTTGCTTCCTTACCGTTATTGGCATTTTCCAATTCCTTTTCCTTTTCAGCAGCTGCAGCATCTCTCTCTGCCACTGTCTGATACTGTTCGGAAGAAGTGAATTTTGCATCGGTATAGGTGATGGTGGTCACATCAGCGGTCACGGTCTTGATCAGGTTGCCGTTCTCATCCAGTTTCCAGGATTCCTTCTCGGTAGCCTCATTTACAACAGTATCAACCTCGCCGTTTTCGGTCTTCTGGTTATTGTCAGAAATAATGATACTCTCGGTTCCGTCGTTCTTGATCACTTTCTTTCCATCTACTGCAATAATGGTTCCGTCTTTCAGACCTTTTTCCACTTCGGAAACAGTGATAGTATCCCCATTTTCCTTCACATACTGATCCGGATTGGTCTCCTGTTCCTTTTCCCAGTTGATCTCTTCAAGTCTCTTCTCGAAGATCACGATATTATCCCGATCCTTCTGGTCACCCTTTGCATCTTTGTCATCCATCAGGAAGTTGTAGTATTTATGCTGCGTTACTCCGTTTTCATCCGTGTAGGTTACTTCGAAGTAATTCATCGTATTGTTGTCTTTGCCCTGTTTACGAACAACAGTGGTATCACCCTTAATGTTCAGTACCTCTGGCAGATAATAATTCTGCATAATGGAAATGAAAAGCTTATCCTCATTTTTCCAGTTAAGTCCCTGATCTCCCTGTGTCAGAGCTTCCTTATCTGCAATATCCATGGCACCTGCTGCGGAGGTATCCACTGCGCTCTTGGCAGCTTCCAGAGCCTTTGCCAGCGCCTCTGCATTTTCCTGCGCTGCTTTCAACTCAGTAGCTGCGGCATCTGCATTGGCATCTGCACTGTTTACCGCATCCTCATATGCCTTTTCATAATCCGCCAGTTTCTTTGCGGCTTCTTCATAAGCTGCCTTGGCGCTATTGTACTCCCCGAGCTTTGCGTCAAAATCTGCCTGTGCCTGATCCACGGTAGTCTTTACTTCTTCATAGGCAGCATTGGCATCGGTGATAGAAGCAGCATCCTTGATATTCTCGATCTGTCCATTTACCTTATCCTGGGAAGCCTGCATGGCATCCTTTGCTTCTGCCGCAGTCTGTCCTGCATTTGCCGCAGCATCAGCTGCCTTATTCAGTTCTGCGTCGGACAGCTTGTCATTGGCTTCCGCAACCCCCAGCGTAGTATCTGCATTCTCTACGGCAGACTCTGCGTCCTTCAGGGATGAACCGTCTTTAACAGTCTTATCCTCTACTTTGGCATTGGCATCCAGAATGTCCTGAGACAGATCCTTTCCCTCGGCATCCTTCACATCTCCGGCTGCCACCTTGTCAACCACTTCCGCCTTCACATCAGCGGCACTCTTTTCGGCGCCCTCTACAGCCTTGTCAGCATCTTTTGCGACTGCTTCCGCCTGATCGCATACACCGGCTTCCGGTGTCACTGTAATGTTCTTATCCTCGTTTCCTTCGGAAGAATTCCCCTCTCCTTCTGCTGCCAGTGCAGTCAACGGTGAAGATGCCATCAGCATTGCGGAAATGCCGATCGCCATAGCACGAATCACTTTTTCGTTCTTACTGTTTTTTCTCATATGATTTTTCCTCTCCATTCTATTTTTCAACAATATGTTCAAATAAATACTGCAGCACCTCCGGCGTGAACTTCTTTGCCGAAATAGCTACTTTAAAATTTCCGTCTTCTTGCTCCTCCTGTCTGGTGACATCTGCATACATGATCATCGTATCCGCTACGATTATGATGTCTTTCCCCTTAAGGTCAGGAGATCCTGCCGGCATCGTAAAGGCTATGCCCAGCGGACTGACATTCCGGGTCTCCACAAAAATGCTTTCCCCGGTATCACATACCACGATAACACTCTTTGCCTGGTAGCCCACACGGTCGATCCGTCTTCGTTCTTCCATGTCCCCTTTTGCTCCTTTCTTCCAGAGATGCCTGTTAAAACGCCCCTTTTATTCTGTCTTATCTATTAAGACTCTCCGTCTCAGAAAAAAGGTTCAGAAAAACAGAAATATTTTTCTTTTTTTTTACATTTTTTTCAAAACATTGTATTCTTAGCATTTTTCCCATCCCTTTTCCTTACACTCACCTCCATGGCCAGCAGATCCGCAAGCAGGATCATCCCTCCCAGCACCGCCGCCAACGGTTCTCTCCACCATCCATATCCAAACAATACCACGGCACCGGTCATTCCTACCCAGTTCACCCGGGTTCCATGCATCTTCATTCCACCTCTTCTGCCTCTCTTTCTAATACGCATCCGCATGCTTTAACAACACTGTCACCGTCTTGCACAAAATCCGGATATCCTCCATCAGTGACCAGTTATCAATATATTCCACATCCAGCTCCACGATCTTTTCGAAATCCGTCACCAGACTCCTGCCGTTCACCTGCCACATGCCCGTCAAGCCCGGCTTGATACTGATCCGCCGCCACTGCCTTGTGCCGTATTTCTCCACCTCGTCCGGGGTCGGCGGTCTCGTTCCCACCAGACTCATGGAACCTCCCAACACATTAAAAAACTGTGGCAGCTCATCAATGCTTAAATTCCGCAGGATCCTGCCCACCCGGGTGATCCGGGGATCCTCCCGGATCTTGAACATTACGCCCCCCGCGATCTCATTTTGCGACAGCAGCTCTGACTTTCTCTCTTCCGCATCCACATACATGCTGCGGAATTTATAGATTTTGAACTTCTTTCCGTTCTTGCCGATACGCACCTGAGAGAAGAAAATCGGTCCCGGGGATTTGATGTAGATCATCGGTCCTATGACAATGATCAGGATCACAGTAAGCAGGCAGCCGACAATTCCTCCGGCAATATCCATCAGCCTCTTGTAGAGCAGCTGTTTCGGTGATGCGGTATTGATACTGGATGTAATTACCGAATAGCCGCCGATTTTTTCTATAAAATTCTTTCCGCTGAGTGATTTTTCCATCTCACCCAGGCTGAGATGTACGGTCAGTCCCATGGTGATGATCTCATCGATCAGCTTCTGTGGATATGGTTCTGTCTCGCTGATCTTGACAAAGACTTCGTCAACCCATTCATGACAGAGATATTCACTGATCGTGTCCATATTTCCGACAACCGGTATTCCTGCGATTTCTTTTACACCCGGATTGTCATCAATGAGCGCGAGCCCATTGATGGAAAAGTTCTGGATCGGACCGCTCAGGATCTTTTCAATCGTCTCTTTTGCTTCGGCGAGACTTACCACAACGACCATGGACTTTTCTTTCTTTTTGGTCGCATTCTTTTTCAGGACATTTTCTTTGTGCCATACCCTGCCGACGTAGTCAAAGCATAAATACAAAAATGCGGTATAGAACAACGTTAATCTGGAATAGCTGACTGCCTGCTGTGTTGCAAAGAGATACAGGACAGACAGCAGCATGACCATCAATACATGCTTGGCTGTCTTGGTAAATTCTATGTAATAGCCTCGTTTCAGGATATCCTGATAGGACTGTCCCAGAAACATGACCACGATCTGGCACAGCATAAATACAAAGGCTACTGTGCGGTAAATCTGATCACTGTACGGGTTTTCCAACCCCTGTCGTACTAAGTATGCAACTACAAAGGCAAGCTGAAGGCAGAAAATATCCAGAAGGATAAAATCCCAGTGTTTCAGCCACCCCTGTGGTGATTTCTTATACATACGCTTCCCCCTTACAAAAATCTTTCTATATTTTACAGATTTCGGATTCTGCTGTAGTCCCGAGATCATCGCTGCCATACAGTTCCCTGCAGCAGTCTCTGCACAGCTGTCCGGCTCCCGGAATATAACATTTCCGTTCACTGACCGGCATCTGCACCGGTACATCAGTAACGACACCACAGAGCACGCATCTCTCGAACGAATTCTCTTCAGAATCCATCTGTAATTTTTTCTCTTTTCTGTCGAAGAAAAATTTCTTTTTCATATTCTTTCCTTATATTTATAAATTATCTAATATGTAACAAATTTAAAATCTGAATGATTTCAGATCTTAAATTTGCTGCATATTATTTACCTGTGTTCTGTTTCGTGAATTTCTCTCTGGAATTCTTCCACAGACATATTTTCATTGCCGGTCGGCTTATTCCCTACCGGATGGAAAGTCGGTACGATTTCCTCCACCATCTCAACGATGTGCGGATTGTTCTCGTAACTTGCCTGTGCCAGCTCTGTCAGCTGACCAAGGAATTTACTGATGTCAAACGGAATCGGCTTACCAATGTGAATCAAGTCATTGTCTGTCTTCTTCATTCCCTCTTCTGCCATCAGCTTCTCTTCGTAAAGCTTCTCACCAGGACGCAATCCTGAATAAACGATTGGAATTTCCACATCCGGTTCATATCCGGAAAGTTTGATCAGGTTTCTCGCAAGACTGTCGATCTTGACCGGTTCACCCATATCCAGAACGAAGATCTCACCGCCCCAGGCATAGGTTCCTGCCTGAAGTACCAGGCTGACTGCCTCCGGGATCGTCATGAAGTATCTCACGATATCCGGATGTGTAACTGTCACCGGGCCGCCCGCTTCAATCTGTTTCTTAAAGAGTGGAATAACCGATCCGTTGCTTCCAAGAACATTTCCAAATCGAACTGCCACAAACTGTGTTCCCTGTCGGTCTTTGTTCTTGACGCTCTCGATATGTATGCTGGAACGCTCTTCCGGCCGGCTCTTCATGGCCGCCGTCGTCCTGTCTCCCGGAATCTGATCCTCGAAGTATTTATCCATGTGTGCATGAAGAAGTGGAAGGACATCCATTCTGCCGGCCTTGCTCACTGCATCCATACTCTGGATGACCATTTCGCAGAGACGTTTGCTTGCGCCCATGATGTTGGTCGGATTTACTGCCTTATCCGTACTGATCAGGATAAATCTTGATGCACCGTGCTTCAGTGCCGCATACGCTGTTTTGTATGTACCGATCACATTGTTCTTGATGGACTCGT
>ENA-OPWC01002010-OPWC01002010.1-human-gut-metagenome-genome-assembly--contig:-NODE-2010-length-12012-cov-1.817345_pt1 | contig 12012 bp, 9 predicted proteins | sample MGYA00241504_ERZ502000 | MGnify/ENA primary metagenome ERZ502000 (study PRJEB25962, sample SAMEA2042005) | human gut metagenome | biome: human gut; feature: human-associated habitat; material: faeces...
CAGGTGACGTATCTGCCTATATTCCTACTAACGTTATTTCTATTACAGACGGACAGATATTCCTGGAGACAGAGTTATTCCATTCAGGAATCATGCCTGCTGTAAACCCGGGTATCTCCGTATCACGAGTTGGTGGTGATGCGCAGATCAAGGCAATGAAGAAGGTAGCAGGAACACTGAAACTGATTTATTCCCAGTACCGTGAGCTGCAGAGCTTTGCTCAGTTTGGATCTGATCTGGATGCAGATACCAAAATGCGTCTGGAACAGGGAGCACGTATTGTGGAAGTTCTGAAACAGAACCAGAATGCACCGGTTCCTGTAGAGAAACAGGTCGCGATCCTTTATGCGGTTACAAAGGGTGTTCTGGAATCAGTAAAGGTTGAAGATGTAAATGTATATGAATCAGGATTATATACCTATCTGGATACAGATGCAGCAGGCGTAGAGGTTATGCAGGAGATCCGCTCAACAGGTAAGCTGGAGCAGGAAACAGAGCAGAAGCTTCGCAGCGTACTGGATGCGTATACAGAGAACTTCCTGAATACAAGACCTGAGAAATAAAGTGATTAGGAGGGTATCGTATGGCTTCGAATATGAAAGCGGTAAAGCTGCGTATCAAGAGTGTACAGAGTACCATGCAGATTACCAAGGCCATGGAGCTTGTAGCATCCTCCAAACTGCGTAAGGCAAAGGAACGTGCAGAGGTATGCCGTCCGTACTTTACAGAACTTCATGAGACATTGAAAGAGATTGCAAGGGAGAATACAGATTTCTCATCCGTTTATGCGAAAGAGTCTTCCAACAATAAAACCTGCTATGTAGTGATCGCAGGTGACAGAGGACTTGCAGGTGGTTATAACACCAATCTTTTCAAATGTCTGGAGGCTTCTGCTGAAGGTAAGGACTACATGGTTCTGCCGGTTGGAAAGAAAGCAATAGAATATTTCCGACAGAGAGGGATTGAAGCTTTGACAGAACAGTTTGCAGAAGTGGGGAATATTTCTGTGGCAGACTGTTTTGAGATGGCAAATATGCTCTGCACGGAATTTCGAAAAGGAACCTTTGGTCATATTGAATTATGCTATACTGTCTTTGATTCCATGCTTTCTCAGCAGCCGGAGGTATTTTCCATGCTTCCTATGACTGATATCAGAGAGGAAAGCGGAGGTAAGATAGAGACGAAGAATCTGATCCTCTATGAACCGGACGGAGAGACAGTATTTGATGCCATTGTTCCGGAATATCTGGCAGGACTGGTTTATGGCGGTATCTGCGAAAGTACCGCAAGTGAACTGGCAGCCAGACGTATGGCTATGGATGCAGCCACAAGTAATGCGGAAGAGATGATCGATCAGCTCAATCTGTATTACAACAGGGCACGTCAGGCCAGCATCACGCAGGAGATCACGGAGATTGTTGCAGGTGCGGAAGGTCTTTAGAAATAGGAGATTATAAACATGAGTGAAAAACACATTGGCGAGGTAGTGCAGGTTATCGGTCCGGTACTGGATATCCGCTTTGCGCACGATGAACTGCCGCCTCTTCTCAATGCCATAGAGATTGATAATGATGGCGCAAAGCTGGTTGCCGAGGTTGCACAGCAGGTTGGTGATGATGTAGTAAGATGTATTGCCATGAACTCTACTGACGGTCTGGTGCGCGGTGCCAAAGCTCTGGATACAGGCGGTCCCATTTCTGTTCCTGTAGGTGAAGAATGTCTGGGACGAGTATTTAACCTTCTGGGTGATCCGGTAGACAATCTTCCGGCACCGGAGGCAAAGGAACGCTGGTCTATCCATCGTCAGGCTCCTTCTTATGAAGAACAGATGCCTGCAACAGAGATCCTGGAGACAGGAATCAAGGTTGTTGACCTGATCTGTCCTTATGCAAAGGGTGGTAAGATCGGTCTTTTCGGTGGTGCAGGTGTAGGAAAAACAGTTCTTATCATGGAGCTGATCCACAATGTAGCAACTGCACACGGCGGACTTTCCGTATTTACAGGTGTAGGAGAGCGTACACGTGAGGGAAATGACCTTTACAATGAAATGAAAGAAAGTGGAGTTATCGACAAGACTGCTCTGGTTTACGGTCAGATGAACGAGCCGCCCGGAGCACGTATGAGAGTTGGACTTTCCGGACTTACCATGGCGGAATACTTCCGTGATGAGAAGAACCAGGATGTGCTCCTCTTTATTGACAATATTTTCCGTTTTACACAGGCAGGTTCCGAGGTGTCTGCGCTTCTGGGACGTATGCCTTCAGCCGTAGGTTATCAGCCTACACTGGCAACTGAAATGGGTAACTTGCAGGAGCGAATCACTTCTACACGTAAGGGTTCCATTACATCCGTACAGGCTGTTTATGTGCCTGCCGATGACCTTACAGACCCTGCTCCGGCAACAACTTTCTCACATCTGGATGCTACGACTGTACTTTCCCGTGAAATCTCCAGTCAGGGTATTTATCCGGCAGTAGATCCGCTGGATTCCACAAGCCGTATCCTTTCACCGGAGATCGTTGGTAAAGAGCACTATGAGATTGCAAGATCTGTACAGCGTGTGCTTCAGCGTTACAAAGAACTTCAGGATATCATTGCCATCATGGGTATGGATGAGCTTTCAGAAGAAGACAAGCGCACAGTAAACCGTGCACGTAAGGTACAGAGATATCTGTCTCAGAGCTTCTCTGTAGCAGAACAGTTCACAGGTATGCCTGGTAAATATGTTCCTCTCAAAGAAACCTTAAGAGGATTCAAGATGATTCTCGACGGTGAATGTGATGATATTCCGGAGAGTTACTTCCTGTTTGCCGGTACCATTGATGAAGTATTTGAAAAAGCTAAGAAGCAGTAAAGGAGGTGTCTTATGAGTACCTTCCCTTTACGGATCGGAACACCGGACGGGCTGCTTTTTGAGGGCGATGTGGAACGTGTGGTCTGCAGAAGTATCGGCGGTGATATTGCGATTCTTGCAAGACACTGTAACTTTTGTACTGCTCTTGGAATGGGGGAAGCCAGTGTCGTCATGGCAGATGGAAACAGACGAACTGCGGCCTGTATTGGAGGGATGCTTTCTGTTATGAACGGCACCTGTCGTCTTCTCGCGACCACCTGGGAGTGGAAGGAAGATATTGACGTAGAGCGTGCGCAGGCAGCTAAGAAACGTGCTGAAGAAATGATTGCCAAAGGCGGTCTTACTGACCAGGAATACAAAATGGCATCTGCAAAACTGCAGAGAGCATTGGTGCGTCTGAGTGTAAAAGAATAAGTTATTTGTGCAGGGAGAGTCAGTGGCTCTCCCTGAAATTTTGGGTAAAAGCTTAGTTTTTGAATATTTACGGATTCTCTGTAAAGTGCTATGATGTATCACAATCACAAAATGGATTTGCCGCTACAGCAGGCGGAAGAATAACAGAGAAGAGGGAGTGGGTTTTATGAAAGATACAACGTTGGAGGGAAGGGCAAAAACCAAAAACGGAGTTGCCAGGCTGGCATTCTCCGTATTGTGCATTTTGTTAGAGGTTGTGTTTATTGTTGCGTTGTTTACCAGACTGAACAGATATGCAGAAGCACTGAACCTTCTGACAAGAGTGTTGGGACTGATTGTCATTTTGAATATGTATGCATCGCCGGTCACATCGACGATCAAGATGCCCTGGATTCTTCTGATCCTCGCATTTCCGATCATGGGACTTGGACTGTATCTGCTGGTTGGTCTGAATGGAGGTACGGCAAAGATGCGAAAGCGCTATCAGAAAATTGATGAACAGCTTTTGCCTTGTCTTCCACAGAACCGTACAATTCAGAAAAAACTTGAACAGATACTTCCAAAGGCAGGAAATATATCTTCGTATATTTACAGGAATGCTTTTTATCCGGTGTATCAGAATACGGATGTGACTTATTTTGATGAAGCGGTCAAAGGACTGGAGGCGCAGCTTACGGATCTTGCAAAGGCGGAGCAATTCATTTTCATGGAGTATCATGCAATTGAGGATGAATATGCATGGAGCAGGATACAGACGGTGCTGGAAGAACGGGTGAAAGCAGGAGTAGAGGTCCGGGTGTTCTATGATGACATGGGCTCGATCGGATTCGTAAATCTGAGCTTTGCGAGAAAACTGGAAGCGAAAGGAATTGCCTGCCGGGTATTCAATCCGCTGCTTCCGGGACTTAATATGTTCCTGAATAACCGTGACCACAGAAAGATTACAGTGATTGACGGAAAGGTTGGGTACACAGGCGGTTATAATCTGGCAAATGAGTATTTTAACTATACACATCCATACGGGGAATGGAAGGATACGGGAATCCGGCTGGAAGGAGATGCGGTGGCTTCGCTTACGGCAGCATTTTTGGAAATGTGGGAAGCATCCGGGAAGACTCCGGCCGATGTGGATGTTCTGGATATAGAGGCACAGAAAAAATATCTGGTACAGCATCCGTATCAGGCAAAGCAGACGGGATATATCCAGCCGTATGCGGACTGCCCGTTAGACGGAATCCAGGTTGGAGAGGATGTCTATATCAGTATCGTCAACAAAGCGGACAGATACTGCTGGTTCATGACTCCTTATCTGATTATCACGGATGAGATGACACATGCACTTTCGCTGGCGGCCAGGCGTGGCGTGGATGTGCGGATCATCACACCGGGAATCCCGGATAAGAAGCTGATCTACAGTATCACCAGATCGTTCTATCACAATCTGGTACAGGATGGTGTAAGGATCTATGAGTGGACGCCGGGGTTCTGTCATGCGAAGATGAGCGTAGCAGATGATTGCATGGCGACTTGCGGCACGATCAATCTGGATTATCGGAGCCTTTATCATCATTTTGAAAATGGGTGTTTTATGGCAGATTGTGATGCGGTGCTGGATATCCGGCGGGATATGGGGCAGACATTGGAACAGTGCAGGGAAGTGACGGAGAAGTATAAGTCCGGCCGGAGCGCGACTCTGCGGCTGGGACAGTTGTTCCTGCGATTGTTTGCGGAGCTGTTGTAGGAAAGAAGAAGGTAAAGGGACTGGGAATGCAGGTTTGCATTTCTAGTTCTTTTTTATTCTTGCATATTGACATATATCGAGATGCGATATATAATAGAACCAAGAAGAAAGCAAATTTTTTTACACTCAACTATCGAAAGCCGATATATAATGAAAGCAAATATAAGAAAGGAGCAATCACTATGAAAGTAAACAAAAATATGGTCTCAGGAAATACCGCAATGTTAATTCTCAAATTGATCTCAGAAAAGGATATGTACGGATATGAAATGATCGATACACTCTCAAAGAGATCGGACAATGTATTCGAATTAAAGGTAGGAACATTGTATCCGCTGCTTCACAGCATGGTACAGTCCGGATATTTGGAAAGTTATAACCAGGAGGCGAACGGGAAACTCAGAAAGTATTACCGGATCACACCTAACGGGAAGAAATATCTGGAGAAAATGATCGAAGAATGGAATGCTTATGCCAATGCAGTTACGAGCATGATCCAGTATTCCGTATAGCACAGGTAAGGCAGTGAAGGTGGCAGAAAAGGAGGGTGTTAGATATGAAGGAAAGAGAATATCTGAAAGAACATGGGAAGAAGATTACCGATTCGTCTGTAAGAAAAGAGATTGTAAATGAATATGAAGCGCATATAGAAGACTGCAAAGTCGCATTAATGGAATCAGGGATGACGGAAGTTGAAGCAGAGGAAGAAGCAGTCCGCCAGATGGGCGATCCGCAGGAAGCAGGTGAAGCAATGGATAAGATCTATCATAAAGTGTTTGATTCCAATATGTTTCTGTGGATGCTGGCACTGGGATGTATACCGATTGTATGTGTGTGCATTTCTTATCTTATCGCAAGAGATCCGAACGCATTTTTATGGTTGTGGAATGAGGCACTTGGCCTGAATAAAATCCCGGCAGTTATACACCGGAATATCGGAATCGGATTTGCTGTCTATGGAATCGGATTGAGCTTCTGGGAGAAATACACGGGCAAAGCTTTATTCTATGCAGTCGGAAGAGACTGGGGGCAGGGATGTTACGTTGCAAACAGCGGGCTGGTACTTTTTATCTCGGCATTATGTTTTGTTCCGAGTTTCCCGGTGAAGGGATATGCAGGAATCCTCTGCTGTGTATTGATAGCATGTCTGCTGAATATGGTACTGAGAGGATTTATGAATCTTTTGCAGAGCAGAAGAGAGACCAGACTTTTATGGGAGATTGGAACGGCAGATACCAGAATTAACTGGAAGGGAAAAGGATATCTGTGCGGACGTCATATGAAAGTAAGAGTACAGGGATCTGAGAAAGGAACGGAGATCCCGGCAGGAGCACCGGTGATGGTTGTCGGAATGGAGGGATTTAAGCCGGTGGTGGCGCAGGTATAAAGAGAGAGACGTTAGATCTTGGATAGTAAGCGTATAAAGAGAGAGACGTTAGATCTCGGATAATAAGCGTGTATGAAAAATGAGAGGCAAAAGTTATGAATAAGACGGAAAAGCGAATGAAGATATTCACGCTGATCATGCAGGTGATCATCCAGGCAGTGCTATTATTTCCGTGGATGAACATGGGGACATGGAAATACAATGTGCCGGAATATCTGATAAAATTGGCTGCTTCGGGCGATGGGATGAGTTACATAAAGAAAAGTCTGAAGCCTTTGGGAGTACTGGACGGTGCAGATGAACAGATGATGGTTCAGATACTGATGCTGTTCATCTGTGAACTGGTAATGGTACTGGTAATCCAGGTGATAGGAATTGTGAATCTGATACTGGCTTTAAGCAATCACCATAAACTGCTTCTGGATATCATGTCACTGATCGCAGGATGTATGATATCATTTCTTGGGGCAGATGGGGCAGTATTTTCAGATCCGCTGTCACAGGTGTATCCATTTTTACTGGTAGTGCTTCTGGTGATCAATTTGATCGGTGCGAAGCTGATTGATTCGTGGCAGGAAGAGAAAAAGATACAGGAAGAAGTTAAAGCCAGAGAGAAAAATTACAAAGAAGAAAAGGAAAAGCATCTGGAATTTTCGGGGAAGTATCCGAAAGGATTCTATACGGTCCTGTGGAAGAATTTTAAAAGTTCAAAAAGAGATTTTATTGTTTACGTAAGTATGAACCTGCTTCCGGCGACGCTGATATTTTCCGGAGTCGGAATGGCACAGATGCTGGCACCATTCAATAAAGAAGGAAATATACTGACGGGGCATGGAATCACGGCAATTCTGCTGGAATTCCTGATCGTGAGTCTGATCGCATCGCTGATGCTGATGATCACGAATCTGTTGTCATATTTCAGAAAACGGATGAGAAATTACAGTATATTTTCTACTCTGGGAATGCGGAAGTCTACACTTTATGAAGTGCTTGGGGCAGAGATTGTGGCTGGAATTCTGGGAATGCTGATCGGGGGAGCCTGCATCGGAAGTGTGATCCTGTGTATCATCCGCAGAATCTTCATGGCAAGATCCGGAGTGGAAGCACAGCCGGCGAAGATTACAGGATTCACATATTTGATCGCAAGTCTTATCCTGATCGGAATATCCGGGATTGGACTGATGATCCTGCGGGATTTCTTCCTGTACAGGGAACTAAAAAAAATGCAGCTGGGCGATGTGGAAAAGGAGAAGATGCCGGAAAAACGGATCGGTCTGTGGCTTACAATTGGCCTGGTCATTGTGGTATTTGGAATCGTGAATTTCGGAATGCGGAAGAATGCCGAAGGGTTACGGATACTTTTATTTATCTTCCTGGGCATTTATCTGGCGGAAAAGTTTGGATTTGGATTGTTCCTGAAAGTGCGGAAGCATAAAAAGAGTTATTATGCAAAGTTGATCCCATATAATTCATTTTATTACCGTTTCAAGAGTACATTCCGTTATGTGTACGTGATCAGTCTTATACCGGTATTGATATTGTTCTTATTTGGAAAAGATATGATCTCAGCGAAGATCGTGCAAAAGCCGGAAGGACTGTTCCCGTATGATTTTGTATGTATGGCAACGGAAGCGGATGAGACATTCTGGAAACAGCTGCAGGAAAAATATGACGTGAAATTCCAGGAGTATCCGATGGTACGCGTGACGAATGTGGATAATTCGGAAAAGTTGGATGATGCCAGAGCAGTGATCATGCCGCAGGGACAGCATATAGGCATCTCGGAGACGACGTATAAAGAACTGAATAAGGCACTTGGAAAGAAAAGTGAAAAAATGAATCTATCTGCTGACGGAAAGGAAATCTATATTATTTACCAACAGGATAAGAGTACGAAGGCACATCCACTGGATTACCTGAATTCGAGAAAAGAGCCGTACCTGCACATCGGACAGCCGATAGAATCTTATGGATTTCTTGATCGGGAAAAGATCTATCCGACACGAACCGTAAAGGGTGAAAAGACGGATATTCTGACAGGTGCATTCCGGCAGGGAAGTGAGGAGAATCTGGTCGTATTTTCGGATGAATATTTTGAAAAGGTTCAGGACGACTGGAAGAAATATAATTGGATCACCGGAGATCTGGTTGAGGAGGGTGAAGCAGAAGAAGGAGTGACGATCCATCACTGGCCGACAAAGCTTGTCCTTTTGAATGTGAAAAATGCAGATTATCAGAAGATAGAAAAAGAGCTCCTGGCTTTTCGGAAGGTACATAAAGAGGATGAAAGATTTGACAAGGATGTATTATCCTGCTATTCCAAACGTACAACGATGGAACAGATTGAAAGCGAACGCTTTATGACAACGGTAGTAGATATATTTATCATGGGAGCATTTCTGCTGGGAAGCGTTCTGGTCATTTACTTGAAATATGAATCTGAGATGACGGACAAGAAGAAGCGGAATCATTTCTTAACCTGTATTGGAATGAGCTCGAAAGAAAGAGAAAAGCTGATCCGGACAGAGACGGGAATCTTTTTCTGGATCCCGGCAGCAGTTGCGGTTGTTATGGTGCCGGTGTTAACCGGGGAGATATGGAACATGCGGGAATATACGAAGGCTGACTGTGTACATTATCTGCGATATCTGTTGATCTTTGCAGTTATATATCTTGTAGTGCAGGGCATCGGTGTAAAGGTGATTGAGCAGTATACAATAAGAAAGGTAGAAGGAAAGCATGAAAGAAATATTAAAGGTAAATAACCTGATCAAGAAATTTCCAAAAGCCGGTGGGGAGATTGATGATGCGGATGCGATTTTGGTACTGAAAGGCATTAACTTTGATGTAGAACAGGGAGAGTACGTCGGAATTATGGGAAAATCCGGCTGTGGAAAGACAACACTTCTGAAGATCCTGGGATTTATGGATCAGCAGACGGACGGAGATGTGATCTTTGACGGTGCGAATACGAATGAGCTGTGGAAAGAAGAACTTACGGATATCAGACGTAGAAAGATCGGATTTGTATTCCAGGATTTTAATCTGATGGACAGCCTTTCGGTAAAAGAAAATATCATGCTTCCGGTATTGCTGGATAAAAAGGAACAGAAAGAATGTGAAGAGAAAGCGGAAGCATTGGAAAAGCAGTTTGGGATTGAACATCTTCAGGAAAAGAATCCTTATGAACTGTCCGGCGGTGAGCGGCAGAGAGTGGCAATCTGCAGGGCGCTGATCAATGATCCGAGTATCATATTTGCAGATGAGCCGACGGGAAACCTCGACTCAAAATCCGGAAAAGTTGTTGCGGAGGAATTCCGGAAAATCAATGAGGAGTTAGGGAAGACCCTTCTGATGGTAACGCATGATCCACAGATGGCAAGCCGGTGTAAGAGAGTGATATTTCTGAAAGACGGATATGTGATGAATGATGTGAGAAAAGAGGGCACGGAAGAAGAATTTTACAGAACGATCATTGGGGAGATGGAGAAGTTTTAAGATGAGATAATATATAGATGGTGATATGGGCTATGCGGCGGAAGATAATTCTGCCGCTTTTTTTACGAAAATTAATCTTGTAATCATATGAACAATATGCTATTCTGAATGCACTTCAAAGAGTGACTTCTACAAACTCTTAAGTATTTCTAGGCCAAAAGGCATCAAGTTTCGACCGTTTCACACCTAAAAATGTCTGAAACATATTTCCGACTTGAGAGAACACGAAAATTTTATAATCTATTCAGGAGGACGTGCCTATGACAAACAAACTTCAACAGTATTTCCCGATGATTCGGACAAGGGAGGAGGTGTTGAATGAGATTGAAAGTAAAAGCAGATTAAAAAATTTATTTTATGAGTGGACAGAGGAAAATCAAAATGAATTTCTGGATTTTTGTACCGGAGTGAAAGGTATAAAAATCATGTATGATTTCATGATAAAAGAAATTCTGAATCCGGAGAATACACCGGAGAGGGTAAATGAATTACTCACACTGCTTCTTGGACAAAGAGTGAGAATCGTAGATGTATTACCAAATGACGGGACAAGATTAGCGGATGAATCTACGCTTCTTATTACAGATATGGTGGTGCAACTGGAAGATGGAAGTATTGCGAATCTGGAAATTCAGAAAATCGGATATTATTTTCCGGGAGAAAGAAGTGCCTGTTACTCGGCGGATCTGTTGCTTCGGCAGTATAAGAGAGTGAGAGGAATCAAAGGAAAACGATTCTCTTACAGAGATATCAAACAGGTGTACACGATCGTGTTATTCGAAAAAAGTCCAACCGAATTCCAGAAATTTTCCAATAATTATATCCATCGGTTTATGCAAAAATCTGATACAGGGGTAAATATAAATTTATTACAAGAATATCTGTTCATACCTCTTGACATATTCAAAAAGAATCAGCAAAATGAAAATAGAAGTGTAAAAATAGAAAACCGGCTGGAAGCATGGCTTGCGTTTTTCTGCATGGATGATCCGGAGACGATTATAGATATTATAGAGAAATATCCGGATTTTAAAGAAATGTATGAACAGGCTTATGATGTCTGCCGGAATATCGAAGAGGTGATGCAGATGTTTTCGAAAGAATTGCTGGAGTTAGACAGGAATACAGTAAAGCTGATGATTGATGATATGCAGAAGGAGATAGACTGCCAGAGAGAGCAGTTGAGTCAGAAGGATGAGGAGATGTTAGAAATGAGGAAAGAAATACAACGATTACAGCAGCTATTGGATAAAAAATAGCATGAAAAATGTCAAAAGAATTGTTTTAGATACTTATAAAAATAACTAGTCAGTTGAAAGAGGTGATGTAGATGTTTTCGGAAGAATTGTTAGAATTAGATCGAAATACAGTAGAATTCATGATTGAAGATATGCGGAGGCAGATAGAAGAGAAAGATGAGCAGATAAAACAACTAGATGAGCAGATAAAACAGAAAGATGAGCAGTCAAGACAACTGGATGAACAGATAAGACAACGGAATAAACAAATAAAAGAAAGTGATAAGCAAATAAGACAACTGGATGAACAGATAAAAGAAAGCGATAGGCAGATAGGACAGTTGGATGAACAGATAAAACAATCAGAACAAGAAATACAAAAAATGGAGGAAGCAAAAGAGTAATACATAGCCTGGCTGTCTCAGGAACGTGAAACAGCCAGACCGCTTACCTCAAAGCATGTAATCCAGGGATATTCCATATAATTGATGCTGATATCCCCGGTTACAGTAACCCCATCAGGCAGATAATAGACATTTCCAAGAGGACTGGTCTCGCAGACATACCCCTGTGCGAGCATGTCCTCTTTTTCTTTATCGGTAAATCCTACCGATATCTCCAGACGCGGAGGGGCACATCAACTGGTGATTGTTTCGATGGAAAGTATGATGTTGCGGAATCCGCGTTTATTCATATAGGCAATAGCATTGTCGTTCAGGTGTACCATATGTTCAATTCCTTTCATAATTTAATAATATTACAGCAGTAATTGTAAAACAAAGTCCACAGATGGAAAGAATACCTGGTGTTTCGGCATAGAGTACCGCTCCGAATAACATGGCGGCGGCAGGTTCGCTGGAAGCGAGAATCGATGCCTTGC
>ENA-OPWC01002018-OPWC01002018.1-human-gut-metagenome-genome-assembly--contig:-NODE-2018-length-11975-cov-2.289597_pt1 | contig 11975 bp, 10 predicted proteins | sample MGYA00241504_ERZ502000 | MGnify/ENA primary metagenome ERZ502000 (study PRJEB25962, sample SAMEA2042005) | human gut metagenome | biome: human gut; feature: human-associated habitat; material: faeces...
TGTTCCTTCGATTCCACGTCCTCCTGTGATCGAAGGCATTGCAAGTGGAAATGTTACAACCAGAAGATACAACTTAATATAGCGGCTGTACAGCGTGATCAGAATCAGAAATGCACAGACCATTGCTACAAGGAAGTAGAACAACCCATATATCCAGAAAAACATAACAGAACCGACATCCACATCACCAGTAAAGAAGGCCGGCGGTTCAATCATGACCGCCGTTCCTGCCATTGCCGATGCCATTTCAAAAATCTTTTTGATCACGTCCAATCCTTTTACCAACAGTACGTTTAAGACAACCACCTTGATCATTGCTTCGATCATAAGTTCAATTGTCATATTTTCTTTGAAGTTTCCAACTGCTTTAAAAAACCCCATCATCACAAAAAAGTTCAGACTCATAATTCCGATGGACAAAGCCCACGGATACAATTCATTATTTACATAAGTCCATGTAGCAGATGAAAATCCTTCCGGTGTCTTTGTCATGATTCCCATACAAGCCGACATGGCAGTATTCCATATCGCACTGGCAATCTGATAGAACGGTCCATATAATAAACTGCCATTTAGAAAATCCGGCAACCAGTCTGGCATCTTACTTCTCCTCCTTTTTATGCTCCTACACTTGAAGTGATCACTGGAATCAACTGTGGTGTGATAACTGCAACAAGACCTCCTGCAATTCGTTTAAATGCCATAGACTGTGCACCACCATCCTGAGAGTTCATGGATTGTGCCCACTCAAAAACACCCCATAGCAGATACAGACTTCCGATGGAGGATACGATTGCTGCAATCAGCCCATAGATTGTATTAAAACCAGTCTTGATTACTGTATTTCCATCAGTATCTGCAGCAAGCACCGGAAATCCTAACTGCAAAACAAATACTGCAGACAACATTAAAGAAAGTGTCATCAGTGTTACCAATTTTTTTCGATCCAATTTCATTAATTTTTTTCTCATTTCTTTAATTCCTCCCAATATGTAAAACTTTTACGAAAATAAATACTAATACAAGCAGCACTACCGCAAAGGTTCCAAATCCTACTAAACCTTTCCATACATCTGGTGCAAACATCGCTGCTACAACTCCTAATACAATACTTAAAATAAATGCGATTACTACTATTACTTTTGTTTTCCAATTACTTCTTCTCATTTTTATTCTCCTCTCCAATATTTTTCTCCTGCTTACATGGAATCCTGCATATTTTTTGTAAATCCTTTAACAGAAGCTCTGTGATCACATTTGCTGTATCACTATCTGACAGATAACGATACAGTGCGGTTTCATAATCCTTATAATGACTGTTCTTTAAATAATCCTTAGATGCACGTAAACGTTTTGCTACTTTTCCTTTCGGATATTTCTCCAACAGAAGATCTAGCGTCTGTGAAATGTTTTCCGTCTTTTCATATTGTTCTTTCATATCTTTGTAGAACTGCTCCGGGAATTTCATTCTTCCCAATCGTTCTGCATACAGATAATGTTTCTGCTTTGTCAGCAGGAAATAAACGATCGCACCCACAAAACAAATTCCGGCAACTAATGCAAAAAGAATGCCCGTTTCCATGTATAGTAAAGCTGTCATCGTTACTCACCTCTACTTCTGACGGAAACAGTCACTTACTTCATGAACTTTTTCCATTAAAGAATCTGGCGCCATGGTATTGCTGAAATATCCGGATGCATAAACCCGATGCTCCTGTTCGTCATAATAAAACTTCACTCCCGGATGCTGTGTATTTAAACGAACAAGCAGTTTATCTAATGCTCTGCTTTTCTTCTTTGGAGCTGAAATGTCAAACGCTGCCGGACTTGAAAACAGGAACACATAATCTAAGTTATTGATATTAACATGCAGCTGTTCCCCCTCTTCGGAGTGTTTGATTTCAGCAGAAATATATTTTGGTTCATTTTTTACCAAATATCTGTTTAAAACGGATGCTGTCAGCTCTTCAAATACTGCACTCTCTCGTTCTGACTCATTGGACTCCTGTTTTCTTCCGAAGGTTGGAACATAAGGTTTTTCTTTTGTACCGGAATTCGGTACGTCTTCCTCTTCTTCCTCATTTGTACCAAAATTCGGTACAGCTTCCTCTTCTTTGCTTTGAGAGATACTTGATACCAGTGTTAACAAACGGTTCTTTTCTGCTTCAATTCTCTTAACTTCCTCAGAAAGTTGCTCCTTTTCACTTTGTAGCTGATTATTCTCCTCTTCAAGCTGTTTACTTTTTTTATTCAGCTCTTCGAGTTCCTCTTTTAAATATCTGCTCTCGTTTTCGTAAGCTTTATTCTCTTCTTCAAGACTCTGCAATTCTTCTTCATTCCACTTATTCATTCCACCAAGTAAAGATTCAAAAAACTTGGTTGCTTCTCCTCCTGGCTTGCCATCTGCATCCAAAACAAGTCCTAGCATATCTAACTTATGCTCAAAAGTTTCCTTTGACTGTTTTGCCTGGATTTCCATGTTTTTTGCTTTTTCAATCTGCACCTGATAGCGTACTTCCATGGAATCCTTTGCTGTCTCAAACTCCTTTTCTTTTTTGTTCAGTTCTTCTTTGTCTCGTTCAAGCTGTTTTTTTTCTTCACAGAACTGCTGATACCAGGTTTGCTGATTTTGTTCCTCTTTATGCAGTTCCTCTTGTTGTTTTTTCAGTTCCTGTCCTTTTTGGTTCAACGTCTCTTTTTCCTGCTTAATCGATTCGAGTAAGTTATTTAATGTTTTTTTCTGTTCCAGATAATCCCTTTCTCTTTGCTGAAACAGTTTCTCCCGTTCTTGGTAGATTTCATTCAAATCTCGGTACAACGGATCTTGGTTTGCTTCATTTATCATAATGTTCCATTCGCTCCCTTCTTCATTTTAATTCTATAAATAGTTCCACCCATCACAGTTACAGACATCCCAATCAATACAGAAAACACTAAAATTCTGCTTTCTTCTCCGGTTTTTGGTGCAGGACCACTTAAGATTTCTTCTACTGCTTTTGTTTTCTCCTCTTGTGTACCGAAATTCGGTACATCATCCTTTTCTTTCACTTGTTCGCTATTCTTTGGCTCTTCCTTTTTCTTTTGTTCTTTACTTGCTTTTGTTTCTGTCTTAGGAACTTCTAGCCGCTGTACACTTTTTAGTTCTTCTTTTTTCATATTTCCACCCGTTTTGAGCATAAAAAATGCACCGAAGCCGCAGCCGATGCCAAATAAAAAGATCAGGATGGTAATGATTACTCTTTTCATCCCACTGTTTTCCTTCCTTAAAGGATGAGTTTTTCTTTTGTCACTTTGCAATTGACAGCCAAACGATACGGAGTCCTTGAATAGCCGGTACAAGTTGCTAAAGTAAAGGTCTGTACATCCTCTTGATCTGGTTTCCAATCATCCTGGAATACCGCATCTTTTTTGTGACAGGAATATACAGACACGATTGTAAGTCCCTTGGTTCGCTCTGGCGTATAGATATAAATGCTTTGTACTTTGTCTTCATCCACTGTAAGTTCATCTAATTTTCCAAAGATCTGTCCGGACATCATGTTATGTCCGAAAAGACAGATATGCGGATCTGACAAGTTTTCATTTACATGAGCAAAGGTAAATACTGAACCTAGTACACTTCGTTTTCCATCAAATCCTTTGTTTAAGTATTCTGTATCTGTTCTGCCATGTAAGATAGGCTCATCCACTCCGATCTGTGGGATATAAAGCCATCCAATGATATCTGGATTGACTTCCTTAAGTAATTCAAAATCAATCCTCCTCTTCATAGGATCTGATGCATCCTCATTACTTTCCGGGACTACAGCCGTTTTTTTGATTGCTTCATGACTGATCTTTGCATCCAGAAATGGTTTATGTTCGTGATAGGCAAGAAAGCAAAATACTACTGCCATTCCAAGGAATAGCACGATCAGAAATCTGTATACTCTGTCTCTCATTTAATGTTTCCTCTTATACAAAATCGTACAAAGCAATGCTCCGCACACACAGATTCCTGCCGCTGTGACATACTTCCAAGTGTTCTCCTGAAGACTTGTCTGCGGTGCAACATTGTCTTCTTTTTCCGGCTTTTCTGTATGTTTTGGTGCAATCATAACATCATACTGCATCTCACCTTCTGAATCATTCCAGGTTGGTACTGCGATCAATGACGGTTCCACCGTGTCATAGGTTTCTGTATCCTGTGCATAAATCAGATATACACCTACTTCTAAGTTTTTAAATGTTACGAATCCCTCTGCATCTGTCTGTGCTGCACTTGTACTTTCTCCTGCAGTTGCAAGCAATTTTTCTGCCGCAGTTTGTAGATCATTTGCATTCTCGATCGCATTTAAATCTACTTCACTCTTTTTATAAGTATCTGTCAGTACATATTCTCCATTCATAATATCTGCAACTTTCTGACAGCTAATCTTTACGTTACTTTTTTCTGTTCCTGCTTTTCCGTCCGTCAACACCACCTGGATACTTCCGGTTTTTACTGCATCTACCTTTGCCAGTTCCTCACTATCTGGAAACACTTGATCGCCTGTGGAAGTGGTTGTTTTTTCTGTAATCAGCTCATTTTCATCAAATGCAGTATCTGCCGCACCAACAGTTGATACTCCCATAGCAGCGAATATACATGCTGCAGCCAGTATCCGCTTATATTTTACCATCTTCATATGTCTCCCTTCTGTTCCATAAATATAATGCAATTGCTATCGCAGCAAACAAAAAAGGCAAGATATAGAAAATAAGTTCCCGAACGGATGGTAACTCCTGTTTGATGGAATCATGCTGTGCCTGTTTATATTCCACCCTTTTTCCAGTTACCAGTAATCGGTGGGTATTAATTCCATACGGTGTACATGTAACCAAAGTCACCTGATCCTGTCCTGCTTCAATTTGCAGACTGGAAACATCTTCAGGTTTTACGACCTGGATTTTAAACACTTTATAAGCAAGCGTCTCATCGCCGATCCGGAGAAAGAACAGATCTCCTTTTTTCATTTCATCCAAACGGATCAGTAGTTTGGAACTTGGTAATCCCCTGTGCCCCGTCAGAACGCAATGTGTGTTTTCTCCACCAACAGGAAGGCTTGACCCCTGTAGATGTCCAATGCCATTGGATAATGCCGTATCATCTGTTCCGTGATAAATGGGCAGTTCCACATTAATTTTCGGAATATCTAAACTCCCCATAGTTCCATTGCCTGATATGTTTAACTGTTCCTGGTAACTTTCATCACTTAAGATCTCCGTATCAGAATCGTCTACAACCGCACCTCCTGTCTGATATAACATGTCATTATATGCGATTGCGTTCTCCTTAATTTCCTGTAACTTTGTATCTTCTTTTTTGCTTACTGCGTTTTGGTAAGTAGCAACGGCATCTGATTGATGCCGCTGCTCGATCACATTCCAGATAATTGGAAGACAGCAGAGTGCAAATCCAATGATGAATATGACTCCCGTACTCCATTTTTTTCTCATGCAATCTCCTTCCTTTTTGCTTAGATCTCTTCGTCTTTCTTACGTCCTTTTGCAATGGCAACGCTCATAAGAACAACACCTGCTCCAAGCATAATCACTACAGAAGATGTACCTGTGATTGGAAGTTTCTTTCCAACCTGGTTCACGATCGTGATGTTTGCAGAACCATCTTCTACGCTTGTTTCCAGTGTTTTGTCCTCTGACTTACTGATACCATTGTAGAAGGTTTTGATATTGGCTTTTGCATCAAATGCTGTAAGCGTCTTATCTGTTGCACCATCGCCCTTTACATAGCTGTCACGCTCTGTTGTAAACGTAGCTTTCAGATCCAGTTTGATTGGATCTTTTAATAAACGATATCCGTCTGGTGCATCTGTCTCTTTCAGATAATATGTTCCGCTGTCAAGTCCGTAAATATTGAATTTACCATTTGCATCGGATACCATTTCTACCGCTGTATCTAGCTTTGTGCCACCTGTGTGGTCTGTACCACCAATGGAATCACGGTTGATGACAATATATCCATCCTGTCCTTCTTTTACATATACTTCATTTTTGCAATCCGCATCTGAGTACAGACGGAATTTTGCTCCATCCAGCACCTTGTCATGATCGTTCGTTTTGATTGGATTTAATCTGTAGGTGAAGCATACAACAGTATCCCATGGTGTATATCCAGTCTTTCCTTCTCCTGTTGAATCAGCGTCATTGGAGAACTCAAGGCGGACATCATTTTCAAATCCTGGACGTCCTGTTTTTTCTGCAGCTTTATCATTCAGTGTTGCATTATATGTAAGTGTTACAGTCTGTCCGTAGGTATTCTCTTTCCGGTTGTCGACTTCATCAAATTCACGATCCACAATTGCCTTGAGGTCAGCGACTGCGATCATAAAAGTATCGCCATTGTCCGGCTTCTCTGTCACAGTAAACTCATCATTATTCAACGTATAAGTTTTGGCTTTTCCGTCTACTGTTCCGGAAATTTCAATTTTTACACTCTTTGCATTGAATGTCAGCGCATCATCCATTACATCATGCCATGCATAGTAATAAGTATCATATCCATTAATATCCGGAACATTTGATGTATATTTGTATGGTACTGTCTGTCCGATCTCATAATCTCCAATATCATTCCATCTGTCTGCATCTTTGATATTTGCATCTGAATCATCTTCCTGGATCTTCTTTGTGATACTTGGATAATCTGACTTGATCATAACCTGTGCTGCAGGATTTGCAGTATTTACCATACAAAGAGAACTTGCGGAATGTGTTCCTTCTACGTTGGACACTTCATCAATGACATAGTAACCATATTCAAGTCCATCCAGGCGAATAGAATTATCAGAACGAACATTTTTTACGTTGACTACTTCTGGTACTTCATTTAATTTTGTCATCTCATCTCTCAACTCTTCAATGAAATAACGAAATGCACTGTAACGGCTTTCCAGTTTCTGCTCTGTAGTAGCTCCTTCAACCGGGTAATTATTTAAAGACTGGATGTAGTCGATCACCTGATATTCCGTGACATTTGCAGCTGTGACCGTTGTTCCTGCCTTTGTCAGTGCCTTTGATACTACATTTTTTAAAGCCTGCTCATAAACCGGATTAAATGTATAGTTAATGGACTCTCCGCCTTTTGCATTTTCAGCATTGAACAGTTTATATACATTGAACTGCTTTCCTACAAGTGTCTGTCCTTCATTTCCTGTAATATCGATATGTGCCTGCCCACTTCCCATTGTAGCAATACCTTTTACCGTACTATAATTGGTAGCATCAGCCGCATAAACAACTGCAGCCATCGGATTTCCAAGCATCGGCATTGGTATGGCACTGACTGCACCTGTGAAAGCAAGGGTTCCTGTTAATACTATGGCTGCTCGTTTTTTATTATAATTTTTCGCTTTTTTCATCTTTCTTCTCCTTTTTTTCTCGCTTTGTCTGACGGATCAATGCAACAGTCATACAGGAAATTCCCAGTAAGACGATCAGCAATGTTGTATGTGTTCCTGTATTTGGCATCTGTAATGTTGTCTGATTTTCTACTTTCAGGTTAACGATCCGTTCATTTGCTGTTCCTTCAATCGCAAAATCTCCGGTATCTTCTGTATGAACCTGACCGTTTACATAGTATTCATACTGTTTTTTGTCATTGATCTTTGTATAAATTTCGTAGACATAATCTTTTCCTTGTGCATCCTGCGGAATCCGATAACCCTGTGGTGCTTTGGTTTCCTTGATATAATACAATTTCTCAACAGCTAACGGGTTTGTTATAGCGATTCCTGTTTTATCCGTAACAATTTTAGCCAGTTCATGCTTACATTCTTTATCTTCATAGATAGTGAACTCCGCATCTTCCAGTGTAGTTCCCTTTTCATTGACCTTTGTGATCTTTAATTTATACGGTGCCAATGTATCCTCTACGCTTAATAATGCTGTTCCATCAGACTCTACGCTAAACTTCATGGAATCATCTGCAGATGTATTGGAATCCACGGTGATCGTATTATCTTTCGCTACGGTAAAGGTTATAATTCCATCATTTACAGCATACCCGTCTGGTGCAGAGATTTCCCGTACCTTGTGCTGTCCATAACCTAATGCCTTAAACTTACATGTTCCGTTTGCATCCGTTGTTGCTGTTTCGGTTGAACCGTCCGGTTTCGTAAGCTCAAATACTACACCTTCTATCACATAATCTTTTCCCTGTTCCTTTTTTACAAGGTTCAGATCCAGTGACTGCTCTGGGATTTCGGGAGCATTATAAGTATAAACAAACTCTGAACCATCGTTATTGCTTGTGATCTTAACGGTATAGATTTCCGGATTAAGAAGATAACCTTCCGGTGCCTGTGTTTCCTTGAAGGTTAATGTACCAATTGGTAAGCCTGGATTTCCATCAGGAGATATATACAATTCATCCCCTGATACTACGTACTTTTTATCATATGAAGTTAATCCTTTTTCATTTGTTCTAAATACCCAAGTTTTATCTGCTTTCTTTCCGTCTGCAGCCGGATCCGAATCCATTTGTACCCCTGCATAGAATTTCACCTCAAACAGTGCTCCTTCCATCGGCAGAGAGCCTTCCGGTTTGTTCTGGTTCGTTTCCTTGTCAATCTTTCCAAGTAATACACCAACCGGGTCCATCGTTGGTTTATCCGATACTTTTAAAAGATACGTTTCTCCAAGCTTGATTTCTACCGTATGGATTTTTTTATCCAGTGCATATCCCTTTGGAGCTGTTACCTCCTTCACATGGTATGTACCGATTGGAACTGTAACTGCATCTGATTCACCATTCTCCTTGGTTGTCATTAAAGCAACGAGAGAGGACTCCTTACAATCCGCAGTGGTATAAATTCCATAGACTGCATCTTTTAAGCTATAACACTCATTTCCGTCTGTCAGCTCTGGTGAGGTAGATGTCTTTAAAACTTTTGCATTTCCCGTTTTCAGGGAATTGGTAAGAGAACCTACCCATCCATCCTTATAAGAGCCGGTCCACTGCATCTTTCCGGTATACTCTGACACTTCTTCCTCTTCTACATCATATCCATATGTAGTGTCACCATCCACATACTCCAAATTGTCCCATGTGACAAACCAGTTATTTTCTGCTGATAGAGTTGCTGTCTTATAATAATGCCTTGTAGAATCCTTATTACTCCACCAGTACAGATCGACTGTTATATCAGATGGTCTTGAATCATATTTATTTCCCTGGTCATTCCATAGTTTGTTTACGGTAAGACTTGTGTAAGTCTTAGGAGTGTATGTTCCCGACCAGGAAGATAATGGCTGTCCGTTTCCCTGATAGATCACACCTTTCGCATCCGTAAAATACTTATAATTTTCCCAAGCCCACACTAAACCTTTTTTATAATATTCACCCTTATGACCGGATATCCAGCTACCACACGCACATTTCACACCATTTCCTGTTTCAATATTTACTCCATCTGCAAACCATCCATGCACTGCATTAAGTACCCACCAGACTGCACATTGTTTCATAAGATACTCGTAATCACTATTAATTGATTTGCACATGTAGTGATCATAGTAATACATCATTGCTACTACTGTCTGAATCGTTTCTTTATTATAGATGGTAGATGCATCCACACCTGTTTTTTTTCCTGCTTTGAAATGATCCATAGGATCCGCACAAAAAAGTGGTTCCTTTGTATCTGTGTTTCCTAGCAGTCCTTCTCTCCATGTCAATAATTGTGGCCAAGAAGGGTCATTATAGTCGATCACATCGATTCGACCAATGCTATTGCTTTTTATTCTACCTGTATTAATTACATCACCGGCAGCTCTTGTAGCTTTCGCTCTTCTTGGCATACTCGATGTATTGGCTTGAGCATCTGATTCCGCAAACCCAACTCCAATTTCTTTTAAGAGCTGCTTCATTTGACGTTCTGTCTCTAAATCCTTCTCAACATCTTTCTCTGGTTCTTTATCTCCATCGGTAACATCTTGCTGTTCTGCCACATTACTTGATGGATCTGCGATTGTCTCACTTTGAACCTTATCTGCTTCAGCATTCTCTTCGGCAGATACCATGTTAAAAGAGAAGGACGTTATCAATACCATTACTGCCAGTAGAACTGCCAAGACTCGGCCTCTCTTTTTCCTTTTTTGTTTCATCTGATTTTTCTTTCCCTCCTAATTTCTAAGTTAAGTTGTTATTGCTCCTCCTTCCAAGAAAGTTAAAATCAAGCTTTTTCTTTCCATGGTGGAGCCCTGGAACATCTTCGAATTCCCATTTTTCTTCCTCTTTCTCTTAAAATTGCGTACAAAAAAAGAACCACGCTTTTGTGATTCTTTTTTGTGTACCGAATTTCGGTACATTTTTTATTTTTTTGCTCCACAGGAACAAGCATACCCATCTATAATCTTTTCGTCATAGGCTTCGCTGTCCTGTACCCAACGTGTTCCGTAGATTGCATCATGATGTACGGTTGTTGTAACCAGGCGGGTACCATACTCTGTATGCCATCCTCCACCTTCATAAGCTAATGCATGTTCAAACGTATGTTCACTCGGATTGTCTGTACAATCAGCTCCACATACATTGCAGCAGCTCCATGCATACTCCTCTTCTGTTGTTACCTCTTCATCCCAGGCTTCCTTGACAACGTACTGTTCTTCATGGCCGGTTGCCTCGTGATGCACAATATGGCTCAACTCAATGTCATATTTATGCTCATGCTCCGGTTTTGATTCCGGTTTATCAGAGTCTTCCTTATTATTTGTTTCCGGTTTTGTCTCTGGTTTAGTTTCCGGCTTGGTTTCCGGCTTTGTCTCTGGCTTTGTCTCTGGCTTTGTCTCTGGCTTAGGTTCCGGTTTGTCCAAATCTTCCTTATTATTTGTTTCTGGTTTTGTCTCTGGCTTTGTTTCCGGTGTTTCTGTGGATTCCTGCTTTTTCTCTGGAATGTAGACTCCATTTGCATCCACATAGTATTTTCCACCATCTACCCATTCATCTAATGCCATTGCTCCACTGGATTTCAGATAGTACCAGGTATTTCCAAGCTGTAACCATCCGGTCTGCATCGCACCACTGGAGTTAAGGTAATACCAGTCACTACCAATCTTTTCCCAACCAATCGCCATTGCTCCACTGGATTTCAGATAATACCAAACATTACCGCTTTGCAGCCATCCGGTTCTCATATCTCCTCCGGCATTCAGATAATACCAGCTTCCCCATACTACCTGCCATCCGGTCTGCATATAGCCATTCCAGTCAAAGTGATACCAACTTCCACCGATCATCTTCCATTGGTTTCTCGGATAAGAACCGTCTACATTCTGATACCACCAACCAGTTCTATTTTTATTCCATCCTTCAGTTGTCTGTGTTTCTCCTGAAATGTAGACTCCATTTGCATCAACATAATAGACTCCGCCGTCTACCCATTCATTTGTTGCCATTGCTCCACTGGACTTCAAATAATACCAGGTACTTCCAAGCTGTAACCACCCAGTCTGCATATAGCCGTTTCCGTCAAAATGGTACCAACTTCCATTAATGTACTGCCACTGGTTTCTTGGATAAGAACCATCTGCATTCTGATACCACCAGCCAGTAGTGTTTTGTTTCCACTGTGCCGGTTCCTGAGCATATGCTACAATCTGCTGATCCAATGTTTGAAGATCTGTGGGTTGAACTACAGAATTCTCCCTTTGAACTTCATTCTGTACTTCGGCTACATCTTCTGCTAAGACTGCCAAAGGCGATTGGATAGATAGTGTAACACAAGTCAGTACAGCAAGCCCCCTTTTTAAATACTTTTTCATATTCCCTTCCTTTCACACTTTTAATAAATTCAAGTTATGCATTTATTATATCAAAATCTATGAAGTGTTTGTAGTATTATTTGAATCATTTTAAGAGAAATACCTGAAAAACCTTGATTTTTCAAGAAAATTTGTGTATTTTGGAAAAAGAGTGACATAAGGCTTTGTTAGGA
>ENA-OPWC01002020-OPWC01002020.1-human-gut-metagenome-genome-assembly--contig:-NODE-2020-length-11968-cov-1.867372_pt1 | contig 11968 bp, 9 predicted proteins | sample MGYA00241504_ERZ502000 | MGnify/ENA primary metagenome ERZ502000 (study PRJEB25962, sample SAMEA2042005) | human gut metagenome | biome: human gut; feature: human-associated habitat; material: faeces...
GTGCATAAAGTCAGACCATCGGTATTGCATTTAATGCGTGGACAGGTCTTTGAAATTTGTAATAGAAGCATTTTTACCTTTGGCGGAGCAAGCAGTCATGATATCAGCGGTGGAATTTTAGAAATGGATACACCGAATTTTCGCAGAGAGATAAAGCGTTTAAATCGAGTGGGGATACCGTACCGTATTAATCATTGGAGTTGGTGGGCACAGGAACTGCCATCTAAAGAAGAGATGGAAGAGGGACGAAAGAATCTTGAAGAGCATAATAATACGGTAGATTTTATTGTGACGCACTGCTGTGCTTCGAGTACTCAGCAGCTTTTGGGGAGAGAGGGATTTGAAGATGATATTGAGACAAGGTATTTGGAGGAGATACGACAGAGCACAAACTTTAAGAAATGGTTTTTCGGGCATTATCATGACAATCAGAACGTGACAGAAAAAGAAATATTGTTGTATGAGCAGGTGATAAGGATTGCATGATATGATGTGATTAAATTATAAAAAGACGCTGCCCCGTAGAGGTTGATTTTTCTATGGGGTGGCGTCTTTTGTTTGGTTACTGACATCGGTCAAAGTCAGTCAAGATGTTGATTGATTTTAGGTGGTGTCTGATACCGATTTTTGCCGATTCCTTGACACCGATTCCTGTTGTTGTTTGAAACTCTTAACGAACTCAGGATATTCTTTCTGGTGCGTTTGATGGTTCTTTATGAAAAGATTAAAATGTTCTGGTTCACTTATGATTTCCTGTGATGGATATAAACTGTTTTTGCGTATTTGAAGAAGTATGTTCATTCTTTCATTTTCATCTGGAACAAAATAAGAATTACTGCTTATAAAAGATTCAAGGAATACTGAACAATTAGTAAATACAGCTTTATCAGGTGCTAAAAGTCTTTTTAGTGTTTCGTCTTTACGCAGGTCTTCCAGAGTATCTTGGTCTATGACGATTGGAGTAGAATTTAGTGATAAAATTCCACGTAGCATATTGGTTGTATTAAGATTATCAAGATTTTGTCGGACTCGGAATAATGCCATTTTTTGAAAGAGTGGTTCATGAGTTTTGTTAGTGGAAAAGGTCAGCATACCAGCAGGAATATAATATCGAATATCAGAATTTAAATTTAAATATCGAAACATAAGAGCCATAGCCCTGCGACCAGTATCGTCTGAAATGAAACTATATGCTATAGATGGATTTTCAAGAAGTTTCAAATCACCAGTGAGTTTAAACGGAGGCATAGGGTCTCCACAAAAAGTTGTATTTGTTTTTATTTCTTCAAAAGTTACGATGGTGCGTCCTTCGGTTATGTTAACATTCATTTTAGCTTCTTGAATTTTGCCATCTTTAATAGGTTTTAAATGTTCTTGATGGTGTTTGGGATTAAAATAATAACAATAGTAGTCATAAGCATGATACTGATTGGTAAGCTGATGAATCCCAGAGTCTTTAAGTTTCCCTTTTGTAAGACGGGAAAAGTTAAAGTCAGATGGAGAAGGAGTCTCTGTTGTTTCCGGAAGCTCACAGATACTCCATAAAGGAATATCAAAAATCTGCGCAAGTGCGACAAGCTCTGGAAGTTTTACTTCTCTGTCGGATTCACCATCGAGCATAGCGCGTATTTTACTGGGTGAGGTTTTGATATTAAACCGTTGAAACATCATATCTGCGATACCGGAATAATTTAAAGTCTGTTCCCCGAGAGCCCGTTCAAAATCTCTCTTCCATTTAAATAATCGTTTCTTTACAAGGGAATTATAATCTTGATTTCCGTTTGAATTATCTGAAGATTTAGAGTTCATAAAAATTCCTCCCAATAATAAAAATTTAAAGAAGTATAACTATTTTCATCATATCATTGGTACGACAGGAGTTCAATGCGAAAAAATGCCAAAAATAAATCATATTATATCAAAAATAAAAAATATAAAAATCAAATCTGTTATAAATAAAGTTAATAAGACTAATGATAAAAAATAATAAATGTGATAATATTACAGTACATCAGATATCTGACCTTTCTAAAATCTTTTTAATAATCAGAGATTTTGAATTTTAAAAGAACAGAGTTTCAATTTTAAGATAGTAGAGTTTCAATTTATGGAAAATTAGAGAAAGATGAAAGTATAAAATTATGTTTAAATAACAAGTGTAAAGGACAAGGGATAAGTTTTTAGATGGTAAAAAATAAGGGAGCGTGGTATTATGTATAAGTGACTTTGCAAAAATGGATTTATAAAAATCAGAGATACAAAAGAGAAACAGAAGAAAAAATCTGATAGAGAAGAAAAAATTAAGAAAGAAAATATATCAGAGGGGAAACGGAAAATATGAGCGAATTTTCAACTGTATTATCGCGGTTCGTGAAAGAGAAAGATGTCAACGTATACCGTCTGGCAAAATATTGTGGATATGACAGAGCTAATCTTTATAAAGTAATGCGTGGAGAGCGGAAACCGCCGAGTCTCGAAGTTTTAAATCTGTTGTGTGAATATATGCATCTTTCACCGGCGGAGGAAGAAATTTTAGAAGAAAATTATGAGATTACAATGGTAGGACACGATAACTATTATCGAAGAAAAAATGTGATGAAATTTTTTTCTGACTTTTCAATGACCAGTAACTTGGAAAATGTACTGCCAACAGTAGAAATTAAAGAGGACTTTGAAATTCCAAATTCAAGTTATATGCTGCTTCGCGGCAATTATGAAATTAATTCTGCACTTTTTCATATTATTGCAGATGAAACAAAAAATCAAAAAGGACATATTCAGATACTGGCACAGCCGGAACATGCGTTAGGAAATCTGTTGGCAATGCGTGGAAATACTTCAAACGAAATAATAATTGACCATATTATCTGCCTGGATAACAAACCGGAGATTGCATATTCAAAATCAAATTATACGTTAGATTGTCTGAAACATATTCTTCCATTATATAATTACAATTACGATTATAACACCTGGTATTATTATGCAGACCTTGGTTCATTGGGAAGAAATTTCTCTGTATTTCCGTATATGATTTTAACTTCAAAATATGTATGTATGCTGTCGGATGATTTGCAGGACGGATATTTAAGTAATGATCCGGAACTGATTAAAATGATGAAAGAGCGTTTTGAAAAATACCGGAGACGGGCTCATCGGTTAGTGGAAAATGTGCAGGGTGAAATTGAACAGCAGTATATGATTATGGGAATGTTAATGGCAAATCCTTATCCGAAATATGCATTTCATATGTCTCCATGTATGATGGCAGTATTAGACAGAGAATTGATTGAAAAATATCTGGTGCCTCAGCTTCCACAAAGAGAAGAATTAGTTGAGGTATTATGTGAGTATATTTCAAATCTTCAAAAACAGGATATGACTTATGTCTGCTCAATGGAAGGAATTTTACAGTTCATTGAAACAGGAATCATCAGTGAATTTCCGAAAGAAATGTATCAGCTTCCGGATAAAGAAGATAGAATGAAGTTAGTGAAGCGACTTTTTGATGAAGAAAAAGCCGGAAAAGTACATATTTTGAAAAAAAACATTGGAGATTTAAAGGCAGAATTATATTTATGCATTACACCGGAAAGCGGATTGCTGCGATTTGCAGTTCCATCTAAGAATGTTTTAAAAGATATCTCCTTAGAAGAATCAGGTTTAGTTTCGGTGTTTTATGATTTCTGTGAAAATTTAAGCCCGGAATTATTTTATTCGGAAGAAGAAGCAAAGAGAATTATTTTCGAATAAATGTAGTTTTAAAATCAAGCACAGAAGAATTATGAGAGTACATATAATCAGAACAGAGTTTTTTGGAAGAAAAAGCCGGAAAGCTCTGTTTTTTGTTGTACAAAAGTAGAAAAACAGGTAAAATAAAAGAAAAATTGTCGAAAACAGGGGGAAATGATTTGAAAATTTGTATGAAATGCAAGAGAGCATTTGAAGACAAAAAGAAAGTTTGTGATTTTTGTGGGGAACCACTAATTGAAATCAGAGAAACGGATGGAGTAAAAAAAGAAAGAATAAAGAAAAATCCAATTGTATTTGCAGTGGCTGGAATTGCGATCGCATTGATGGTGGGACTTGGAATAGGTTCGCTGACAATGAAACAGCTTGTAACTGGAAAAAATGAAAAAAGTGCGGTGCAAAGCGTTGAAACAGATGAGGAAAACGTGCTCGGAGAAGTAAAAAAAGAAAAAGGTGTTTCAATTGAAGATGAGGAAGAGGAAACAGACGAAGATGTAGTGCCGGAAATTAAAGTAGGAGAAACCTGGACTGTGGATGGTCTGTGGAAGGTTACGATTAATTCTGTGACTGAAACGGAGGAGAGATATACCGGTATAAGTTATGGTGGAGAGAAAAATCCGGAAGCAGTTTATATTGTAGATTATACGTATGAAAATTTAGGATATGAAGATGATTATTCAAAGGGATTATTGATTAGGCTAGAAGGATATTGCAGTCAAATCGTAGATTCAGATGGTGAAATGGGTTATGAGTATGATTTGCCAAAGCTTACTTCGCCTGATTATGTACCGGTGGGAGCAAGAATGACTGCACAGGTAGCGATAGGAGTAAATCATAAAGGAACATTTTCAATTTCATATGAAGATAACGTAGAAGAGGAAGAAGAGGAGTATAGTACTAAAGTTTACAGAGCAAAGTTTATTTGTGAAGTGAAAGAGTAAGGAGAGCAGGAGTATATTTAAGAGGAAAGAGAGAAAGAAATATGGCATTAATGGAAAAGTACGATGCATTTATCAGCTACAGTCATGCAGAGGATAATGCAGAGATTGCGGAGGTACTTCATAAAAAACTGGAGCATTATCGGATTCCTTCTCAAATTCAAAAAATAACAGGAAAAAAGAAAATAGAACGTGTCTTTCGCGATAAGGAAGAACTGCCGCTTTCAGCAAACCTCACAGAAAATATTTACACAGCATTAGATAATTCAGAATATCTGATTGTGCTTTGTTCACCGGAATCACGGGCATCTCAGTGGGTACAAAGAGAGATAGAATATTTTGCAGGGGTTCATGGAAAAGAGTGTATCTTTGCGGTATTAATAAAAGGAGAACCGGAAGATGTATTTCCTCCAATTCTCTGCGAAAAGACAGAAATAAAAACAGATATCAATGGTCAAAATTACATAAATATAGAACCAGTTGAACCGCTTGCAGCAGATGCCAGAGGGTATTCAAAAAAAGAACGGTTAAAAAAATTAGATGCAGAATTCTTACGCCTGATAGCAGGAATCCTGCAGTGTCCTTATGATGAGTTAAAACAGCGGCATCAGGAATACCGAATGAAGATTGCAATTGCGGCAATGAGTGTAGTGATGTTTCTTGGAATCTCATTTGGTATGTATTCATCATATCAAAGAGATCAGGTGAATACGGCATACCAGCAGTCGTTAATAAATCAAATGAAAAGTCTGTCGGAAGAATCAGAACGATATCTTGATGGAGGAGACAGGATAAGTGCACTAAAGACAGCACTTGAAGTTCAGATAGAAGGACAGAGCAGTATTTATCCGATAGTACCGGAGCAAATCTATGCTTTAAATAAGGCACTTTATACCTATCAGCGTTCAAGCAATTATATTTATAAGTCAGAAAAAATGAAAACTATGGATGGAGCAGTAACAGAGATAAATGGTTTCAGTCCAGATGGAGATTTATTTTTTGCGCTTGATTCTTTTGGTCAGGCTTATTTTTATGATACAGCTACAGAAAAAGTGGTCTGGAAAATTAATGCAGAAAAAGTTTTTGAAACGACAGGGGAAAATTTTATCTGGGGTAAATTTAACGGAAACCATTCGATTGTGATGGCAACAGAACATTACTTTGTGTCATTGGATGTAGAAAAACAATCCTGCGGAGCAATTGTGAAAACAAAAAAGAAAAATCAAAAAGATCAGGCGATGGATTTGTATAAAAACAAATTAGCGGTGTGTTATAAAACCAAGAAAGAAAATGCCAAATATGACAGTATCAGTCTGTTTATTTATGATATGGAAAAGGGGGAACTTTCAGAAACGTATGATTATCTTTCGGAGAGAGAAACAAAAGATATATCCAAGATTAAACAGATCAGCAAAATAGTTTTTTCAGAAAGCGGAAATTATCTGGCAATATCAAAATCATGGAATACCCTAAATGTTGAGGACGAACAAAGTAAAATGATTTCTATTTATGATATGAAAAATGGAGAAATTATTCAGAAGTTTGGAACGAAAAGTGTTTTAGATCTTTGTTTTATAGATGAAGATGCAGTTGCTTCGGTAGAATATAGCTTAAATTTATCGCTAGGTTATAATAGCTGGGAAATGCAGGAAAATATTTATAGCCTAAAAGATGGAAAGAGCTTGTGGCAAAGCCAAAAGACGAGAATAACAGATACAATAGCAGTAGATAACCCAGCAGCTTTTTGTAAATATATTAGTAAGGTTAATACAGATACGAATGGAGAAAAGGCAGAAGTAATTGGATTTAGCTGTGAAGGAAATTTGACATTGGTAAGAAAAGGCGATTGGGATATTCTATTTCAGAGAGAGTTTGAATATGATATTGTGGAAATTCAAAAGATAGATGACAATAATATTTTGGTTGGACTTAATAATGGAACCGTTTATCGTGTTATGGATTGTGGTCTTTGGAGTAAGATGTTGGTTGTAGATGCTGATATTAGTGAAGAATATTACAATGCAAAGAAAGATAAAATTGTTCAGCTAAAGTCACATGACTTAGTATTCTCAAAAAAGATATTTGATGAATCTATGAAAAAAGAGGGAACAAAACGACCAGAACTTGGAAATGATGTAACCAATAATGAAGGAGAAAAAGTAGTTGGAACAAAGTACAGGGCAGAAGTTGAAGGTGATTCAATTATTATAACGGACAGAAAAACGAAAGAAACCGTTTTGACAATTCCCATGTATCAGGCAGAAGAGATGGTTTACGGATTTTTTAATAATGACGAACAATTTTTGGTATATAATGAACAGTATGAGGAAATTGTAGTCTGGGATATGGAAACAGGAAGTATTTTAAAACAGCAAGAACTGGATTTGGAATCCCCTGTTAAAACACAAATCATTATAGACGAAGATTTGCATCTTTTTGCATTGAATCTTGAATATGGAAACATATCGTTTACGGCTGAAGAAACACCACATAATACATTAGATCTTTTTTATTACGACGATGAGTTTAATATTTATCGGTATGCAAGTATTCCTTATGGGGATATTGATTTCAAAAATAAGAAACTATATGTAAGAGATGGGCAGGATTATTATTCGACATGGATTTACAGTTATGATGAACTGGTTGAAAGGGCAGAAAAAATTTTAAAAGAAAAATAGAATTAATAGTGGCGAAAAGTGATAGTGACGGAGTTTTCTGGTTTGGCAGAAAACTCCGTTTTTGTGGTGCAGAATTTCAGCAAGGAGTTTCAAAATTTGAAAAAGATGGGAGAGCTGAAATTGGGAGAAGATGGTTTAATAAAGATAGAAAGTGAAGAGAAAAATCAAAAGAAAACGAGGGAGAATTATCATGAAAAAAAGAATTTTAACATTAGCGGTTTTAGCAATGGTATTTACAAGTGGATGTTCAAGTAACAGCGACATGAAAGCTCTTGAAGGAACCTGGATGGGAGAAGAAGGTGGTATTGTTTTTTATGAACCAATGGAAAAAAATGGGTTTTCTGGTTCAGCTACGATTATTGATGATGGAGATTCTAAAGATGGTGAATATGAGATAGATGATAAAGCGAAAAGATTAAATCTTAGTTATAGTGATGGATGGGGCACTCCGGTAACTGCGATGTATACTTACGATTTAAGTGGTAAAGAATTAGAACTTACATTGGTAAAATATAAAGATGTTACAGGTGAGTACAATGTGGATGATGGAGATACGCAGGTTTTTGAGAAAGAATAATATTAAATGAGACGCAAAATTGTTGCGTCTCATTTTGAATAAAATCTGACTACAAAAAAAGACACGTATTGTGAGAAAATATCTAAAAAGGTAAAATGGAAAGCAAGAATAATAGTTTAAAGGGGGACATCACTTATGAAAAAAGAAAAAAGTCCGGGTGCAATGAAAAAATTCATCAAGAAAATGGCAATTGCAGTTCTTACAGGAGCAATTGCATTTTCAGTTGTACCCGCAACAGTGCAGGCAGCAGGATGGAAACAAAACAAGAACGGATACTGGTGGCAGGAAAATGATTACAGTTATCCGAAAAATCAGTGGAAAACCATTTATGGAAAACAGTACCATTTTAATTCAAAGGGATATATGGATATTGACTGGACGAAGGTAGATGGAAAATGGTATTACTTCGGTGGAAAGAATGATGGAGCGAAGAAGACTTATTGGCAGCAGGTAAGAGGAAAATATTACTGGCTTGGTGGTTCAAACGACGGAGCAATGAAGACAGGCTGGCAAAAAGTAGGGGGAAAATATTATTTACTTGGGAAAAATGGTGATATGAAGAGTGGCTGGCAGACTGTATATGGAAAGAAATATTATCTTGGCAGTGCAAATGATGGTTCTATGAAAACAGGTTGGCAGAAGATTGGTGGTTCGGATTATTACTTTGGAAGAACTGGAGAACCCAATGAGGGTGTTTTAAGAACAAGTACCTGGGTTGGAAATTATTATGTAGATTCATCAGGAAGATGGGATAAATATAAGAGCGTTGATATTAGTGATTATCTAAGTGTATCCAATACAAGTAAAGATATAGATAAGCAATTAGAAAAGAATTATGCAAATCTAAAAAATGCATTGGGAATGAATCAAGTAAAGGGTGGAACAATGCTGCTTACTGGAAAAACGAACTGTTATTATAATAAAGATAAAGTATATTTGGCATGGACTCCTTCTAGAGAAGAAAAAGGATACAAATATGCATATACAGTCCGAAGTGGACTTATGATATATAATCAAGGAACCAGTTATGCTAAGATATATGGAATTACTACAGGAAATTCAATCAGTTATGCAAAAAATACATTAAAATCGAGAGGTTGGACACAGGTTGCAGGATATGATGATAAAGGAAATAGTTTTCATAAAGTTATGAATAATAGAAGCTATTTGATAGAGTTTGAAGTAAATTCAGCAAAAAATATAACACGTTGGAGCATAATTGATTATCCACAGGGAGATGCGTGGGATATACCTGTAAATTACAGTCTAGAAGATTCAGCGGAACAAGGCGTTGTAATGGAATCCCCACAACAGGAATCTGATACAACAGAAGCTGAAATTCCAGATACCGAGGCAAATAGCGAAGAACCTGCACTCCCAGAAACAACAGAGCAGGAAACTTCCGATGCGACTCAGAACGAGAATAATACAACAGAAATAGAAGAAGAACAGGCAACTCAGGAAGAACAAGTTTCTGAAGAAGAGTCAACCGAAGAGACTCAGCAAGTAGAAGAAAATAAAGAAGAAAACCAGTCATCAGAGATGATAAATGAATAATAAAATACTGTCCGAGTTAAAGGGGGAAAGCTAATGTACTGTAATAATTGTGGCACACAAATGGCAGATGGAGCAAAATTCTGCCCTAAGTGTGGAATGAAGATGGATATTCAAAATCCGGCAAATCAAAATCCAGTAAATCAAAGCATGGGAAGTCCAAATATGGGAAACCAGAATATGGGAAATCAAATTCCGAATAATAATTATCAACCCAATCCTGCGCCTGTTTATTATGCGGCTGATTCAGGTGAACTTCCAATGCGATGGTATAAATTTGTGATATGGGTTCAATTATTTCTTAATGCATTGTTAAACATAGTTTCTGGAATAATGACTATGACAGGAGCACATTATCAAGGACAGGCAACAGTGGTTTATATGGTTTATGGGAGCTTGAAAGGATTAGATATTGTAATAGGGATTATGATGCTTGTATTAGCAGGAGGAGCAATCTGGGTAAGACAGATGCTGAGTAAATTCCAGAAGATGGGACCAACTGCTTATGTAATTCTTTTAGCTTCAAATGGTATAGTAAATTTGATATATGCGATTATGGTATCCGCTATTACAAGGTTGAATGCGTTTAGTGCCACTGTAATTTCTCAAATTATAGCAAGTATTGCACTGTGTATTTGCAATTACATTTATTTCAATAAGAGAAAATCTATGTTTGTAAATTAATCAAAGGAGCATGTAGAGAGTAAAATCTTTGCATGCTCTTTTTGCGTTCAAAATTTCAAAAAATAATTTCAAAATTAAAAAAATATACAGTCAATGAAATCCCAGGAAAATGTTTTAATAAAGACAGAAACAAAGTGCAATGCGTCAAAAGATAATAAAGATTGACGACAAAAATGGACGCATATTGTGAAAATGCACTAAAAAAGTTAGAATTACATTGATTTAACAGAAAAAAACACGAAAAGGAGAAAAGTATGAAAAAACAAGGGATTTTGAAAATTTTTGCAGGAATGATGTTAATTGCAACTACAACAGCGTGTGGTTCAAGTTCAGCAGGAGTAAAAAACGTTGATTTAAAAGACCCAGATGGAGATTATCATGTTCAGGTTGATTTTAAAACAAATGAAGTAACTCTTTCATGTGATGTGGAAAATGATGATACGGGAACAGGCGAAGGCTGGTCTGAAATTTTAAAAGCCTGCAATAGAGAGCAGGATTCAGCAATCAATTTTGAAACAATGTCTTTTAATACAACTTATAAAATGTCAGACGATTTTAAGAAAGTATTCAAAGATTTTTGGGAAAATGATTTTCAAAATGAATACTCAGGGGTTGAAATTAATGAGGATGGAACGACAGCAGATATAGTGGAGCTTTGCAGATTTTTAGCATTAGGAGAACAATGGGAAGAAAATCCGAATTTACTTGTTACAGAACGTCCGGTTGTTGAAGATGGAGCAGAGGGAGCAGTAGAAGTATTTGTAACGTATGATGGAAAGGAAGAAAAATTTCAGAAAGCAGATACAGATAAAGATGGATACATTTCAGTACAGGAATATATTAAAATGATGGTTTCAAATTATGAAGAAACCATAAAAGAATTTGAGGCGATATAAAAATAGCAGAATGGGAGTTGGTTTAAATGAAAAAATCAAATAAAGCGTTAAGTATCATAATTTCAATTATTTATGCAGCTGTTGCTGTTGAATGGATTATTTCGATTGTATTACAATATCTGAAGATAAAAAGTGGTTTTTCACCTGCAGCAGAAATCTTATATTTTGTTCCGGCAGTATTAATGTTAATTATTGCAGGAGTAGAAATTTATCGATTAATGAAAGAGAAAAGTAAAGTTCTTGATGCAGTATTATTTTTAATTTTACCATTTGTAATGTGTATCTCTGCATTTGTGCTTGCACCAGGTATTGTGGATAGCAATGGAGCATATCATGTCAGCATCATAAGCTCTGTGAGTCTGATGTATTTTGTAAAAGATTTAGTTGCAATTGTAGCAGGGCTTGTGGCTCTTGTACTGGCAGTGATTAAGAAGAAAACAGAAAAATAAAATGACTGTAAATACAGTAAATGCAATATGAAAAGGAGGGGCACAATAGATGAGGAAAGAAAAAAAACCTGAAACAATGAAAATGCTTATCAAAAAAATAGCAGTTGTAGCTTGTGCTGCAACGCTTGCATTTTCTATGATACCTGCAACAGTTCAGGCAGCAGGGTGGAAGCAGAACAAAAATGGTTATTTGTGGCAGGAGAATGATTACAGCTATCCCAAAAATCAGTGGAAAACCATTTATGGAAAACAGTATCACTTTAATTCCGGTGGATATATGGATACTGGCTGGACAAAAATAGATGGCAGATGGTATTATCTGGGGGCAAGAAATGACGGGGCAAAGAAAACTTACTGGCAGAAAGTGTATGGAAAATACTATTGGCTTGGAAGTAATGGTGTGATGAGAACTGGATGGCAAAAAGTATATGGAAAATAT
>ENA-OPWC01002025-OPWC01002025.1-human-gut-metagenome-genome-assembly--contig:-NODE-2025-length-11949-cov-4.204052_pt1 | contig 11949 bp, 15 predicted proteins | sample MGYA00241504_ERZ502000 | MGnify/ENA primary metagenome ERZ502000 (study PRJEB25962, sample SAMEA2042005) | human gut metagenome | biome: human gut; feature: human-associated habitat; material: faeces...
CCAGATGCCTTTATACAGACGTCTTCCGAAGAGAGGATTTACAAACATCAACTCCAAGGAGATCGTTGGAATTAATGTAAGCGTATTAGAGAGATTTGAGAATGACTCCGTAGTATCCGTTGAGACATTACTGGAGACAGGTGTGATCAAAAACCCGCAGGACGGCGTTAAGATTCTTGGTAACGGAGAACTGACAAAGAAACTGACTGTAAAAGTTACTGCAGTAAGCGAAGGCGCAAAAGCAAAAATTGAAGCAGCAGGTGGAACAGTAGCATAAGAGGTGAGCTTATATGTTAAAGACTCTTCAGAATGCATTTAAAGTGAAAGATGTCAGACATAGAATCTTTTATGTGTTAATGATGCTGGTAGTCATCCGAATTGGCTCCCAGCTCCCTGTTCCGGGAGTCGATGGAAGTTATTTCAAAACCTGGTTTGAAAGTCAGACGGGCGATGCATTTAACTTCCTCGACGCATTTACAGGCGGTTCATTTTCACAGATGTCTATCTTTGCACTTAGCATTACACCTTACATCACATCATCCATTATTATCCAGCTTCTTACAATCGCGATTCCAAAACTGGAAGAAATGCAGAAAGATGGTGAAGACGGAAGAAAGAAAATTACAGCAATTACCCGTTTTTTAACGATCGGTCTCGCAATTCTGGAAAGTGCAGGTCTTGCGATCAATTTTGGAAGAAAAGGATTCATGGACAGCTACAATTTCTGGACAGTGCTTTCAATGATCGTTATCCTTACAGGTGGTAGTGCATTTGTAATGTGGCTTGGCGAACGTGTAACAGATCGTGGTGTGGGAAATGGTATTTCCATTATCCTGTTGATTAACATCGTATCAACCATGCCAAATGATTTCAAGAATATTTACACACAGTTCATCAAAGGCAAAGATGCAGTCAGAATGTGTCTGATCGCACTTCTGGTTGTTGCAATTGTTGTATGTGTAACCATTCTTGTATGTATGCTTCAGGGAGCTGAAAGAAAGATTCCTGTACAGTATGCAAAGAAAGTTCAGGGTAGAAAGCAGATGGGAGGTCAGTCCTCCAACATTCCACTTAAGGTAAATACAGCAGGCGTTATTCCTGTAATCTTCGCTTCTTCACTGATGGCGATTCCTTCTATTATAACGAGTTTATTTGGAAAGAGTCCATCCGGTGTCGGTGCTAAGATCCTTCAGGGAATGAGCCAGTCATACTGGTTTAATCCGAACTATCCTTGGGGATTCCTTGGATTGGCAGTATATATCTTACTGGTATTCTTCTTCGCGTATTTCTATACAGCAATTACCTTCAATCCAATGGAGATTGCAAATAACATGAAGAAGAGCGGTGGTTTTGTACCGGGTATTCGACCAGGTAAGCCAACCCAGGACTATTTAAATAAAATACTGAACTATATTATATTTATCGGAGCAGTTGGTCTTTTGATCGTTGCGATGATTCCTATGTTCTTCAACGGATTTTTCAGTGTAAATGTTTCATTCGGTGGAACATCCATCATCATCGTAGTTGGTGTTGTAATTGAAACCATGAAGAGTCTTGAATCACAGATGTTAGTAAGACATTATCAGGGATTCTTATTAGATTAATTGTAAGATACAGATATAAAAAACACGAAAAATGGGAGTGTACACTTGTGCACTTCCTATTCGTGTATTATAGTATAAGTATCTATGGCTTGTTCATTTGGAGGACGGCTGATAACAGGAGGGATTGCAATGAACGTATCCCGCAGGAAAATAAAAAATGGAGGTTATATATGAAGATAATTATGTTAGGTGCGCCAGGCGCAGGCAAAGGTACACAGGCTAAAATGATTGCTGAGAAGTACGGAGTACCACATATCTCAACAGGAGATATTTTCAGAGCAAACATCAAGAACGGAACAGAACTCGGAGCAAAGGCAAAAGAATATATGGATAAGGGACTTCTTGTTCCGGATGAATTAGTTGTAGATCTGGTAATTGACAGATTCAAAGCAGCCGACTGCGCAAAGGGATATATCCTTGATGGATTTCCAAGAACTATTCCACAGGCAGAGGCACTTGACAAAGCATTATCAGCAATCGGTGATTCTGTAGACTATGCGATCAACGTAGAAGTACCGGATGAGAATATCGTTCGCAGAATGTCCGGAAGACGTGCATGCGTTGGCTGTGGTGCAACATATCATATTGTATATAACCCTACAAAAGTGGAAGGCAAATGTGATGTATGTTCATCCGATCTTATCTTAAGAGATGACGATCAGCCGGAAACAGTATTAAACAGACTGAAAGTATATCATGAGCAGACACAGCCATTGATCGATTTCTATGCTAAGAAAGGAATCCTGAAAGAAGTTGATGGAACAATGGATATGAATGATGTATTTGCAGCAATCGTTAAGATTTTAGGTGAATAAAATGGCAATATCTATAAAATCTGAGAGAGAAATTGAATTGATGAAAGAAGCCGGCAGAATTCTGGCTCTCACACATGAGGAGCTGAAGAAGGCGATCAAACCGGGAATCACAACCTATGAGATCGATAAACTTGGTGAAGAAGTAATCAGAAGCTATGGCTGTATTCCTTCCTTCCTGAATTATAACGGTTATCCGGCATCTATCTGTGTATCCGTGAATGAGGAAGTTGTTCATGGTATACCATCAAAGACAAGATTTCTGAAAGAGGGCGACATAGTAAGTCTTGATGCAGGCGTTATCTATGAAGGATATCACTCCGATGCAGCAAGAACTTATGGAGTAGGAAAGATTTCACCGGAAAATGAGCATCTGATTGCAGTTACAAAGCAGAGCTTTTTCGAAGCAATGAAGGTTGCTGTTCCGGGAAATCATATTCGAGATATCGGAAGGGCTGTAGAGCAGTATGTTTTGAAATTTGGATATGGAATCGTAGAAGATCTGGTTGGACATGGTGTTGGAGCAAATCTTCATGAGGATCCGGAAATACCGAATTTTGAAACGATCAAAAAAGGACCAAAGCTGAAACCGGGAATGACGATCGCAATCGAACCGATGATAACAGCAGGTGATTATGAAGTAGACTGGCTGGATGATGACTGGACTGTCGTAACCGTGGATGGTTCCAATGCAGCACACTATGAGAACACGATCCTTATTACAGAGGACAAACCGATCATCTTGTCGCAGGCAGAAGGATTGGAATTATAGAAAATAAAAAATGAATTCAAAATCTCAAGGATTTTAAGGAGGATTAAAAATGTCAAAGGCAGACGTAATTGAAGTAGAAGGAACAGTAATCGAGAAGTTACCAAATGCAATGTTTCAGGTAGAGATCGAGAATGGTCATAAGGTTTTAGCACACATTAGTGGTAAGCTCAGAATGAATTATATCAAGATCCTTCCGGGTGATAAGGTAACAATTGAATTATCACCATACGACCTGACAAAGGGAAGAATTGTTTGGAGAGATAAATAAATTCTTCTATATAAAGAGGTATGTAATGAACATTCTGTAAAGATATTCCCTTTATAGGATGTGATTTATCATAATAATCCCATTAATATGAAAAAATAGAAAATGGGACTTGCATTCTATTGTGAAAAATGATAGAATGCTTATTTGTAGCGGACTTTTTTTGAAAGGAGATTTTCTAATGAAGGTTAGAGCATCAGTAAAACCTATATGCGATAAGTGCAAAGTTATCAAGAGAAAGGGTATCGTTAGAGTTATCTGCGAGAATCCAAAGCACAAACAGCGTCAGGGTTAATCAAAAAAAGAAACTGGGTATCCGGATGATAGCCCATCCATATGATATCTTGTTTTTTAAGTATCAACACACACGGATGTGTTGTAAATTTTAAAAGCGGCTGTAGCATAATCATTATATGCTAGTAAAAATAAAAAAACAGGCAGCGAGATGGAAACATATGCATTTCACCTCAGCATTTTTATGTTGAGATATGTCGAGATCCGATATGCCGGACAGAAGAATTTTTACGGAGGTTAATTAGAATGGCTCGTATTTCAGGTGTTGATTTACCAAGAGACAAGCGTGTTGAGATTGGTCTTACTTATGTATATGGTATAGGTTTGACATCTTCACAGCGTATCCTTAAGGAAGCAAATGTTAATCCTGACACACGTTGTAATGATTTAACTGATGATGAAGTAAGAAGAATCAGCGAAGTAATCAATGCAACACAGACTGTTGAAGGAGATTTACGTAGAGAAGTAGCGCTTAACATCAAGCGTTTACAGGAAATTGCATGCTACCGTGGTAAGCGTCATAGACAGGGACTTCCTGTTCGTGGACAGAAGACAAAGACAAACGCAAGAACACGTAAGGGACCTAAGAAGACAGTAGCAAACAAGAAAAAATAATACTGTTTTCATTTGTTCTTATATATAGTAGAAGATAAAGTACATTTGTATAAATTTGGAAAACCATAGGAGGTTTAAGAGTTAATGGCTAAGCAAGTTACTAAAAAAGTGGCTAAGAAGCGTGTCAGAAAGAGTGTTCAGCACGGACAGGCTCATATTCAGTCATCTTTCAATAATACAATCGTTACATTAACAGACGCTGAAGGTAATGCACTTTCATGGGCAAGTGCTGGCGGTTTAGGATTCAAGGGTTCTAAGAAGTCAACACCATATGCTGCTCAGATGGCTGCTGAGACAGCTGCAAAGGCTGCTGCTCCTTACGGATTAAAGACTGTTGATGTTATGGTAAAAGGCCCAGGCTCAGGTAGAGAAGCAGCTATCCGTGCTCTCGCAGCTTGCGGTATCGATGTTGTAAGTATCAAAGACGTTACACCAGTTCCACATAATGGTTGTCGTCCACCAAAGAGAAGAAGAGTCTAATTAGGAGGTACAGAGTAAGATGGCAGTAGATAGAACCCCAGTTCTTAAGAGATGCAGATCTTTAGGCATGGAGCCAATGTATCTCGGAATTGACAAGAAATCAAATAGAAAATCAACAAGAGCAAACAGAAAAGTAAGTGAGTATGGTTTACAGCTTCGTGAAAAGCAGAAGGCTAAGTTCATTTACGGTGTATTAGAGAAGCCTTTCCGTAACCTTTACGCTAAGGCAGAGCAGCAGAAGGGCTTAACAGGTCCTAACCTTATGACATTACTTGAGTTAAGACTTGATAATGTTATCTTCAGATTAGGTTTTGCAAGAACAAGAAGAGAAGCAAGACAGATTGTAGATCACAAGCATGTACTTGTTAATGGCAAGTGTGTAAACATCCCTTCATACTTAGTTAAGGCTGGAGATGTTATTGAAATCAGAGAAAAGTCAAAGTCTTGTGCTAGATACAAGGAAGTACTTGAAGCTACTAACGGAAGATTAGTTCCAGAGTGGTTAGAGTCTGACAAGGAAGCACTTAAGGGTACTGTTAAGTCATTACCTACAAGAGAAGCTATTGACGTTCCTGTAAACGAGATGCTTATCGTCGAGTTATATTCTAAGTAATCCATTAATTAAATGTTTAGACGTTTCAGTTTGCAGGTTGCTTGTGGACAGATACGTTTATATAAGACAACAGAATGCTATATATGCGTTCTGTTGTCTTATGGATAGAAGGAATAAACTTATTAAAACCCATAAAAGGAGGGGCTATACATGGTTGATGCAGATTTTAATTTCAAGATGCCAAAGATTGAGATGACTGAGCAGTCAGAAGATGGAAAGTATGGTAGATTTGTCGTTGAACCGCTCGAAAGAGGTTATGGACTTACTCTTGGTAATTCTTTAAGAAGAATTATGCTTTCTTCATTAGTTGGTACAGCAGTAAGCAGTATCAAGATTGAGGGCGTTCTTCATGAATTCAGCTCAATTCCTGGTGTTAAGGAAGATGTTACTGAGATAGTGATGAACATCAAGCAGTTATCAATCAAGAACAATGGTAATTCCGTTGAGCCTAAGGAAGCTCATATTGAGTTCGTAGGCGAGGGTGTAGTTAGAGCATCTGATATTCAGGTAGACCCTGATATAGAGATTATTAACCCAGATCTTGTTATTGCACATCTTAATGGTGCAGACAGCAAGTTAATTATGGAACTTACAATCACTAACGGACGTGGTTATGTAAGTTCAGAAAGAAATAAAAAAGAAGACCAGCCAGTTGGCGTTATTGCTGTAGATTCAATCTACACACCAGTAGAGAGAGTTAATATGGCTGTTCAGAATACACGAGTAGGTCAGGATACAGATTTTGACAAGCTTACACTTGATATATTTACTAATGGAACAATAGCTCCAGATGAGGCATTAAGCCTTGCAGCTAAGGTTCTTAGTGAGCATCTTAAGGGCTTCATTAACCTTTCAGAGAATGCTGCTAACGCAGAGATTATGGTTGAACAGCAGGTTGATGAGTCAACTAAAGTTCTTTCAATGAGTATTGAAGACCTTGAATTATCAGTTCGTTCATCTAACTGTCTTAGAAGAGCAGGTATCAACACTGTTGAAGAACTCTGCAATAAGACACCAGATGATATGATTAAGGTTAGAAACCTTGGTAAGAAGTCTTTAGATGAGGTGCTTTTAAAGCTTAAGCAGTTAAATTTACATCTTAGATCTAGTGAAGACTAAAAATTAAAGCGTAATATTAGAGTTTGTAGAAAAAACATCTATACAGTAAGACCATATGCGCGTGTATAGACGTTACAAATGGAGGTTAAATCAATGGCAAAGTATAGAAAGCTTGGTAGAACATCAAGCCAGAGAAAGGCTTTATTAAGAAGCCAGGTAACAGCTTTAATCGAGAATGGTAAGATTGTTACAACAGAAGCAAGAGCTAAGGAAGTTCGTAAGCAGGCTGAAAAGCTTATTACACTTGCAGTTAAGGAAAAGGACAACTACGAAACAGTTACAGTATCTGCTAAGGTTGCAAAGAAGGATGCTGATGGCAAGAGAGTTAAGGAAGTTGTTGATGGCAAGAAGGTTACTGTATATGAAACAGTAGAGAAGGAAATCAAGAAGGATCTCCCTTCAAAGCTTCACGCTAGAAAGCAGATGGATAAGGTTCTTTACAAGGTAACAGAAGTTCCTGCTGATGCTGCTGGAAAGAAGAAGAATACTAAGACTGTTGACCTTACTAATAAGTTATTTGACGAAATCGCACCTAAGTATGCTGACCGTAAGGGTGGCTACACAAGAATCGTTAAGATTGGCTTAAGAAAAGGTGATGCAGCAATGGAAGTTCTTCTTGAATTAGTATAATTACATCATTGCGTATTATTAGCGGATATGGGGTAACTCATATCCGCTTTTTTAAGGTTGAATTACATATTAGAAAGTTTTGTATTTTTTCACGTTATTTCAATGAATTTAGTATATAAAATTGATTTTTATAAAGTTATATAGTAATATGCAATTATTTGAAAGAAAGAATAAAAATGTATCATTACAGGGGAATTATCTGTGAAGATATAATATCAGCAAGTATGTCCGGAAATGTCTGGAGTACTGGAACAGGAGACTGTTATGGGAATAGTAGAAGCGAAGAATTTGACATTTGAATATATAAGACGAGATGAAGAGGGTAATGTTGAGGGAATAACTACAGCAGTTGATAATGTAAATATAGATATTAAAGCAGGAGATTTTGTTGCAGTGCTTGGACACAATGGTTCAGGCAAATCAACATTTGCCAAGCATCTTAATGCCCTTGTTATGCCGACAGAGGGAACAGTGTATGTCGATGGAATGGATACTAAGGACAGCGGCAATACACTTTCAATAAGACAGACAGCAGGAATGGTATTTCAGAATCCGGATAATCAGATAGTTGGTACACTTGTAGATGAAGAGGTAGGATTTGGACCAGAGAATATAGGAGTTCCAACAGAAGAAATATGGGAAAGAGTAGAAAAAAGCCTTAAGGCGGTTGGAATGTATCAGTTTCGTAGTGCTTCTCCTAATAAGCTTTCAGGTGGACAGAAACAGCGTGTCGCAATAGCAGGCATAGTAGCTATGAAACCTAAATGTATCGTGTTAGACGAGCCTACAGCAATGCTTGATCCTCTTGGAAGAAAAGAAGTATTAAATGTTCTTCACGAGCTTAACAGAAAAGAAAATGTTACTATAATACTTATAACGCATTATATGGAAGAAGTAATAGATGCAGATTATGTGTATGTAATGGATGGTGGAAAGCTTGTAATGGACGGAACTCCAAGGCAGATATTCACACAGGTTGAGATGTTAAAGAGTATGAGGCTCGATGTGCCACAAGTGACGGAACTTGCTTATGAATTAAAAAAGGCAGGTCTTCCTATTAAAGATGGCATAATAAGAAATGAAGAATTAGTGGAAGAATTAAAAAGACTGGATAAATAAAAATGATGTTACTGCCAGTGGGCAGAATGTACATTAGAATGGAGAGTGCAATGTCAATAATTGTTGATAAAATCAGTTATGTATACGAAGCAGGAACAGGCTTTGAAAGACGAGCTCTGGACAATGTGTCGTGTGCAATTAATGACGGAGAATTTGTAGGTCTTATAGGACATACGGGTTCTGGTAAGTCCACATTTATCCAGCACCTTAATGGGCTGCTTAAGGCGACAGAGGGACATATATATTTTAATGGACAAGATATATATGATGCTGGATTTAATATGAAAGAATTAAGAAGCAAGGTCGGACTGGTATTCCAGTATCCGGAACACCAGCTTTTTGAAACAGACATATTTAAAGATGTGTGCTTTGGACCTAAGAATTTAGGTTTATCAAGACAGGAATACGAGCTTAGAGCCTTTGAGAGCTTAAGACTTGTTGGGCTTGATGAGAACCTTTATTATCAGTCGCCATTTGATTTGTCAGGCGGACAGAAGAGGAGAGTTGCAATAGCTGGCGTGCTTGCTATGAAGCCGGAGGTTCTTATATTAGACGAACCAACAGCAGGACTTGACCCTAAAGGAAGGGATGACATTTTAGACTGCCTTAAATACTTAAGGGAAGAAACTGGAATTACTGTAATCCTGGTATCTCACAGTATGGAAGATGTAGCCAAATATGTTGACAGAATTATGGTTATGGATGATGGCGTATTAAAATATGATGATACACCACAAAATGTATTCAGACATTACAGACAGTTAGAGCAGATAGGACTTGCAGCACCACAGGTTACTTATATAATGAATGACCTTATAAGGGCTGGAATAAATGTAAATCCAGATGCAATAACAATTGCGGAAGCAAAAGAAAGTATTCTGTCACATTTTAAGCGTAATGCAAAGGCGTAGCGGTAATATTAACAGGCAGGAATGGAGATTGTATGATTAGAGATATAACAATTGGACAATATTATAAAGCTGATTCTGTCATTCACAGATTAGACCCAAGAGTTAAGCTTATGGGTACTCTTATCTTTATAATTTCGTTGTTTATGGGAATGAATATATGGATATATGCTGTTGTCACGGTAGCATTGGCGGTAGTTATTAAAATGTCCAGAATTCCTCTCAAATTTATGGTTAGAGGACTTAAATCAATAGTAATACTGATTATTATAAGTGCGGTGTTTAACCTGTTTCTGACACCGGGAGACGTGCTTATACAGATATGGAAGCTGACAATAACTTATCAGGGTCTTAAAATGGCTATATTTATGGTTGTAAGGCTTATATATCTTATTGTAGGCACATCATTGATGACACTTACTACAACGCCTAATAACTTAACAGACGGTCTTGAGAAGGGGCTTGGATTTCTTAAAGTTATCAAAGTACCAGTTCACGAGATAGCGATGATGATGTCGATAGCATTAAGATTCATACCAATACTTATAGAAGAAACTGATAAGATTATGAAAGCACAGATGGCAAGAGGTGCGGATTTTGAGAATGGAAGTCTTATAAAGAGAGCCAAAGCAATGGTTCCAATACTTGTTCCGTTATTTGTGTCAGCCTTCAGAAGAGCCAATGAGCTTGCAATGGCTATGGAAGCAAGATGTTATCACGGTTCAGAGGGCAGGACAAAGATGAAGCCATTAAAATATGAAAAGAGAGACAGAATTGCCTATATCAGTATGGTTCTGTATCTTGGAGTGATTATCATTGTCAAGATTATAGCTGCATAGTAAGTCGCTAAAAGGGGCTGTAGCACGAAGCATTATCTATATAGTAGGAAGTCAGGAAATGTTGTATTAACCTGCGTATTATATAGATTATGTCTGAGGCGGCAGTCCCTTTTATGTTAAGAAGTGAGGAATTAGAGAGAAGTGTGCAGAAAGATTAATGACAAGTATGTAAAGAGATTAGAGATAGGTGTGCAGAAAGATTAATGACAAGTATGTAAAGAGATTAGAGAGAAGTACGCGGAAGGATTAATGACAAGTAAATGAAGATATTAATAGGAAGAGTATGTATCTATTAATAATAAGTGTGTAAAAAATTAAGGAGGAGTGAATGAAAAGAATAAGATTAATGGTTGCATATGATGGTACGAATTATTCGGGTTGGCAGATACAGCCTAACGCACCGACAATTGAGAAAAAGCTCGATGAAGCTATATACGCGCTTACAGGTGAAAATGTCCATGTAACAGGTGCAAGCAGAACCGATGCAGGAGTTCACGCATTAGGAAATGTCGCTGTATTTGATACTGCTTCAAGCATACCAGCAGACAAGTTCACATATGCACTTAACAGGTACCTTCCTGAAGATATAATAATACAGCAGTCAGATGAGGTAGAATCTGATTTTCATCCAAGACACTGTGATACAAGAAAGACATACTGCTACAGTATATTAAATACGGAGTTTGGACTTCCTAAGAAACGTAACTATACATGGAATGTACCAGGGAATATTGATATTTCTAAAATGCAGGAGGCGGCAGAGTATCTTGTAGGAGAACACGATTTTAAAAGCTTCTGTTGTGTGCGTACACAGACAGAAACAACCGTAAGGACAATATATTCGCTTGATGTAGATAGAAAAGGTGATGAAATATTAATAACAGTTACAGGTAATGGATTCTTATATAATATGGTAAGAATAATAGCAGGAACGCTTATACAGGTAGGAAAAGGGAAATTTAATCCAGAGTATGTAAAGGAAATGCTTGATGCAAAGGACAGGACACAGGCAGGTCAGACAGCACCACCGCAGGGACTTACGCTTATGAGAATAGAGTATCTGTAATTCTTGATATTTGTAATTGTGATAATCTAATACATAGTTTATATTTTTAACTCAGGCTGTTGATAAATATATTGCAGAATAAAATCTTTGTGGATAATTTCCTCAAAATTATATGGTAAAAATACATTTTCTGATTGACACACAAGGCTGTGTGTTATATAATTCTTTAATGTGGCGTGATAAGTGCGCCTTGACATAAGTTAATCAGAATTAGGTGTTTCACCATATGCCCCGGAGAAGCATTTAATATATATTAACATTTATTTAATTAGAACAATTAATTATGCATTTAAGCAATATTTAGGAGGAAAACTAATGAGTACTTATATGGCTAGTGCATCTAACATCGAAAGAAAATGGTATGTTGTAGATGCTGCAGATTATACATTAGGTCGTTTAGCATCACAGGTTGCTGCTGTATTAAGAGGTAAGAATAAGCCTACTTATACACCATTCCTTGACTGTGGTGACAACGTTATCGTAATCAACGCTGAAAAGATTAAGGTTACAGGTAAGAAGTTAGATCAGAAGATTTACTACAATCACTCAGATTATGTAGGTGGTATGAAAGAAACAACTCTTAAGGAGATGATGGAAAAGCATCCAGAAAGAGTTATTGAACTTGCTGTTAAGGGTATGCTTCCAAAGGGACCTTTAGGAAGACAGATGTACACAAAGCTTCATGTATATGCAGGTCCAGATCATGAACAGGCAGCTCAGAAGCCAGAAGTTTTAAAGTTTTAATTAAAGGACATATCATAAGGAGGAATTAACAGTGGCTAAGAAAGCAAACGGAAAGTTCTACGGAACAGG
>ENA-OPWC01002032-OPWC01002032.1-human-gut-metagenome-genome-assembly--contig:-NODE-2032-length-11904-cov-2.321884_pt1 | contig 11904 bp, 8 predicted proteins | sample MGYA00241504_ERZ502000 | MGnify/ENA primary metagenome ERZ502000 (study PRJEB25962, sample SAMEA2042005) | human gut metagenome | biome: human gut; feature: human-associated habitat; material: faeces...
AGGAGTATGGGAGGGAATATTATATGCTTTATTCAATCATGATATAAGTGGTGCTATTTTTAGTCCATATTCTATTTATCTGAAACCGCTGTTATGTGTATTGTTTTATTTTTTTATGAGAAATATCTGGAATCAGGAAATGGCACTGATAGCAACATTAGTAATTCCTTTTTATAGTGGATGGAATTATTATGGATTAGGAATGCTGATTTGTTTAGCGGTTATGGCGTTTATAAAAAAAGAAACATACTTTAGGGCATGGGTAATCTGGTTTGCTGTGGTATGGTGTGCATTGTACAGATTAGATTTAGGAGCAGCATTTGGAGTAGCTACAGTTATAGCGCTTATTATTTATATGATTCAGAAACGTCAATGGAGTAGTATAAAAAAATTATTTGCAATGTTGATATGTTGGATTATATTTGGGTGCATTTTGTGGATTGTTTTGTGCAAAATAAAGGGAATAAATGCGTTTGAAAGATTAGACGAATTTTTAATGATAAGCTTTTCAAATGCAAATTGGGCATATACGGGAATTGGAGCAACGAATACACTGGCATTTTCGTGGTGCTATTTGTTTTTGCCTTTTTTATGTATTATTTGCATATTGTGTTTATTAGTTTTAACAAGATATAAAGAGCGTTTGAGTCAAAGCCAATGGATAATATTGTTGATAATGGGCATATCATATTTTGCCAATTTTTCTAGGAGTATAGTAAGACATTCTTTAGAAGAAGATGCAACAACTTCTGTTATTGTATGGACAAGCTATCTATTTCTTGCAAGTTTTTTTGGAGTGTGTTTTAGGAATAAAAAGATTATATTAGTTTTGTATATGGGATTAATAATTATAAGCTCAGCACTGATTGATGGCAAATGTTTTACGGAAGAATCGATCATTAGTGCAGAAATTGCAAAAACAGGCGAATTTCTGGATTCTTGGAAAAATCCTAGTGAGCAGGAAAATGGAATATCATATTGGCAAAAAGTGGCTCAAAAAGGTGAACCAGTTCAGAGAGTAATATGGGACGAAGACTTGAATGCAGAGATTATGCCATATAAAGTAATTACAGATGTGTTATTGGAGCCGAATGAAACATTTATTGATTTTATAAATAAAACATTTTTATATTCAGCGCTCGGACGTCAGACACCTTTTTATGTTTCACAGTCACCTATGCAGATTTCAGGGGAGAAGGCACAGGAATTATTCATAGAAGAAATTCAAGGTACACCACTTGTACTTATGCCGGTAGAAGCAAATGAGTGGGATCATTCAGATTCGACGGATGGTATTGCAAATGTGTATCGGTATTATAAAATATCAGAATATATTTACCAGAATTATCGACCATTATGTAAATATGATAATAAGTTTACAGTATGGTGTACTTTGGATAATTATAATAAATATGAAAAAAAGATAGAGGATTTGCTAAAAAAAAGTATATCAGAGACTGCTGATATTACGAGTAGTATTACAATAATTGGGTATGGGTATGATGGACCGACAGAAACTGAAGATGGTACTTATTCCTATACAGGAAAATTTCATAATTATGCAATTCGTCAGCTCCCACAAATTTGGGCAGAATTCGATGAGAAGAATGCAGCAGAGAATGATGAAATTTCATCGTTAACAAAAAGTGGTAATATTTATACCTTTAATAATATAGAAGATAATAAAAAGCAGGGAAATTATTTATTGATAAGATTGACAAGCGGAGCAGAGAGTGGAAATATAACTGTAACACTTGGAACAAATAGGGGTGATGGATTCGCAGAACGATATCGTTATCTGATTACGACAAGTGAAGGAACACATGATTATTTGATTCGCGTAAGTACTGATTATTATTGGTATACAGATTCTGTGAATGCGGTAAGTGTGCAAAGTGATGTGGAGTTGAGTGATGTATCAATGAGCATTCTGGCAGGAGATTGATAATTTATTGGGATTATGTTATAAGATAGAGTATGGTTATAAATATCCATGCTTAATGAAAATAGTTTGGAATTAGAGTGTATAACTGGCTTTTATCCAGATATAAAAAGAGGAATGGAAATGCATAATAAAATAAGTTTTAATGTACCACCTTATTGTGGCCAAGAAGAAGAATACGTGATGCAGGCCATTAAAAGTCATAAAATTAGCGGAGATGGAGAGTTTACAAAGAAGTGTTCCAGGTGGATCGAACAGAAAACAGGAACAGAAAGGGCATTATTAACTACTTCCTGCACACATGCAACAGAGATGGCAGCTCTTTTGGCAGACATACAGCCGGGAGATGAAGTGATCATGCCATCTTACACATTTGTATCTACTGCGGATGCATTTGTCTTAAGAGGGGCAAAAATTGTGTTTGTAGATATTCGACCGGATACGATGAATGTTGACGAAACTAAGATCGAGGCGGCGATCACAAAGCGGACAAAAGCAATTGTACCGGTACACTATGCCGGAGTTGCATGTGAAATGGATACGATCATGGATATTGCGCGAAGACAGAATTTGTTTGTGATTGAGGATGCAGCACAAGGGGTTATGAGTACCTATAAGGGAAAGGCATTAGGAACCATTGGGGATTACGGCTGCTATAGTTTTCATGAGACAAAGAATTATTCAATGGGCGAGGGAGGAGCATTATTAATAAAGAATGCAGATATGATAGAAAATGCGGAAATACTCCGCGAGAAGGGAACAAATAGGAGCAAATTTTTTAGAGGGCAGATAGATAAATATACATGGGTGAATTTTGGATCATCATATCTGCCAAGTGAATTGAATGCAGCATATCTGTGGGCAGAATTAGAAGTAGCTGATAAAATCAATGAAGACAGGCAAAGAACGTGGAGTCTTTATTACAATGGATTAAAAGAATTGTCAAAACAAGAAAGAATTAGTATTCCTGTAGTGCCGGCAGAATGCGCTCATAATGCCCATATGTTTTACATAAAAGTAAAAGATCTGGAGGAGCGGACAAGATTTATATCGTATATGAAAGAACATGAGATAGACTGTGTCTTTCATTACATTCCGTTACATTCAGCTCCTGCCGGAAGAAAATTTGGAAGATTTAATGGGGAAGATAAATATACAACAAAAGAGAGCGAGCGCTTAGTCCGTCTACCAATGTATTATGGTATGAGAAAAGAAGATGCCGGACGGGTGATTGACACAATAAGAAAGTTTTACAGATAGAATGTCAAAGAGGAGAAAATGTGAAAAAAATAGCAATTATAGGAGCCTCTTATCTTCAAAATCCATTGATAGAGAAAGCAAAGGAAATGGGGATTGAAACACATGTATTTGCATGGGCAGCAGGCGATGTAGGAGAGAAAAGTGCGGATTATTTTTATCCGATCAGTATCGTAGAAAAAGAAAAGATTTTGACACAGTGCAGGAAAATAGGCATAGACGGTATTTGCAGTATCGCAAGTGATTTAGCTGCGATCACGGTCAATTATGTTGCTAATGAAATGGGATTAGCAGGAAATACTAATAGATGTACAATGATGTCGACTAATAAACATTTGATGAGACAGACATTTGAAAAGAATGGAGACCCATCTCCACGAAGCATTATGGTATCATCCAGAGAAGAATTAAGTAGACTCAAATTGCGATATCCAGTTATTGTGAAGCCGACCGATCGTTCGGGAAGTCGCGGAATTACGAAGCTGTTATCTGAGGAAGGTTTGTCAGAGGCTGTTGATATAGCACAAAAAGAGAGCTTTGAAAAAAAGGCTCTTGTGGAAGAATTTGTGGAAGGACAGGAATATAGCGTGGAATGTGTTACATTTCATGGTGAACACTTTTTTTTGGCTATGACAAAAAAGTATACTACAGGTACACCACATTTTATAGAAACGGGACATTTAGAACCTGCACCTGTTTCATATGAGGTATTGCAAAAGGTAAAAAGAGTGGTATTTCATGCGTTAGACAGTTTACAGATTACTGATAGTGCATCACATTCAGAGGTTAAAATCACTGAAAATGGTGAAATTTATTTGATAGAAATAGGTGGACGTATGGGCGGAGATTGCATTGGAAGTGATCTGGTGCAGTTATCTACAGGAATTGATTTTGTTAGAAATGTAATTCAAATTTCACTTGGGGAAAAACCGGATTTAGATTGTAAAAATGATGAAAAAAAAGCAGCAGCAGTTCACTATATTTTGGGTGAGGAGGATTTCGCTGTGCTGGAAAAACTAAAACTGGAGCATCCTGAGTATCTGGTAAGGGAAGAGATGACCTCTCAATGCGAGGGTAAAATAACAGATAGCGCAAGCCGATATGGGATGTTTTTAATGTGTGCATCAAAAATTGAGTGCTTGTCCAAGTATTTGCCCGTGTGAAGGAAGCAGTTTTTGTACTTTTTATTTGTTGACAAATTGTGCAATGTGGATATATCTTATATGGCAGGGACGGATTAATAATCATGCTTTGCATGATACAAAAATATATGGTGGATTTATTAGCAAAGGCATTGAATGAGGAAGAAGGACAAGCAGTAAAGGTGGAGTAAATTGATACAATTACCGATGGAAGCTTGCAGGTAAATGTATATAAATTTAAAAGACAAGAGAAGAGGAGTTCCAAAAAAAATGAAGTTACATATAGAGAAAAGAAAAATATGTTTGTTAGTAATAACTATTTCCTATTTTGTTGTTGTGAAAGCTTGCCTCGGAATGATCATTGGCACAGATGATGCATACATACAATCAATAGTTTCCGGGAATTTATTGGGAAGACCGGACGCACATACTATGTGGACAACATATTTGTTTGGAATCATTTTTTCGAGTTTGTATAAACTTATTCCTTGGATCAACTGGTATTGTATATTTGTGCTTGCCTCTTTTTTTTGCTTTATGTATTTTTCTATGGTTCTGATTACGAAAAATCAACAAGGCACAGTAAGCAGGATAGTATTGTTTTTGTTATTATTTACAATATTTATACTTCCACTTATGGTTACAATTAATTTTACATATGTTGCTCAGATGTATTGTGGATTATCATTATTTGTAATTTATAATTTAAGTAAAAACAATTGCAGGAATTATATCCTTGCAGCAGGTCTGTTTTTGCTTTTAGGATGTTTGGTAAGAGTGGAAGTGTTTTATATGACAATTCCATTTGTTCTTTTAGGAATATTATATAAAATTGTTAAAAAAGAAATAACAAGAGATGCTATAGCACGGCTTATATTTGTTTGTGTAGCTTTTTTTCTCGTTTTTTTGGTGGAAATAGCAGGATACAGAAGCGACGAGTGGAAAAATTTTCAAAATAATGAATTCTATAGAAGTGTTATTTATGATTATTATGGCTGGCCGGATTATGAAGAAAATAAATCTTTGTATAATCAATTTGGGGTATATGAAGAAGAAAAGATGCTGCTGGATGCCAAAATCTATAATATTGATAATGTTGATGTCAATGGATTCATTGAAACAATTGGAAAAAAACAAATAGAACAATACAGAAGTCACGTAAGTTTTTCAAAGGTTGTAGAAACTGTCATGAATTTTTACGGCTTTTTGATTTCTTCTGACGCTATAATTTTCAACATGATATTAGTTGGCTTTACGGTATTGGCTTACGCTCGGTTGAACAAGAAACAACAATCAGACTGGAGTGATTTCACATGTGTTTCAATAGCGATTCTTTTGTTTATGGCAGAGATATTATATCTATATTGGATGGGACGAGTGATTTTCCGAGTGATATTTGGAGTTCAATTTATGCTGTTGATAACTGTTATAGGGCTGATCAATTTTCAATCGATGGAACAAACAATCGAGAATAAAGGAAAAAAATTTGATAAACAGTGTAGCATGTACATTATATTGCTATTTGCATTGTTGTTTTTAGCTATGCATTCAATATACAATGCATTTGAAAAATCAGATGAAAATAAAAGACTGGTCAGTCATTCAAATGAAGTGATTCATTATTGCAATGAAAATGAAGACAAGTTTTTTATTATTACCAATGGAGTGGGAGACTATTCATGTAATTTTGTTTCAACAAAAAATGTCATGAATCAGATAGGATTTGGATTTATGAATAGATCGCCATTAGTAGAGGAGTTTTTAGACCAAAAAGGAATACATCTGTTGAAAGATGCTCTTATTAGTGATGGAATATATGTAATTGATATGAAGACAGATAGATCTAAAATGCAGATTGACACTATCTTAATTTATATACAAAAAGATTATCCGGATGCAGTTTGGGATATTATAGATGAAAAAGATAGTTTTGCGGTATTGAAAATAAGAACAGAGTAAGTCTGATGAGAAGATGGAAGGAGAAGAATGAACTATAATTATGTGATTTTTGCGACGGATTATGACTTATATAAATATACGTTTCAGGATGCAGTTCAACAGTGTAATGCGCAGTTTTATTGTGATGTGAAAGACTTGATGAATCCCATTGAAAAAATACTCTATAGAGTCTGTTTTAATGAAAGATTGAATCAGAAAATAAATGTTCCTTTTAAAAAGCTATGGAATAGAATTATTTTCAATAAGATACATTTCACGGAAGATAAACCAATTTGTATCATATGGTTTTGGCATTTTCAAAATATAATTGAAAATGGATTTGTGGAGTATTCAAGACAGATGTCACCTGACGTGAGACATGTTTTTTTCTTCAGCGATATAAAAAAATTTAAGTAAAACAGATCTTTCGGTTATGAAAAATCGAATGGATATTGTAAGTGTTTTTGACCGGGACGCAGCGGAAGAGAATAATCTGAAGTATATGCCACATGTTTATTCATCAAGTATCGCAGCAGAGTCTGGTAATGAGGAAATATATGATCTGTGCTTTGTTGGATATAATAAAGGTAGAAAAGAAAAATTAGAGAAGATTGCCCAAATATGCAAAAAAAATGGTTTGAAAATAGCGTTTTATATTATTTTTCTACGAATGAGGCAATAGATAATACGATTGATGGAATTCATTACCAGAAAAAACCGCTTACCTATCCAGAAACCGTTGAGATTATGAAACGATCACGCTGTTTATTGGAATTAAAGGCTTCAAAGTATGATGCCTGTACCTTAAGGGTGCAGGAAGCGGTTGTTTTGGGTAAGAGGATATTGACTGATAATGAAAAAGTAAAAAGAATGCCATGCTGTGATGAGTGCGATGCTGTCTCAGTATTTGATGAGATTGAAGCTATAGATATTGAATTAAAAAAAAGCAATCGAAAGCGGACTATGAATACCATGAAGAGTATTCGCCGATTACTTTTTTAGAAAATATTGAAAAAGAATTGGAAGTAAAAGAAAAGCGGAGAGAAATTAGATGAAGAATGATAGAAGCATAACAGTTAATAAGGTGGTATGGAGTGTTTTAAAGCACTGGAGAAGCATTGTTATTGTTGCTTTAGTTTGCGGCAGTGTTTTAATGGGAATGAGATTTTATCAGGATTATAATGCGGCAGTGGCAAGTGCAAATGCTACGCCACCGGCATCATTGTCGGAGATCAGAGATTCCTTTTCTGCCAACGAGTTGCGTGAGATCGAATATGTGAGAAAATATCAGAATATTATTGACAGTGCTGACCGGTATTTTGCGGATTCGATATTAATGCAGATTCCATATGATAAAGTTGTGAAGGTGACATTGCAATATCAGGTGGTGCCTGAGGAAGGCATAGATGTATCCACGGAGGCATTAATTGCAGCATATGACAATTATGTGACGAGTGGAGAAATGAGTGATGCTATTGTAGACAGATTGCAGGATGACATAGAAGCACAGTATATTACAGAAATATTATCGGTACCGACAAATGAGATTTTTACCTCGAAGAAAGGAAATGCAGTGATATATAATAGCAGTGAGGTGATAGATAACATATTTACAGTCTCACTCATTCATTATGATAGAGATCAGGCATTAAATATCGCAGATATAATAAAGGATGTCTTGCAGGATTATTCTACAAAGTTAGACAAATCGATAGGGGCGCATAGCATGGTGTTCCAGACGGAAAACATCGGTGTGGAAGCAGATTATTTATTATTGGAGACACAAAATGAACGTGTTGATGCATACGACATTGTTTCGGGTAACTACTTAGGCAAGCTGGGTAATTTAACGGAACAGCAGACAGAGGTATATAATAATTGGGATGATATAGATGCCGGTGAAGATGTTCATGAGGATGTACCGGAAGATAGCGCTATAACAATGCCAGCGGTTCAGCCAAGCCTGAGAATGTTTGGAATAGGTGCTGTGGCAGGGGGATTTGTAATGATCTGCTTCTGGATGTTGGCGTATATGTGTACAAAAAAAGTGCGTGGAGAAATGGATTTTGATGCTTGCAATATCTACAGATTAGGAGAAAAGCAGGTGGAATCCGGACGGAAGAGATTATTTTCAAAAGTAGATCGGTGCATAAAAAGATTAGAATATGAAAATGAACGAAAATATTCGGAAGAACAGATTGTAAAATTGATCTACTCAAATATTTATTTAAAGTGTAAGAAAAAAAATATAAGTATGTTATGCGTGACGGGTTCAGCAGGAGTGTCCTTTGCTACAGAAGCATGGTATATGGAATTGAAAGAATTGCTGAAAACAAAAGGGATTATGCTAAAAGAATGTGAGAATATCGCACATTTTGCGGATGCTTTGTTAGAGGCATCTGAGATAAAGAATATTCTGCTGGTAGAAACAGAGTATCATTCCGAATTCGACAGTATGGTTGAAGAAGTGGAAGTATGCAAAAATAATGACATTGATATTCTTGGTGGTATTATGTTACATGCATAAATGAGGACAGAATGAGATTTTGGAAAAAAGTAATTCGAGAAAATGAGTATGGTGCATTAATGCAGCTGTGCCTGTGTATGGTTATAATTGTAATTGTTTTATGGAGCATGAACTATATGGAATTGCTGGTATGGATAAGCAGTATTGTCTCCGTGATGCTGATCGGTGCAGGCAGCATTCTGTTTATCTGGCATTTGGGCAGGATGAATCTTACAGCAGATCAGGTTATGATTATTTTTACAGGATACCTTATTAGAATTGCAGTCATGCTTATAGATATTTTTGCGTCAGATTATATTACGATTATGCATTCCGGCAGTGATGCATTAGGGTTCTGGAAAGCGTCAGGAGAGCTTTATACAACAGGTACAACGGAGATTGATTCAAGTTATGCGCAATTATTGAGTGGTTTTTATCATGTGATAGGACAAAACAGAGTGCTTGCACAATATATTAATATATTATTTTTTGCAGGCACTGTGTTCGTCGTTCTATATACCTGCAGAAAGTTCTGCGTGGAGAAAAAATATGTGACATGGGTGTTGCTGTTTCTTTGCTTTTTGCCCAATTATATAGTGATCTCATCCATATTATTGCGTGAGAGTTCAATGGTTTTTTTTGATGCATTTTCATTTTATTTGTTTTTATGCTGGATGGAGAATAATAGGACAGAATATATGCTTGCAGCGTTTTTGGCAGCAACGCCTGCAATCATATTGCATTCCGGCGCTATGGGGATGTGGGTTGGTTTTTTTCTTGTAGGATTATTCTGGAATGCCGGGAAACAAAAGAAAGGTATAACATGGATCACAGTATGTCTGATCGTACTTGTCATGGCAGGAATAACAGTGATAGAACTGATCCCGGAGCTGAGAGATTTATTAATGGTGTATTTTCCAAGCGAGTTGACGATTGAAAGCATCACAGGAAGATATTTTGTTCCGGGAGGTTCCGATTATTTAATGGATCTGGAGGTGCATACATGGGGCGGTGTTGCTATTTGGACTGTTATCAGAATGATATATTTCGTGCTCTCTCCAATGCCGATGGATTGGCGTGGGCTGGGAGATGCAGCAGCTTTTTTCATAGACTCGTTACCTGTATTAGTGATACTTTGTGGGATCATGAAGGAAATGCACAATAATAGGAACAGACCCTGGATTTTTTCGGGATTGGCAGCATGTCTGGCAGTATGTGCAATATTTGCATGGGGAACGTCGAATGCAGGGACAGCCATGAGACATCGGGCTATTATAGTTGGAGTATATGCAATGACTTATTGCGTGAGCAAAGGAAAAAAATATGAAAAGAATATATGATACAATTAAGTACAATGGTAAGCTATATCTGATGAATACAGGATTACTTCTCGGAATTTACATGATCACTATGAATTTTCAGATTACAAGTGATGTGCTTTATAGTGAGATGATCGGAGAACTGGATCATGCGCCGAGTTTTACAGAACATATAGCATCCGGACGATATACGAATTACTTGATTTCATGGTTTTATCGTTTTTTGAATTGTCTGGGTGTAAATAAAATGCACTATCAATGGGTATTGCAGTTATTAGGGATTCTTGTATATAGTGCTGCTGCACTCCTGTTATATCGGATGTTTGAAAAAGCCATGAAGTTAACAAGGTATTCATTAGTTTTAAATGCATTGATATTAGTATGCTTTGTAAATCCATTTATTGTAGAAACCTTTGTATATGTGGCATTTGATTGGGCAGTTGGAATTTTATTAGCAGTGCTGGCAACACAGTATATTACGGAAAAAAGATATGTAATAGGCTGGATTTTAGCTTTTTTGGCAGTATCTGCATATCAGAGTAATATTATTATGACATTGCAGTTCTGCATAGCCATAATATTTATTACAGAATATGATAATATAAGACAGCTTATAAAAAGAGTGTTCATAAGTGGATTGCTCTGCGTGTCTGCTGCCGGTGTTAATATTTTAATACCAAAGCTTGGTCTTGCATTACATGTCACAGATGAGATCGTGAAGCAGACAGGAGTTCAGGGAGCATGGTCTGAGCGTATCTATCAGATTAAAATGATCATCTGGCTGAGCATTGTAAAAGCTTATGGAATGTTGCCGAATTATTTTATTCCACTGGTTATTTTACTTGCATGGGGAACAACTGCAATTATTATCTGGAAGAATGCAGATGGATATAAAAAATTTTTAAATATCGTATTATGGAGTGTTGCTGTGCTAAGTTGTATATTAGTGCCATATGCTCCGTGTTTTGTGTCAACGATCATTGGTTATCCGCAGCGAACGTTGATATCTATGTTTGTGGGCTTTAGCATGATCTTGATCTGCTGTTATTATTTTTTGAAGGACACAGGATATTTATCCGGATTGTTTGCAGTCGGAACTGCACTCGGAGCAGCCATTATGGTATATAGCACACAGACAGGTCTTCAGGATTGCTATATTGCAAATGCCATGGATTTTCATGAAGCCAGACAGATACAGGAAGCCATTGATCAATATGAGACAGAAACAGGAAATGAAATCCATACCATTGTAGTGCATCGTATGGGATCTATTCATTATATATATGAGGAACAGCATTTTGAATATGTTTATACATTATATGCACACAGATTGTTTTATGATGCATGGGCAGATGTGAATTTATTAAATTATATGTTTGATAGGGATTACGAGAGAGTTAATATGGACGAGCTTTACACTGATAATACAGAATATTACCAGAGTCTGATACAACAATATTGGGAAGGTAAAAGCTGGACCCATTTGAATACAGAGGAACAATTAGTTTTTGATGGAAACACAATGTATTGGGCATTATATTAACGGATAATGAGGAATAAAGATGAAAACAGTAGAGATTATTGTTCCCTGCTATTATGAGGAATTATGTATAAAACCATTGTATGATGCAGTAAATCAGGTAATGGGTGAATTACAGGATTATAAGACAACGTTATTTTTTATAGATGATGGGAGCAGGGATAATACACTAAATGAAATCAAGAAGTTAGAAGAAGACAGGGTTAAAGTAAAATACCTGTCTTTTTCTCGTAATTTTGGAAAAGAGGCTGCCATATTCG
>ENA-OPWC01002052-OPWC01002052.1-human-gut-metagenome-genome-assembly--contig:-NODE-2052-length-11793-cov-4.111007_pt1 | contig 11793 bp, 10 predicted proteins | sample MGYA00241504_ERZ502000 | MGnify/ENA primary metagenome ERZ502000 (study PRJEB25962, sample SAMEA2042005) | human gut metagenome | biome: human gut; feature: human-associated habitat; material: faeces...
AGAAAATACAGGGGGAGGTGATAAGAGCTTGGTCATCTCTCCCTGTGCTCATCGCAGATGAGATAGGGAGAGTGCCCGATAGTGTTATGGGGCACGACAAGGGAGGAGTTCTAAAATATCTCCGATAATGAAAACTGAAATATCCCGTAGTATTACGGAGAACAGTGTTCGCAATAGGGGAGAGAATATACATGAACGATCCCCGTTAATTAACGACTGAGCCGTTAAAATACTTTTGGGAAGAAGAAAAATAAAAACGGAGTATCCAGTGAGGGATACTCCGTTTCAATATGCTGTCTAAAATATTTATTCAGCACTTTCGGATGCAGGAGCTTCTGCAACGGCATTAGCTTCTTCTTCGGCTTTTGCAGCGGCTTCGGCTTCTGCCTTAGCGGCAGCCTCGGCTGCTTTTTTAGCAGCGACAACTTCGGCTTTTGCTTTGTTCTTTTCGGTTTCTTCTTCTAGACGTTTTTTAGCAGCAGCGTCTTTTGCGGCAGAAACTTTGGCTTTCTCAGCGTCAATAGCCGATTTTTTGTTCTTCAACCATGCTTCGAAGCGTTGTTCTGCAACCTCTTCGGTAAAAGCACCTTTTTTTACACCGCCCAATAAATGTTTTTTCATCAATACACCTTCTTTGGAAAGGATATTACGTACAGTGTCACTTGGTTGTGCACCTTTCAGTACCCATGCCAATGCAGCGTCGAAATTCAAATCTACTGTAGCAGGATTGGTGTTAGGGTTGTAAGTACCAATCTTCTCAATAAATTTACCATCACGTGGTGCTCTGCTGTCTGCAATTACAATTGAATAGAACGCGTAACTTTTACGTCCGTGTCTTTGCAATCTGATTCTAGTTGCCATTTTAAATAATTGTTTTTAATGATTGATTTGAATTATGCTATTATCTCGTAATAGCGGGCACAAAGATACGGCTTTTCTTTTGATTGACAAACATTTCGCTATTTTTTTACGAATATCGTTTAGGGTAGCGGAATAGGATGGCTAGCAATGCGCAGGCTCCCATTGTAAAAGGATAATAGAGATTACCGATGATACTGATAGGGGAAATATTGGCAAGTCCTGCAGCTATCAACATTTGAGCACCGTATGGAATAATGCCCTGTATCAGGCAGGAGAAGGTGTCGAGAATACTGGCGGTCTTCCTCCGGTCGAGATGGAATTTCCGGGCGATATCTCTTGCTATCGGTCCTGTTGTTATGATGGCAATAGTATTGTTGGCGGTACACAGATTGGCGATACTTACCAAAGCGGCAATGCTTAGTTCCGCACCCCGCTTGCCGTTGACGTGGCGGGTAAGTTTCCGGATAATAAAATCAATGCCTCCATTGTAGCGGATTGTTTCCAACATTCCTCCTGCCAGTAGGGTGATGATGATTAATTCTCCCATTCCCGTTATTCCTGTTCCCATAGCTCCGAACCAGTCGAATATTCCGAAACTTCCGGTAGCAATGCCGATAATGCCACTTGTCAGGATACCTATAATTAATACAAGCATCACATTCATTCCGGCAACGGCTGTTCCTAATACTATTATATAAGGTATCACTTTTATCCATTCGATCGTTTGGATCTGAGTGGGGGCGGTGATGGATAATCCTTGAAAGATATAAATGCCCAATACGATGATGGCTGCCGGGACAACGATCATGGAGTTTATCCGGAACTTGTCACGCATGACGCATTCCTGTGTTTTCGTAGATGCGATAGTAGTGTCGGATATAAATGATAGGTTATCTCCGAAGAAAGAACCGCCGACTACCACTGCCACCATGAAAGGAAGCGCTATTTCCGTTTTTTCTGCTAGCCCCACAGCTACAGGGGTGAGGGCTACGATAGTACCCACGCTGGTTCCGATAGACAGGGAGATAAAACAAGCTGCAATAAATATACCGGCTAGCAGCAGGTTATCCGGAAGAATATGTAATGTCAGATTGACGGTGGCGTCAATCGCTCCCATCTGTTTGGCACTGTGTGCAAAGGCTCCGGCAAGAATAAATATCCATATCATCAGTAGGATATTCTTGTTAGCGGCTCCTACGGAAAACTGGTAAATACGTTGATCGAGCTTCAATCCTTTGGTGATAGCGATTGCATAGCAGGAGGAGACCAGAAAGGCCACTGTAATAGGCACTTTATAAAAGTCGTTGACCAGGATAGATGTTACCAAATAGAGGCATAAGAATACGAGCAAAGGACTTAATGCCCACCAACTTCCCGTCCGGTCTTTATGTATTTTTTCTTCAGTCATAAATTAATATTGCAGTATTTATTTGAGCTGCAAAGATAGTAATGAAACACATAAGTACGATAAAAGGCTCAATATTTCATCTCTTCTTTTTCTGTTTCATCCCTGTCTTTTCCGTCTTGGAAACTTTAAAACGGCTGCTTTTTCTTTTTTCGTCTATTTTCGTGTCGTTGATAACATAATTTATTTTAGAACAGAATGACAACGACTAGATTCTCATTATGTATTTTTTGCCTTTGTCTGTTTGCTTCCTGTGGAAGAGGAGAACAAAAGGCAGATGAACCAATACGGGTGAAAGTGGCAGAGGCGGAAACTTTGGTTCCTTCTTCGGAACGCGAGTTTTCGTTTATTTCAAAACCTTTTAAAGAGACGGAGCTTTCTTTCAGAGTTGGCGGACCGATTGACCGTTTTGAAGTATATGCCGGGAATTTTTATCATCGTGGAGATATCATTGCAGAAATAGATTCCCGTGATTTCCGTATCCGAAAAGAACGCGCGGAAGCTGTTTACAATCAGGCGAAAGCAGAGTTTGAACGGATAAAGGTGCTGTATGAAAAAGATAACCTATCGGCCAGTGCTTATGAAAAAGCGCGTGCTGACTACACTTCAGCTAAGACAGCTTTTGAGACGGCGACGAATGAATTGGACGATACCCGGTTGATTGCTCCTTTCGACGGATATGTAGGAGAAGTCTATATCGAGAAGTTTCAGGATGTAAAAGCAACTCAGCCGGTGGTGTCTTTTATTGATATTACCCAGTTGAAAATAGAAGCCTATGTTACACAGGACATAGCGCTTCAGGCAGAAAAAATAAAGGAAGTGGGTGTCCGTTTTGATGTCTGTACAGAGGAAGTATATTCGGCAAAAGTAGTGGAGGTTTCCAAAAGCACTACCCGGAATAATCTGTCTTTTTTGCTGACGGCATTGCTATCGAATAAACAGGGAAAATGGCCTGCCGGTATTTCGGGAAAGATGTTGTTGGACTTTCCGGCTTCTTCATCTGTCGCAATGGTGACTGTACCTCAAACTGCCCTTAGTCACCGGCCTACTGAAGGGAATTATGTCTGGACAGTGGACAATGCTACGAGAAAAGTATCAAAGAAGAAGGTGATATTGGGTGAGTTACTCCCGAATGGAAAAGTCGAAGTAAAAGGTGGATTGCAGGCGGGAGAAACGGTGGCTGTCAGCAAACTGCGTTTCCTGTCGGAAGGGACTCCGATAGAAATAATGAACCGGGAAATGCCGGTAACTGCTCAAAAGTAAGAGGAAAGTATGAAACTCGTTAAATATTTCTTGCAGAAGAAGTCGGTGACTATTCTGCTATTGCTACTGGTATTGGGTGGTGGACTGTTCTCCTATGTTAAGATGGGAAAGCTGGAAGATGCTCCGTTTACTATCAAACAGGCATTGGTGCTGACGCCTTATCCGGGGGCTTCGCCTTCCGAAGTTCAATCACAGGTGACGGATGTATTGGAGGAATCTATACAGTCGTTGGGGGAACTGTATTATCTTAAAACTGAAAATCGTGCGGGACTTTCTAAAATAACAGTCTATGTAAAGAAAGAAATCCGTGCGGACGAGATGCAACAACTTTGGGACAAACTGCGTCGAAAAGTCAATGATGTGCAATCTAAATTGCCTGCCGGTGCAGGTCCGTCAGTGGTAAACGATGATTTTGGCGATGTGCTGGGAGTCTTTTACGGGCTGACCGGAGAAGGATACTCATATCGGGAACTCGAAGATCAGGCGAAACTGATTAAAAATGAGGTGCTGAAGGTGAAAGACGTTGCAAAAGTGGAAATCTACGGCGTACAATCTCCTACGATTGATGTAATCCTCAGTCCCTCCGTCATGGCGAGAAGTGGTATTACTACGGCTGATATTTCCCGTGCCTTTGAAGCTCAGAACCGGGTGGTGGATGCCGGAGGTATTGACACGGAAGTCAACAGAATACGTATCGAGTCTACCGGAAACTTCTATTCGTTGGATGATATTCGGAATTTGACTATTGTATCCCGTACAGGAGAACATTTCCGATTGGCGGATATTGCTGAAATAAAAGAAAGTTATCAGACTCCGCCTAGCAATAAAATGCGCATTGACGGAAAACCGGCGATAGGAATTGCTATTTCCACTGTACCCACAGGCAATGTAGTCGATATGGCAGATGCGGTCAAAGTGGAGATAAAACAATTTTCGGAGACAATGCCCGAAGGTTTTGAGTTGCAGTCAATTTATGATCAAGGATATGAATCCGCTGTAGCGAATAAGGGATTTATCTTGAATCTGATTGTTTCCGTAGTGACGGTCGTTGCTATCCTGTTGTTCTTTATAGGGGTCAAAAATGGTATTCTGATTGGTAGCGGATTAGTGTTTTCTATCTTTGCCACATTGATAGTCATGCTGGTGCAAGGAATAGCTTTGCAGCGTATGTCATTGGCGGCTATCATCATTGCTATGGGAATGTTGGTGGACAATGCTATCGTAGTTTCCGATTCGGCATTGGTCAATATGCAGCGTGGAATGCGTAAACGGATAGCTATATTGAGAGCCTGTTCTTCGACTGCATTGCCACTACTGGCAGCTACTGTGATTGCGATTCTGACTTTTTTACCAATATATTATTCGCCGCATATTACCGGCGAGTTATTGTCATCCTTGGTTGTAGTTATCGGCGTTTCGCTGATGTTCAGTTGGGTCTTTGCGCTGACACAAACACCTTTCTTTATTCAGGAGTTTGTCCGTCGGCCAAGACCCGACGAACTGAAGATGGCACTTTTTTCAGGTAAATATTACGATAAGTTCCGCTCTTCTTTGGGATGGGTAATTCATCACAGGTATGCTACTGTAGGATGTATGGTTATATTGTTGGTGTTGTCCGCCTGGAGTTTTAAATTTATCCCGAAAGTATTTGTGCCGACATTGGATAAACAATATTTCACGCTTGATATGTGGTTACCCGAAGGGACACAGATAGAAGAAACGGATAAAATGGCGACAGAGATGGCGGACTTTATTCGCGGACAAGAAGAAGCGGAAATGGTATCTACCTATATAGGGAGGACACCTCCGCGTTATTACTTGTCTAATGTGGCTTTCGGACCTCAATCCAATTATGCGCAGATATTGGTGAAGTGCAAGACTTCGAAACTTTCCCGCCAATTACACACACGCTTACAAGATTCAATTTCGATCAAGTATCCCGAACCTCTGATTAAAGTGAATAATTTTGAATTGAGCCCATTGACGGAAGCGGTTATTGAAGCTCGTTTTCTCGGACCAGACCCGGCCGTACTCGATTCGCTGGTAGGTCAGGCGATAGAGGTGATGCGACGGAATCCTAAAGTAGCGGATGCGCGAAATGAGTGGGGAAATATGGCAATGGTTATCCGTCCGGTTTATGATCCGGTGAAAGCCGGAGCTTTGGGGATTACGAAAGCGGCTATGATGGAGTCTGTGAAATCTATTAATGACGGCTTGCCTGTAGGCATTTACCGGGATGATGAGAAGAAAGTTCCCGTACTTCTGAAATCGGGTAATGTGAACATCACCGATGTACATTCCTTAGGCGACTTCTCTATCTGGAACGGTGAAAGGTCGGCTCCGCTTTCACAAGTGACGGAACGTATAGAAACGACTTGGGAATTTCCACAGATACGGACTTACAACCGTCAGCTTTCGATGGCTGCCATGTGTGGCGTGAAGCCGGGACATACAATGGCGGAAGTACACGGAGAAATCAGGGAAGAGATTGAGAAAATGCAACTCCCTGAGGGATATACTTTCTTCTGGGATGCGCAATATAAGGACCAGGGAGAAGCGATGCAGGCCATTGCTAAATATTTCCCGTTGGCATTCCTTGCGCTGGTGCTTATTCTGGTTGCTTTGTTCGGCAATTTCCGTGAACCGATTATTATCATCTGCATCTTGCCGCTGTCGCTCATTGGTATTGCTGTGGGGATGTTGCTGACGGGATTTGACTTCGGTTTCTTTCCGATAGCCGGCTGGCTGGGACTTCTCGGAATGATTATAAAGAATGTGATTGTACTGATTGACGAAATAAATGTGCAACATCGGAGTGGTGTTGATCTATATACTTCTATTGTTGAGGCTACGGTTTCCCGAACCCGTCCGGTATTGATGGCGGCTACGACAACGATTTTTGGTATGGTACCGCTGTTGTTTGATGTCGCATTCGGCGGTATGGCAGCCACTATTATCTTCGGACTTACATTTGCTACGGGACTGACTTTGTTTGTCACCCCTGCATTATATGCTATGTTCTACAAAGTAAAAGGAAAATAAAAATGAAAAAGAGAATATTTTATCCGTTATTCTGCTGTTGCGCTTTTCTGTCTTTACCTCTTATGGCGCAACAAAGTCCCTTGTTGGAGAAATACCGGATGATGGCATTGGATTATAATCATGATTTGAAAGCGGCTGAGAAGAATATTGCCGCTAGTGTGGAGATAGAGAAATCGGCAAAAGCGGATTTGAAACCCAAACTTTCGGGAGCTGCGAACTTTCAATATACAGGCAACCCGTTGGAGTTGACTTTGGATGCCCCTTCTATCGGATTGTCGAAGACGGTGGAAGGAAAGCAATTGAATTATGGAGGCTCTCTTTCTCTTTTGCAACCGATTTATACGGGCGGACGTGTATTGGAGTCTATCCGTATGGCGAAACATCAACAATCATTGGCAAGCAATCAGGCGGAGGTACTGAATGACGCAGTCTGTTATCAGACGGATATGCAATATTGGAGTGCTGTAGCGCGACAGGAGGTTGTATCTGTTGCCGAAGATTTTCGTAATTCGATAGCAGCTTTGGTAAAGACCATCAAAGAAAGGGTGGAAGTGGGGCTTGTAGATCCGCAGGATTTATTAATGGCGGAGGTGAAACTGAATGAAGCGGAGTATCAATTGCTACAGGCGCAAAGTAACTTCGAGACAGGTAGAATGGCACTGAACTCAATGATCGGAGTCCGATTGGAAAATGCAACGGAACTGGATGATCAGATACCGATGGTCGTTATTGAAGATTCTGTCTGGTTGTCTACAGGTGCGGAACGTCCTGAAATCCGGATGGCCTATGACCGGATCCGTATAGCGGAGAGTACGAAGAAACTGAATGATTCACAGTTTAAGCCGCAGTTTTATGTGGGAATAGATGGTAGCTATTCTTCTCCCGGTTATAATTTCAAAAAAGATTTAGACCCCAATTACGCTGTTTATGCTAAAGTGTCCGTCCCTATCTTCGAATGGGGAAAGCGGAAAAGTGAGAAGCGTGCGTCGTCCTTTCGTGTCGGTATGGCGGAAGATAATCTGAATAAGGTGATGGATCAGGTTGAGCTGGAGATAGGTGTAGCACGGAAAGCTTTGTCACAAGCTATCGAGCGTGTTCGCTTGAGTGAAAGTTCATTGGCAAAAGCAGAGGAAAATGAAGCGAAAGCTGTGGAACGCTATAATGAGGGTAAGGTGTCTGTGGTGGAAGTAATTGATGCGCAGACTTACCGGCAAACCTCGCAGGTAAACTATGTGCAGGCCAAAGCTGCCGCTCAGGGACATTATTCGGAATTAATAAAAGCTCTTCATGGCTATGATTATCGGTAAAAAACAGTAACTTTGTATGAAAAGAACTGCCAATATTATGAATGTGAAGTTTAATACCTTATTCTATACCGCATTATTTTCAGGATTGGGTGTGTTCTCTTTTCTGTTGCTGATCAATTATGCCGCCTTTCCCGATAAGGTTGCCGACATTTTTCATTCTGTCGGTACATTGTCTTTCTTTGTGCTGGCATTCAACGTGTTGGGATATGCGACGATGCGGTTGAGTACGTGGGTGGATAATCAGTATGCACTGAATCTGCATCGTCGCTGGAAATTGATATCTGTCTATGTCGTTGTGATGGGGATGTTCTTCCTGTTGAATTACGGTTTGCTGGTAACAGCTAAACTGCTAGCCGGAGCTTCCCATCCGTTCATGTTTCCCAATGGAGGGTGGCGGATTCTGATTACGGTATGGCTGGTGGAACTGGTCATTTTAGGTTTGCTGTTGGCCAACCGTTCCATACGGAATGCCTTGAAACTGCAACAGGAAGCGGCTGCCTTACAAAAAGAAAACAATACGGCACGTTACACAGCCTTACAGAATCAGTTGAATCCTCATTTTCTGTTTAATAGTCTGAATACATTGATTTCTGAAATTCGTTACAATCCCGCTAATGCGGAATTGTTCACCCAACATCTTTCCGACGTATACCGCTATACGCTCCAATGCCAAAACCAACGGCTGACAACCTTACGGGAGGAGTTGGACTTTTTGAATTCTTATGTCTTTCTACATCGGGTGCGGTTGGGGGATTGTATTTATATTGATAATCGTATTCCGGAGTCTTGTCTGGAATGCCAGCTTCCACCACTGACTATACAGCTACTTGCTGAAAATGTGATAAAACATAATGTCATCCACATGGGAAAGCCGATGACGATTGAACTTATCTATATGGAAAAGGAAAAAGAGCTGGTTGTTAGAAACCGGATACAGGCGAAAAAAAGTGCAACAGCTTTCGGTACGGGATTGAAGAATCTTTCTGTCCGGTATAAATTGTTGTGCGGTCGTGATATTGTGATAGAAAATGATTCGCAAGAGTTTACTGTAAAAATACCTTTGCTCTATGAATAAGATTAAAGCTGCTATAATAGAGGATGAAATTCCGGCCGCCCGTCTGCTTCGCGACACTTTATTGTCTCTGCGTCCTGGTTGGGACGTACAGTTACTTCCGGGCAATATAGAGGAAGCGGTAGAGTGGTTTGCTCAGCATCCCCATCCGGACATTCTTTTTCTGGATATTCAGTTGACGGATGGCAACTCGTTTCTCTTTATTGAACAAGCCCATCCGGAAAGCATGATTGTGTTTACTACTGCCTATGATGAATATGCCGTACGCGCTTTTACGGTCAACAGCATTGATTATCTTCTAAAACCAATTCATGAAGAACGTCTGTTGCAGGCTATCCGACGTTTTGAGGGACTGACTAAGAAAAATATTCATGATTTCAATTCGGAAAGCCGGATGATGGAAGTTTTGCAGCAGCTTTCTGTTGCACAGGAAGCTTTATCGTCGGCGCATAAAAAGTATCGTACGCGGTTTCTGATTTCCAGTGGAGAGAAACTTCTGACTTTGCAGGTTAGTGACATTGCTTATTTTTATTCGGAGAATAAGTATACCTTTGCGGTGACACATAAGAACCGGGAATTTCTTATTGATTTGGCTTTGGATAGATTGTGCGAGCAACTGGATCCCGACCGTTTTTTTCGTACGAATCGTCAGACTCTTGTCTGTATTGATGCAATTCAACGTATTGAATCCTATTTTTTAGGGAAAGCAATCGTACACGTATTGCCTCCCTTCAAAGATAAAATTATTGTCAGTAAGGATAAGATGGCTTCTTTCAGGATGTGGCTGAATTATTAGAAGTTTACTTACAGTAAGATAATGCGTTTCTGCATGATGTCTTTTAGTTGCACCTTCAATAAGTTGGCATTGATGGGTTTAGGCATATAACCGTCAAAGCCGCTTTCCATTACCCTCTATTCATCTGAGGCAAAAGCAAAGGCAGTAATGGCGATGATAGGTACTTTGGCCGAATATTTGCGGATTGTACTCCTTGAATAGGTTTACAGCCTCTTGTCCATCCCATGCGTGTATCAAGCGGTAATCGTATTTCAAAATAGACTCAAACAGTTTATAATCGCTTTCGTTATCTTCGGCTACCAGGATAATCAGTTTGTCTTTTTCTATCTCAATGGTCTGGATTTCTTTTTGGGGAGCTTTTTCTATTATGTTACTCGCTTCTTTATAAGGTAATGTAAACCAGAATGTAGAACCCGAATCGGATGCTGCCTTCGGTTGTGAATTTGATTGCATTTGTTACAAAATTGATAATCAATTGGGATAGTCTGTTTTTCTCTATATATGCGCAACAAGGTTGTTCGGGAGCGATGAACTCCAGTTTTACCTTGTCCGATTTTAGTTTCAGTTGGCAGCTGTTTTCTAAATCACTCATTAAATCGTTAATCTCTACATTGGAATAATTAAAGTCCAATGTCCCGGCTTCTATTTTTGATAAGTCCAAAATATCACTTATAAGTTGTAATAACAAGGTGTTATTATTCTCAATGATACTTTTTATAATATTCAAGTTGTGAATATGGTAAAAGAAAAATAATGCAAGTAAAAAAATAAAGGATAAAGAACCCATAATGAAGTATTTGTTTAGTTCCCAAAACGAGAGTGGTTTGTGTAGAAAATATGTATCTGCGGGACACATGGAAGGGGAAAGTCCTTTGCGGAGTAATGTAGTGTAATTAATAGTTCTGAGTGCAAGAAAGCCATATTGTATGGCTTTGAGAATTGAGCGATCGGAGTTCGGTCTTTCAGTTTGATTGCTTGTTTTTGGAGATAGGCTTCATGTGGTCCTTGAAACGCCTCTTCAGAACAGAGTACAATGGGGATATCGCCCCATAGTTTTCTGTATTCGTCTCGTGTTCATGTGTTCGGCATACAAAGCCAGTTGGGGGGGCTTTTTGTACGTATTCTGATATAGTCGAAATCATTCGGGTACTCCATGGTGTTGATTCGGCATAAGAGTTAATACATAGAATATAATTCGGAATATCTATATAGTTTCTTTGTGCTTGGATGGATGGCGCAGATAAGAAACATAAAAAAAGAGCCATAAGCCTTTTTTATATTCATGGGAAATGTTTGTCCGTGATATTTTAATAGGTTGTTTCCTTTACAGTTACAAAGGTAATGAAAAAACGGATTGAAAAACTATTTCCATGATTAAATGTGCCGGAATACTTATATTATATGAATTCTCTGGCTCTTTTTTATGTTAAACTTGCTTTAGTGGTATAGGACTTGATTAATGTCTATTTTAACGCCTTGATTACCTGTGGCATCATTGTCCAAATGGTATTTTCATCTTGAGCAGTGAAAAAGTTACCATCTATCTCTGATTTTTCATCAGTAGCTGTTCCGTTTTGAATGGCTGGTTTGGCTAATGGGTGAACTGCTACTTTCTTCCCTTTGGTAATTCCTGTAAAGTCAAACATCATTGCGCCGGCGCAATGTCCGATCATTATTTTTCCCTTATCTCCGAAAGTTTTAATGACTTGCATTAAATCTACATTGTAGGGTTTATCAGCATTCTGCTGAAATACAGGCACTGCATCGCCACATGAGAAAACGAGTGCGTCGAATTCATCTTCGTGTCCCTTCAAATTAGCGATCACGTCATCTACTGTCAGGCTGATTCCTGAATTTGTTTTAATATCCTTCGTATCCGATACGGCAAATACTTTATATGAAATGCCATTTTCGAAAAATGCTTCCAAATATTGGAATAGTCCACAACCATTTACCGGATTCACTGCTAAAACTGCAACTTTCTTTGCCATTATCATAATTATTTAAATGAAACAATAGTTATTATTAGTAAGTTTATTACTTTTGT
>ENA-OPWC01002056-OPWC01002056.1-human-gut-metagenome-genome-assembly--contig:-NODE-2056-length-11788-cov-1.866616_pt1 | contig 11788 bp, 9 predicted proteins | sample MGYA00241504_ERZ502000 | MGnify/ENA primary metagenome ERZ502000 (study PRJEB25962, sample SAMEA2042005) | human gut metagenome | biome: human gut; feature: human-associated habitat; material: faeces...
TATTGGGGTTGTAATAAAAGACGGTAATTTCGAAATACCGGAAGACGCTTTCCAGCACTGCGCTGCTGCAAGGAGCGCAGCAGCTGTGCAGCAGCAGGCGGGGGACTTCCCCACGCGCCTGGAAACGCTGTATTTCCCGGTTCATCCACCGTTCATAGTTTTCTTTCATAGCTTTCGCCTGCCTTTAGACTTTGTTTTATTTTACCACAAATCAAAAATATTTAAAAGGCAGTAAAAAAGCGTAGAAAAAGATCAGCTGTCTCACAGGCAAGGAAAAGGATTGCCTCCCAAAAAGTTTTGTGCTACGATAAAAAGGCGAAGGTGCGAAAACTTTAAGAATCACAGGAAAGGAACACGGTGATGAAGGGGAATACGGTAGAATGGATCAACACCTTAGGCGCGTTTTGCGGTGTTAGAGACGTTCCCACGCTGACAAAAGATGCATTGGAACAAAAATACGGCTTTCGGCAAGCCGATGTGATGGTTCTTTTTGGAGGGAGCATTTTATGCGGCGGCAATGTACTTGCTGAGGCAATGAAAAATCAGGCTGCTAAAAAATATGTGATCGTGGGGGGCGCCGGACATACGACAGAGGATCTACGGCAGGCGATGGGCCGGGAGGTTCCCGAGATCCAAACCGCTGGGCGGCCGGAGGCGGAGATTTTCCAGGCTTATTTGGAATACCGATATGGAAGAAAGGCTGACCTTCTGGAGCGTGAATCCACCAACTGCGGCAATAACATTACTTATCTGCTAAAACTGCTGAAAAGCAACCGTGTGCCATATCAGAGAATTATTTTAACCCAGGATGCTGCCATGCAGCGGCGGATGGATGCCACCTTAAGAAAGTACGCGGGAGAAGAGATAGCAATCATAAACTACGCCGCTTATCAGGCTAAGGTGGTCGAAAGGGATTCCAAGCTGGCTTTTGACCGGGAGATCTGGGGCATGTGGCCGATGGAACGGTATCTAACCCTGTTGATGGGGGAAATCTCCCGCCTGTCCGATGCTCCTGAGGGCTATGGGCCGTCCGGAAAGGGCTATATCGCCCATGTGGAGATCCCAGAGGAAGTGGAGATGGCTTTTACCCAACTGAAAAGGGAATATCCGGGAATGGTGCGGGAAGCGAATCCATTATACGCATCTGCCGATCCGCGGCGCTTTTAGAAGCAGGATTTCCCCTCAAAAGCGACTAAGAAACAACCATCGTTAAGGACGGATTGTGCCGGCCTTAATATCCATTGCCGGACCGCAATTCAGGAGGTGCTTGAATTTTTGTGCTGACCGCTCCGCCTCTCGTAAGCGTGTGGCTGTTCGCTGCCGGGAGCGCTTTTTTGTCACGGATAGAAAGCTCCCGGCAACCGCGCTTCGCTCCCTGCTTTGAATAAAAGCCGTCTGCGGGGCGCCGCCACCGCGCGTCTGCCGGTTTCCCGCAAAAAAGCGGAGTAAAATGCAATCCGGCATTTTACTCAGCTTTTTTAATTTTGCTGCAAATTTTTTAGCCTGCTTTTCTCCCTTGTCCCTTAAGAGAGCATTCGATGACGGCCCGCGCTGGAACATTTTGAGACAGGCGGTTTAATATTTTACGTGAAGACGGGTGCGGATCAGCTTCTTTTTCAGTTCCTTGCCGTTAAAGGGAATCAAGGGATATAGATAGCTTTTTCCGCTGATCGTTTTATTGAGGATCATCAGGATAAAGATCAGGACCAAACCGGCGAGAAAGCCCCACAGATTAAACAGGAGGGTTAAAACCAGCAGAAGAACCCGGAGAAATTTCAGGGAAAACCGGGACTCTCGATCTTTCTTCTTTCGATGCCATACCCAATAATGACATAAAAGAAACCGAGAAAAAACCGGTAAGCCGAGCTGTCGACACAGGCGACTTTACAGTACAGATATTCCGCGCGGATAACGGTAGTGAAACGCTCGAAAAGGATTGGAAATACAGCGAAACACCCGAAATAGTTACACTGAACGTCGGTAATTATAATTTAAAAGTATTTTCCCACGAAGTTCGACCGTCCGAATGGGAAAAACCCTATTACTATGCAGATAAAACTTTTTCTATCGAAGAAAGCAGAGTGACACAAATCGATACGCTCGTATGTACCCTCCAAAATATAAAAGTCACGGTTTCCTACTCCGAGGATTTAAAAACACTGATGGGTGAAGATTGCAAAGTATCGGTCACCGTTGGAGAAGGAGCTCTCGATTTTATGAAAAAAGAATCTCGTGCCGGTTATTTTCGGTCCGACGAAGAGAGCAATTTGCTTATCGCCACCTTCTCCGGTACGATCGACGGTTATGAAGAAGTCAATCGCATACAGGTAGATAATGTAAAAGCCGGCGAATGGCGTAAAATACATTACGATATCAAACGACCCGAACCGGGAAGCGAGACAGGAGGCGTCACACCGTCGGTTACGCTCGATGCCTCATGCGAAATAATCGACCATTTCGGGAATGTCACGATAGACGAAGAAGTTATTGAGGACCCCAATCCCATCGACCCCGGCACAGACCCTGACCCGGATCCCGATCCCCAACCTACCGATGCTCCGAAAATTACGAGCTCGACTATAAAATTAGGGACTCCGGTCACTGTAACCGAGGGATTACAAGTAAGCGTAGATATTACAAGCTCCGATAAGAACGGACTTACAGGACTTGTAGTCGATATAGAATCGCCGACATTGACTCCCGACGAACTTGCAGGTATGGGATTGGCTTCGCATCTCGATTTGGTAAATCCGGGCGACTTGAAAACAGCCATCGAAGGATTGGGATTCCCCACCGGATCGAACGTCTTGAACCAATCGAAAGTAACCTTCGACATCAGCGACTTTATGCCGTTATTAGGATTATTGGGCGCAGGGACTCACAACTTTATCATAAAGGCTACCGACGCGCAAGGAACGACAACAGAAACATTAATACTCGTAACAGAATAATATGAAACGCTATATAAAAACATACTTTACTTGCGGACTGCTCCTTGTAGGACTGCTATCGGCTTGTAAAGAAGAAGACATGACCCTCGGCGAAGGATCGGTAAGGCTGAACGTAAAAGTTTCCGACGAGGTGGCTGTCGTTTCCCGTGCTATCGACCCGGGCATATACGCCTCCATGCAAACCCGCATATACAGCAGTAAAGGGCTCATTCGTTATTACGATAGAGAAAATCTCATGCCCGATATACTGAACTTGGCAAGCGGACAGTATCATGTCTTTGTAATAGCCGGAGATTCTGTCCCGGCGGCATTCGATACCCCCTATTATACAGGATCGGCCGACTTCGCCGTCCAAAGCGGAGAAACTACCTCGGCCGAAGTGAAATGTACTATTGCAAATACGTTGGCGACGGTTGCGTTCTCGCCCGAGTTAGCAAACGTTGTAACCGACTATAAAGTAAAAATATTTACTACGACCGGCGAGCTCTCATTTACAGAATCTACCGTAGATTCCGTAGGATGCTCAACGGGAAAGACCGCAGCTTGGCATGGAGTTTCGAAGGGAAAAAAACAGACGGTAAAAACTATACCCAATCGGGAGTTGTCGAAAACGTAGTTAAAGCGACGAAATACGCATTCACATTCAGCTATAACGCCGACAACGCAGCGACCGGAGGTACATTCATCGACGTCAAAGTAAATGAATCGACCGTAGACTCCACCCATAATGTAGTGATTACACAACGTCCGCAAATTGTCGGAGACAAATTCGATATAACCCAACCGCTTTATTACGAAACGAACAGCGGAAAAGAAGCTGCGATTTGGGTGAATGCCGCGACCAAATTGAAAAATGTAAAACTTTCTTGTGAAAAATTCCCCTCCTTAGGACTCTCGGCCGATTCCATCGATTTCCTGTCGGCCCCCGAAGACATCATCACGGAATTTCAAGTCAAAGGCATCGGAGCAAAACACATCTATCAAGAAGATAAAGACCTTTCGAACGCAAAAATCACTCTGTCCGAGAACTTTGTAAAATCGCTCCCCGACGGAGAATATATCTTCACGATAAAAGCCGTCGATACAAATGAAAAAGAAAATACACAGGTTTTGACGATAGTCGTATCCGATGCCATAGTCGTTACGGAAGCCCCGGCAAGATCCAGTATCTGGGCAAAGAAAGCCACGCTATCAGGGACTTTGGTAAAAGAAACATCGGAAACTCTCTCTTTCCAATATCGCAAATCCGGTTCGCAAGAATGGATATCCGTTCCTGCCGTCCTGTCGGGAACAAGTATGTCTGCCGAGGTAACGCAACTCGAACCGGGAACGACATACGAATATCAAGCCGTTGCAGGAACACAAGCCTCGGTAAAAACGATAACGTTCACTACCGAAGAAGCGACGACACTGCCCAACAGCAGTTTCGAAGATTGGCATACCCCGGACAAAGCAATGGTAATATACCCGCAAGGAGGGGAAATGTTTTGGGATAGCGGGAACCACGGTTCTGCGACGATGAATAAAAACGTGACTACACCCGACGAGACCTACAAACACAGCGGTAAATACTCTGTTAAATTACAATCTCAATTCGTTGGTATCATGGGTATTGGCAAATTTGCTGCCGGAAACCTGTTCACCGGACAGTTTATCGGAAGAGACGGTACGAACGGTATCCTCGATTTCGGACGAACATTTACCTCGCGACCGTCCAAACTTCGCGGATATATTAAATACACGCCGGGAACCGTAGACTATTCCGAAACAGATGCTCTTACAAATGGCGCGACAGATATAGGCATTGTCTATATCGCACTTGGAGACTGGGATGCCCCGGTACGTATCACGACAAAAGATAAAAACTTGTTCGATAAAAATGACGAAAAAATAATCGCCTATGGCGAACAAGAATTAACAACCCAGACACAAGGTCAAGACGGTGGTCTCTTGGAGTTTGAAATTCCGCTCGATTACCGTTCTCTTACCCGTATTCCCAGCTACATTGTAATCGTGGCCTCTGCCAGCAAATACGGAGACTACTTTACAGGTAGCACGGGTAGTACCATGTGGCTCGACGATTTAGAATTGATTTATGAATAAACTCATCTCTGCGATATGCTCATCTCTGCTTTTGGGGGTAAGCCTTACTACGGTTCACGCTCAGGAGTTCGACCGAGGTATTGTACTAAATACATTCATACCCAAAGGACAATGGGTAGTAGGTAATTCCATATCCTATTCCGAATATAGCAACGACAACTACCAGTTCCTCGTCATCGAAAACATGGACGGTATAGGCTACACATTCAAAGTGAGCCCCATGTTTTGCTACATCGTCAAAGATAATTTGGGATTGGGAGGTCGGTTTGCCTATGAACGAAGCCTGACGAAACTCGACAATGCCTCCATCAAAATAGGCGACGATCTCAACTTCGACATGGACAACGTGTATAGTCTGAGCCACTCCTATTCGGGAATGGCGATCATGCGTAACTACATCAGTATCGGGAACAGTAGCCGCTTCGGACTTTTCAATGAACTGCAACTCTCTTTGGGTGGTGGAGAATCGAAAATGGTAAACGGGTCGGGAGAATCTCTCACAGGAACATTCGAGCGTTCGTTCAACTTCAATATCGGAATAGCGCCGGGGCTCATGGCATTTCTCAATGACTACACAGCCATCGAGGTAAACGTCGGCTTATTAGGTTTTAATTACAGTCATGTCAAACAGACCACCGACCAAGTTTATACCGGTAAACGGTCTCAAAACATGGCAAACTTCAAAGTCAACATCTTTTCTTTGGGTTTAGGTATCGCTTTTTATTTATGAAAAACTTAAAATACATATTGATTTTAATAGGAATACTCATTCCCGGGCAAATATTGCTTCATGCCGAAGTGCAAGATTCGACAACCGTCATTCCCGAGACAGCAACCATCGTTCCGAGAAACACTTCTGTCGCCACGTCCGAGCCCGATACGATCGCCGAAAAACACGGGCTCAGCAGAAAAAAATACAAACGGGGATTGAAAAACTATCTGCTCATTCCCCAAAAGCAATGGATCGCAGGTTTGACTCTCTCGCACGGAGAATTCGACAGTAAAGACAATAACCTCCTGATCTTCATCAAAGATTTTAATTTCAAAGGCAACATAACTACCCTGAACCCATTCGTAGGCTATTTCATCAAAGACAACGAATGTATAGGTATAAAACTCGGATACAGTCATTTAAGTGCAAACTTAGACAATTTGGATATAGACATCGACGACGATATGCAATTCAATTTGGGCGATATACGTTATTTAGGCGAGACCTTCTCGGCCGCTCTGTTCCATAGGGCATATATCGGAATCGACAAAAACAAGCGCTTCGGCTTCTTCAACGAAACGGAATTAGCCTTTTCAAGCGGTTCGAACCGCTTTGTAAGAGGGAGCGACGAGTCATTGAAAAATACCAAAACAACGACATCTGAAATCAAATTGGGGTTAAATCCGGGATTCTGCGTATTTATCATGAACAACATCAGTACCAGTGTTTCGTTCGGAGTAGCCGGATTACGATACGGAACGATCAAACAAACGACGAATAACGAAGAAACCGGAAGTCGTAGATCGAGCGGAGCCGATTTCAAAATAAACTTGTTCAACATCAACATTGGCATGTGCCTGCACATATAGAAGTAAAATGAAACGAAACGATATACACATCATATACTCTCTTTTATGTACACTCCTCTTATCGGCTTGTATTAAGAACGATATTCCCTACCCTCGCATCAAAGCGCAGATATTAGGGATCTCCGCCGACGGACAAATCGGTACAGCCGCTATCGACAACGACAAACGCATGGTAACGATGGAATTGTCCGATACGGTCGATTTGCGACGAGTACATATCGAAACCCTCGATCTCACCGAAGGAGCCGTATCCGATCTTCCTTCCGATTCGATTATCGACCTCTCCAAAAGTTACACGTTGACCCTCTCCATCTATCAAGACTACACATGGACGATAAATGCCACCCAAAATATCGAAAGAAGTTTCAGAGTAGAGGGACAAATAGGAGCACCGGTATTCGATGCCCATAATCACAGAGCCATTGCCTATGTCAACAAAGACATCGATTTAGCAAACATAAAAATCACCGAACTCGTTTTAGGTCCTCAGGGAATAACCTCATATTCTCCCGAAAAAGAAAAACTCACCGATTTCTCTTTGGGATACCAAAAAGTCATTATCGTATACCACGGTATTATGGAAGAATGGACCCTATATATCGTACCATCTGAATCCGAAATATCTACCGACGGGGTCGATGCTTGGACGAATGTTGCTTGGCTGCACGGTAGCGGAAAAGAAGATGCCGAAAATGGATTCGAAATAAAAGAAGCGACAGCCGGCACATGGGAAAAAGTCCCCGACGAATACGTCACACACGATAAAGGAAGTTTCACCGCTCGCATGATACATTTGAAAGCCAACACGACCTATGTATGCCGAGCCGTATCTGGTGACTTGACAGGGAACGAAATAACATTTACGACCGGAAGCGCAGCCGAACTTCCCAACGGAAGTTTTGATGATTGGAACAAAGTAGGGAAAATCTGGAATCCATGGGCCGAAGGAAGCGAAAACTTCTGGGATACAGGCAATAAAGGAGCCACCACATTGGGTGACAGCAATACACAACCCACCGACGACACTTGGTCGGGAACCGGACAAGCGGCTAAATTAGCGACCAAGTTTGTAGGAATAGGTTCCATCGGGAAACTGGCTGCCGGGAATATGTACACGGGAAATTACCTCCGTACAGAAGGAACCAACGGAGTGCTCAACTTCGGAAAACAATTTACCCAACGCCCCACACGGCTAAAAGGATATTTCAAATACACCTCGGTCGAGATAAACAAATCGAACGACGAGATGAAATATCTTATCGGACAACCCGATACCTGCCAAATCTTCATAGCACTCGGGGATTGGAGCGAACCGGTCGAGATACGCACAAAACCAAGTGACCGCAAACTATTCGATAAAAACGATCCGCATATTATCGCTTATGCCGATATGTACAGCGGAAAATCCGTAACCGAATACACACCGTTCACTCTTGAACTCGAATATCGAGATACCGACCGGATTCCCACCTATATCGTAGTAGTAGCATCAGCTAGTAAATATGGCGACTATTTCACCGGGGGTGACGGTAGCGTACTCTTCTTAGACGATTTCACGCTCGAATACGATTACTGATTTCGGCGATTTCCGGTGAATCCGAAAGCCGAAAAAGGGAAAAAACCATATCTGACACTCCGCCTCTACTTCGAGGCCGATAGGAAATTTCGTATGATTTTTGCAGATAAGGCTATAAGATTTCTCTTGGCAAACAAGAATCCCACCACCTTCGCCCCTGCCCTATCCCGCAACATTACGGGGTGTTTCCGTAAGGAAATATAGGGAAATCGGAGGGGTTAAAAACTAGAAAGAAGAAACAATATAAGAATTTGGCACGACAACAACATCTGGTTCCGATTCTCAAAAATCACTCCTAAAATAATCCCCGCGAATCATCAAGTCCGATATTCGCCACGACTGCTTCATTCTTTCTATCACCTCGGGACAAATACCGGTTGTATCCCCGGCAATCGTCAAATTCCAAATAGCCGCGACACCCAGATGAGACGGGTCTAGAATGCTCTGCCCCATACCTTTCCAGCCATAATCGTCCAGTCCGGTCAAATCCAGTAATGTCGAATAAATATCTACTTGTCCCATAACTTTCTCGTACCGCATGCCCACCGGCGAATTAATCACGATAAAAGGAGTATATTCAAACGGAGAGACAAGTCCACTACCCTCTTTTGTTTCACACAACGACTGCCGCAAATAAGCCAATCCCTCATGGTCGCCCGTCACGACAATCATCGTCTCGTCGAACAACCCCTCCTCCTGCAATCGTTCGATAAACTTCCCTATTGCATAATCTGTGTAATTGGCAGCCGTCAGGTAATTGTTCAGCACCTCGGGCATTCCCGGAGAAAAAGAAATCCGTTTGTACTCATCGGGAATAATAAATGGCCCATGTCCCGAATAAGTAACCAGTTGAAAGAAACAACGAGAACTATCACCGCTTCCGGCTATCTCCTCGGCTATTTTCTCGGCACACTGTTGCAAAAACGGATAATCGCCCACCCTTTTCTTCACTCCCATTCGCTCTTCTTTCGTGAAGGACTTCTCATCATACAATCGGTCGAATCCGAAAGCCATAGCCACACCCTGCTGGTTCCACACGATTCGTTTGTCCGAGGTCATACCTACCATGCGACCTTTTTCCCCACAGGCCTGTTTCAAAGCCTTCGCCAGCGAAGGATACCTATGATTCGGGAAACGAATACTGTATGCACCGTTCGCTATCGGTAGCAACCCCGTATTCACCAACAACTGTGCATCGATGGAGCGTCCGCCGCGAACTTGCGTCTGTACCCGGGGAGCATACAACGTACATGAATCTTTCAACCAGCGGTTCAAATAAGGAGTCACCTCCTTTCCCTCTACATTCCGTTCCAGCATCCACCCCTCGAACGACTCGGCGAGAATCACCACGCAATGCTTCCTGTGTTCCACCCCGGAAACCGGATACGATCTCGATGTGGCCGAGAGCCACCGTTCTATCTCACTGTGAATCTCCGGCGTAATAGACATGCTCTCCTTGACGAACTCATAGCACAAAGTCCCGAACACCGTGAACGTCGGTGTGGCACAAGTATTTCGTTTCTCATACGACCGTTGGAATCCACCTCGAGCAAAAGTCAATCCCACCGTCGCTACGACACAAATCAAGAAGCCCGCTGCAAACCATACGGCCCGACGTTTCGTTTCCGACCGACTCGACAGCAAATCCCCGTATCGGGAAGTATAAAACAACAATCCCAAAGTCATCGCAAAGAACAACCCGTCGCACCATCGGACCGATGCATACACGCTACCCATGAAATCAGCCAAATTACCCGCAAGAAAATAACTGTTCCACGGTATCGCCGTATAATATGTCCGCCAATACATCAAATTGGCAACCAACAAAATATCCAATAAAAAACACACGATACCGGCATACCACCTCGATCGAAAAAACACCATGGGGAAAGCGAGCAACAAGGCGATAGCACCCTTAATCAGATAAGACTCCGGCTGGCTGAACGACTGAAAAGTCGTGTCCGAACTCCATATAACATCAAACAAAATAAATTTCAAGAAAATACAAACGGCCAATGCGACCGGCAAACTCCACCTTTTCATAAACGATTTTACATCTTAATTGAAAGTTTCTTTTACCGGTACAAATATAATATATTAATCAACTATAAAGATTTCCAAACAGACATTTCTTAAAAAATAATAAAATAAAGTTAGATATTATTTGTTTTTACAAACTAAACCTATTGATCAAATAAACAATCTGTAATATCGGAAAAACAGACTTCTCTTTTCTTCCCACTAAAATCAGTACCTTCTTTTGTTTTATACCCCTATTTTTTCCATGGTCTCTTTGAATCAGGAACCAAAGCATGAGGATAATTCTCATTCAAGTACTCACCGTTCAATACCTTTTCATATTTTTGCAAATAAGCTTTCGCCATAATCTCGGCATTAAATAAATCTCTCGCATATTCATGACAAATCATTGGAGAATAGTCAACACCTTCTTTCAAATGCAAGATCATTTCCGACTCACTATCGGTAAGAAAGCCCACTTCTGGCTTTACCAGTTCAGGCAAAGAACCATAAGGAGTAGCAAATACCGGTGCTCCGAAATAAAGGCTCTCCGTAATAGCCAGACCAAAAGGCTCGTCCCATTTGACAGGGAATATCAATCCTTTGGAGTGTTGTAAATATCTATTCTTTTTCACGCCTCCTACCATTCCCTTAAAACGGGCTTTCGAAGTAATCGTAAAACGCATACCCATTTTAAAATTAAACCGATAACCGCCCAAAATATATATCTTTTCATTCGGTAAGGCTTTCACTACATCTATTGCCCCTTGAACATTCTTGACCCGCCACGCCGCCTTACCTAAGAAATGATAATAACGACGAGAAGCATTCAAATCGACAGGCCCATACTCGTCCCAATCCAACCCGTTATAAACAAAAGAGTCGCTATTATATCTCGACGCATGATCTTTGGAAACAAATATAGCATTTCGATCCAAATCACCACCCATAAAATTACCATGATAAGTCACAACATAAGGCTTCTCGAATCCACAAGGAGCAGTACCGTTGAAATGAACCACATCTACATCTTGCGGAATCTGTTTGATAAGATCCACAGCAGAATCGTAAGGTATCACCGAAGCAAAATCACATGTAGAACCAGCCTTTGCTAAAAAATAAACCTTATGCCCCATCTGGGTTAACGCCTTCCCCAAAGACCACATAACACGCTGAGTACCTCCATAATTAGAAACAGGAATCAGCGAGTTGAGAAATAACAAAATACGCATACTCATATATAATACTATACAAATAATGCGATTATTTCTCGATGTTGCAAAATTTTATACTTTTTTTACTTAGAAAGTAAAGAAAGAATTTCGAGAAAAGCAAAAAAACCTTTACCGATTTCAAGAAGATACAACAGATATTCACAGCGCATTCACAGTAATGAATACAGAGTTGAGCTTAACCCTCCTCCCTGCCCTGTCCCGTAGCATTACGGGGTGTTTTCGCAAGAAAATATAGTGGGGAGAAAGACAAACACGATACATCGTAAGGTATTAACCTCCTCCCCTGTGTTTTGCAACGCAAATATAGGGGAGGTGTCCGCAGG
>ENA-OPWC01002062-OPWC01002062.1-human-gut-metagenome-genome-assembly--contig:-NODE-2062-length-11765-cov-4.414176_pt1 | contig 11765 bp, 9 predicted proteins | sample MGYA00241504_ERZ502000 | MGnify/ENA primary metagenome ERZ502000 (study PRJEB25962, sample SAMEA2042005) | human gut metagenome | biome: human gut; feature: human-associated habitat; material: faeces...
CATCCTGACCGACGGCCCCACCTGGGACTGTGCCGCCGTGAGCCTGCGGGCCATCGACCAGAACGGCAATCTCCTGCCCTATTGTGGTGAGGCCGTTCAGCTGAGCGTAGAGGGGCCGCTGCGCATCCTTGGCCCCAGCGTCGTCCCTCTGCGGGGCGGCATGGCAGGCACCTATCTCGCCACCACCGGCGAGGCCGGCCCGGCAAAGCTCCACTGCCGGATGGAGGGTGCCTTGGACACCGAAGTTTCCCTCACCATCCGCTGCCGGGAGGAGTGAGCGGCACTTAAACGCCGTCTCTTTACGATAGGTTTGCACTCTGTTCAAAATTTTCTCATGGTTGCATGGTATCCTGAGAGCAGAAAAATACAGAAGGGGCGGCGCACCCGCCCCTCTTTTATGAGGAAGGACGTTTATGAAAGAAAAGATACGCCAGTTCATGATAGGCCGCTACGGCACCGATGGTCTGAACCAGTTTTTGAACATCGCCTCTCTCGTGCTGATCCTGGTCTATATCCTCACCCGTCTGCCGCTGCTGCTGTACGTCGGCGTGGTGCTGCTGGGCTTCTGCTACTACCGGATGTTCAGCCGCAACATCTCCAAGCGCACCGAAGAAAATTATAAATACTACGCCGTGAAGGACCGCATCCGCAATAAGTTCAGCGGCCTGAAGGACCAGTGGGACAACCGCAAACTCTACCACTATTACCGCTGCCCCCAGTGCCGCCAGAAGCTGCGCGTTCCCCGGGGCCGGGGCCGCATCCAGATCTCCTGCCCCCGCTGCGGCACCCAGTTCATCAAGAAGAGCTAACGTATGTTTGGATATGTCATCCCGAATCAGGCCGCGCTGGACGACGAGGCCAAGGCCCGCTACCGCACGGCCTACTGCGGCCTCTGCCGCCGCATCGGTGCGCTCCACGGCCTGCGGGGCCGTCTGACGCTGAGTTACGATTTGACGTTCTTGGATCTGCTGCTTTCCAGCCTCTACGAGGGTGAGAGCGAGTGCGTCACCGGCAGTGGCCACTGCCCCATCCACCCCATCCGGAAGATAAATTGGCGGCACAGCGGCCCCACCGACTACTGCGCCGATATGAGCGTGGCGCTCCACTACTACAACGCCGCCGATAAATGGAACGACGACCACAGCCTGCTTGGCCTCGGCTTCGAAAAGCTGCTGGACTCCCCCGCTCAGACCGTCGCACAGCGCTGGCCCCGACAGTGCAATGCCATCCGCACCTGCCTCGACCGGCTGACTCAGCTGGAAGCCGAGGGCAGCGAGGACCTCGATGCTGTGTCGGGCTGCTTCGGCGAACTGATGGCCGAGCTGTTCGACTACAAGCAGGACCACTGGTCGCCGGAGTTGCGGAGCATCGGCTTCCATCTGGGCAAATTCATCTACCTGCTGGACGCCTACGATGACCTGGCACGGGACGAGAAAAAGGGCGCATACAATCCGCTGCGCTCCCTCAGCCGTCAGCCCGGCTATGAGGAAGAGATGCGGGACATCTTCGAGCTGCTGTTGGCCCGGTGCGCCAGAAGCTTCGAGCGTCTGCCCTGCGTAGAGGACGCGGACCTTCTGCGGAACATCCTGTATTCCGGCGTGTGGCTCAAATACAACTGCAAGCAGGCCAAAGAAGCCCAGAAAAAGTAACCAATTCCGCCCAAAAGGCGGATTTTGTCTTGATTTTGCAGGCACTGTCCTGTAGACTGTAATATTGTATGGAACGAAAAGGCCGCGCATGGCCTGAGAGACGTGAGGAAGTAGACCCATGAGAGATCCCTATGAGGTGCTGGGCATCCAGCGCGGCGCAACCGACGACGAGATAAAGAAAGCCTACCGTGCCAAGTGCAAGCGCTGGCACCCCGACCTGAACCCCAACGACCCCACCGCCGAAGAGCACTTCAAAGAGGTGCAGGCAGCTTACGACGCCATCACCAAGGGCGACACCGGCCCCCAGATGGGCGGGCAGCCCGGCGGCGGTTACGGCTACGGCCAGCAGGGTTATTATCAGGGCAGCTACCAGCAGGGATACGACCAGGGCTACAGCCAGAATGGCTGGCAGCAGGGCGATTTCGGCTTCGGGTTCGACCCGTTTGGTTTCGGATTTGGTTTTGGCGGCTACCAGCAGCAGAGCGGGGCCAGCTACTCCGGCTCTGACAGCCCCGAGATGCAGGCGGCCCGCAACTTTGTGGCCAATGGCCGCTACGCTGAGGCCCGCCGGGTGCTGGACAGCATGAACAGCCGCTCAGCGCGGTGGTACTACCTCTCCTCGCTGGCCAATCAGGGCCTCGGCAACAGCATCGATGCGCTGCAGGACGCCCGCCGCGCCGTTCAGCTGGACCCCAACAACACCGAGTACCAGATGCACCTGCGCCGGATGCAGAATCCCGGCCAGACCTACCGCACCCAGACCACCTACGCCCAGCCCGGCGGGCTGATGCGCTGGTGCTGGAGCATGATTTTGCTCAATCTGCTCTGCAACTGCTGCTGTGGCGGCGGCTGGGGCTGGCGGTTCCGGATGTAACTAAAAAACGAAGGAGCATTGCTAATGCAGTGCTCCTTCGTTTTTTAGCGTTCGGCCAGTCTCGCAATTCCGAGGCCATCCTTCACTTCGACCTCAACAGCAGAATCCCGAGATTCATCTTCATAGCTAAGCAGCATCCACCTGTTCCAATAAAGTTGGTATCTCCTCTCTATCGGCCTTGCTCCGTTCATGAGGTCCTCTTCAAAAAACAAAAATCCATTTTCATCTGTGGCCATTTTATAGAAATTTTCCTTTTCTTCCTCCAGTTCATTTGGGTGCTCTATGTAGGCTTTCAGCTTTGTATTCGGCAGAGGATAATCGTCTCCCGCCCATACGAGCACCCGGAATTCCTCGTCCTCCGACTCTTCTTTTGTCTCCCGCATGGAAACATAAGCTCCTTCCCATCCGTCCTTTTTTCCTCCGGCTACAACTTGAAGGGAGTAGGGTGAAACATAGGGACTGTAACCGTCCGCTTCTACCGCATAGTAGTATATCCCGGGCTGCAATTTTTCAAACGCTATCGGTTTCGATAACTGCCCTCGTTTCATCTGTACAATTTTCCGCGTTTCGGCATCCAGAAGCGATATGATTACCTGATGCTTGCTAAGGTCATAGTAGTTATACAGCACCATATCGCTGCTGTCACCCAAGTATTTTGCCTTGGAGCAAAACAAAAAGGGGGATGCGGTTATCTTGAATTTGTCCTCAGCACACGGTTGGATCTTCTCTCTATCAAATTCGAAGTCCAGCTTTTCAGCTTTCGGTATGGGTTTCCGACCCTTGTCCCACGTTACATAGAGAATGATGTCCACCTTTTCCCCCATCCGATGATAAATAAGGCTTCCCGGCACATAGTTGATGCCGTACACCTTGAATTCCCCATCACTCTCCTCTACGTCCTCATTTTCTCTTTGGTTCGCCGCCTCGTCATATACGATGTCCGCTATACTGCCGGGCGCGGAGATCTCATTTTCCACCTTTTCATAACTATCGTAGAAATTGATGTTTGGCACCTCGTAATAGTGAAGCTTGCAGTATTCTCCGTAACAAAAAAAGATAATTGCAACTACCAAAAACAGTTCTCCTGCACACCGCTTCAGAGGCTTCTCTTCCTCCTTATCATTCTCCGAATCCTTATTCTCCTGAAAGAGCTGAGCGATTGCCACGACTGCAGCAATCCCCATGATCACCGATGTTGTAGAGTTATAGATCGTAAGCATTCCTTTTGCAAACACCGGATCTATAGAATCACGAAGGAAATCCATCATCATCCCCAGCATCTTCATTCCCCCTTTTTATTTTTTTCGTCCGTGACTCTATAATAAACATTTTCCCGACACATTTCAAGGGTTTTTTGTAGTTTTTGCCATAATCTTTTCGCGGATATTTTTCTTATATATACATCATGCACAATTTTATTTGAAATAAACTAGTATACATAACAGATTGCGTGTGTTTTTTCCAAAATTTGTTTTCGTGTGTACACGCAAAAAAGAGTGCCACCGCACGATTCCTCGTGCAGCGGCACTCTCATTTCATTTTACTTTTTTCAGAACAGCACCCTTTAGCTGATGACGATGGTCCGTGTGATCTTCTCGCAGGAATAGTTGCCGGAGACTGTTGCCGTCTGGGTGTAGATACCCGGCTGCGTCGGGAACTCCGTGGACTTGCTGCTGAACAGGCCCTTCTTTTTATAAGTACAGGTGACCCTGGCATTATCGACCACCACGCCGTCCGACTCCAGCAGAGCGCCGACATTGTGTGCCTCAGCCTCGGCCAGCGTCATCCCGGCGGACAAGTCTTCGGCCCAGTAGAGGCGGACGCCCTCGGTCTTGGGCTTTATCTTGAACATGGCCACACCGGCGGTATTCAAATCGCCGGATTCCAGCGCCACGGCACCCGCGACATAGCTGCCCGAATCCACGGGCTGCTCATCCAGATAGATACGGCTGAACACGCCCTCGGGAAGGTAGCGGCGGATGAGCTCGAGAGAGAGCTTCAGGCCCATGGACATATCTTTCAAGGTGGGGATATAGAATTTCAGGGTATCCATCACCTTGACGACCTCATCGGCCACGCCCAGCAGCACGCTGACGTCGTTGCCGTCGATGAGCTGTTTGACATAGGCGTAGACATTGAACTCTTCTACCTGATCAGGGGTCTTGGACATCTTGCGGGGCAGGGGTATCATCTTGAGCAGGGTGCGGAGCTTATCGGAGAGCACGAGGGTGACGTAGCCCTTGGCTTCGCCCTTGACGCCCAGCACCACGCCGATATACTGCGCGTCCGCCGGGCGGGTGACTACCGACAGCTCGAACGGGGAGCCATAGACCAGCTTTCCGGCAGCCTGCAGACGAATGGAGACGACTTCATTCGTCTCTTCCAGCCGGGTCTGAGAGGCGCGGGGCAATTCGGTCTCTGCCGAGGCGGCCAGCACCGGGGTCACCATGCTCAGCATGAGGGCTGCTGTGAGAAGCAGCGAAAGCATTCTTTTGGCCTTCATATGGACAAACCTCCTGTATTCATCATCTTCAGCCGGGCGGGCCGCACAGGCTGACACTCCGGCTAGTATGATTTTACCGCAAATCCCTGCTGTGGTCAATGACGGGATTCAAGTGTATCCGCTCACGAAAAGACCGCTGCCCCAGCAGGGCAGCGGCCTCAGAAAATTTTATCGCAGCATCACAGGATGCGCACCCGGACGACGGCGGGGATGGCCGAGAGCTTCGCGGCCAGTGTATCATTCACAGCACCGGTGGCGTCCAGCATGGTGTAGGCCATGTTCTTCTTGCTCTTGTTCACCATGTTCTCGATGTTCAGGCCCGCCTCCGTGGTCAGGGCGGTGATCTGGCTGATCATGCCCGGCTCGTTCTTGTGGATGATGCAGATGCGCTTGCCGCCGGCGCGGGGTTGATGCACCTCGGGCATGTTCACCGAGTGGGTGATGTTGCCGTTCTTGAGGTAGTCGCTGAGCTCCTGGGCGGCCATGACCGCGCAGTTGTCCTCGGCCTCCGGGGTGGAAGCGCCCAGATGAGGCGTGCAGATGACGCCCGGACGGCCCAGCAGAGTTTCCGTGGGGAAGTCGGTCATGTAGCCGGACACTTTGCCGGTATCAAGGGCTTCCAGCAGGGCGTCGGTGTTCACCAGCTCACCGCGAGCGTAGTTCAGCAGCTTGACACCGTCCTTGCAGAGGGCCAGCGTCTGGGTATTGATGGTGTCCTTGGTGGTGGGCAGATACGGCACATGGATGGTGATGTAGTCGCAGAGGGGCAGCATATCATTCAGGTTGACGCAGTGATGGACCTGACTGCTCAGGTTCCACGCAGCATCAATGGAGATATAGGGGTCATAGCCGTAGACTTCCATGCCCAGCTCGATGGCGCAGTTGGCAACGCGGGAACCGATGGCGCCCAGGCCGATGACGCCGAGGGTCTTGCCCTTGATCTCGTTGCCCACGAACTGCTTTTTGCCCTTCTCCACGCTCTTTGCCATGGCGGGGTCGCCGGCAAGGCCCTGAGTCCACTGGGCGGCAGCAGCCACATTGCGGCTGCCCGCGATGAGCATACCGATGACCAGTTCCGCCACAGCGTTGGCGTTGGCACCGGGAGTGTTGAACACCACGATGCCCTGCTCACTGCACCGGTCGAGAGGAATATTGTTGACACCGGCACCGGCGCGGGCAATGGCCAGCAGGTTGTCATTGAAGGTGGTGTTCAGCAGGTCGGCGCTGCGGACAAGGATGCCGTCGGGGGCGTCGGCGTCCACCGAGACATCGAACAGGTTTTTGTTCAGCTTTGCCAGACCTACCGGGCTGATGGCGTTCAGGGTTTTGATGGTGAACATACTTTCCTATCTCCTATACACAAAAACTCATGCATTCTCTTTGCGGAACTTCTCCATGAAGTCCACCAGCTTGTCCACGCCCTCGGCCGGCATGGCGTTATAGATGGAAGCGCGCATACCGCCTACCAGACGGTGGCCTTTCAGGTTGACAAAGCCTGCCTCCGCGGCCTCCGCACAGAATTTCTTGTCCATGTCACAAAGCCTTGCACCGGGATAGAACTTCTCGAACTTGGTACGTGATGCCCTTAAATGCCGATATGAAGGCTGCCCCCGTTGCTTGTATTCCTCCATCAGCAAGTCTATAAAATCGGACAGCGGCATTTTGGATTTGTCTTTGGCCGCTTCCTCCCGCGCCTTGTCATCAACCATGTTTTCGGTCCTGGCGATAATTATCTCCTCCGCCTGACGGAGTGTTTTCGCGTTCTCACGTTTCGCTTTGACGGAAGTTTCCGGTACAAGATACAGTTTAAGGAACTCGTATTCGTGCCTGCCGTCAACAGTATGGTCAATAAAAAGGGACTCGCGGCCGTCTGCAAGTTTTCTTCTCCGCAACTTGAACGGACTTTTTTCTACTTTTGATTGCTTTCTTCTACCCATTGTGCTCCAGCATTTTATATTCTGCTGCAAAGGTAGTAAATAGGTTTGATATAAGTATCAAAATGAGTAACAAAAATATTTCATAAATAGGTAAAAATGGTGGCTTGTAGGAATAAATGAGAAAATGAATGTATATTTATAACAAACAGATATACAATGATATATATTCATATTTTCGTAAATATTGTGCTTTTGCTGCTCTTTGATTATATGTGTTTATCCTTTTCCCTTATTTTGACTTTACTTTAATGAACGTATATATGAATACGGGGATAAAGTAAAGTTGCTGATATCATGGAAAAGTGTAGATTTCAAGCCTCAATTTTGATAGAAAAGTGTGTAAATGGGGTCTGATTCGTTGGGAAAAGTGTGAGATTAGGGATTTACTGTTTAAAAAATGTTCAATCCTAAACCATAACTAAATTTAGGAAAAATCCCCAGAACTTCTAATCTTGTAATTTTTACTTATTACATACTTAATCTTCCATCAAGTACTAAATGCGATGTAACAATAGAACCTCTTTCTAGAATCAGAATCCACCTTGATGGTCATGGAAATACTAAACTGGCATTTGGATTGATACATAAATTATACGGCCATGTTCTGTCTGAATGGTACAATGCGCTATTTTTTCTGTATTCCAGCAAGGCCGACATGCAAAGGAATTAACTTACTGAAAAAAGAGAGGAATATTACATATATATTCCACTTTGCACACGATAGAGGTGTTTGAAATATTGAAAGGAAGTCTGTGTTGAGAAGTGAAGTGTTAGCGGAACGGAGAATTAGTATTTCCCACTCATATAGATTATATCCTATTATAGTATTAAGAAAATAGCACGCTTTATAATAATTATAGCACGAAATATTGAAATAATAGCACGAAATATTTGTCAATTAGCACACTTATTGTATATTTGCAAAAAAATCAAACTAAACATCATGTACACAGAGATACTACGAATTATCGAAGGAGGTCTGTCGAAAGACTCTCAAAAAGTATATAATTACGCAAAGATACTGGCAGATAAAATGTCACGCGACGGAGAAACCAAGATGTCAAAAATGATTCTTGATTCTTTGGAAAGACGCTACACATCGATGCTTTCTCTTGACGAGTTGTCATCTACTCCCGTTGATGCAGAAAGTCGCATGAGCATTGTGGATGTATATTGTCCGACCGAAAATGAAATCAAACCGATTTTGCCCGAATTGACAGCCCATAAAGTCGATGACTTCATCAATATGATTAAACACCAGGGAGACCTTTATAAAAATGGTGTTGAGTTCAGCAACACTCTTATGTTGTATGGTGTGCCTGGTTGCGGTAAGAGTACTGTTGCGAAGTATATTGCTCAGCAGATAGGGTTACCATTAGTTATCGCAAGATTAGATGCGCTTGTGTCATCATTGCTCGGTAGTACTTCAAAGAATATTCGTAAAGTATTTGATTTTGCAGATTCTCGCCCGTGCATTTTATTTCTTGATGAATTTGATGCAATTGCAAAAGCAAGAGATGATCAGCACGAACTAGGAGAATTGAAGAGGGTAATTAACAGTTTACTTCAAAACATTGACTCCCTTTCAAGCAGCAGCATACTTATCGCTGCCACAAACCATGCGGATTTGCTCGACAAAGCTATTTGGAGACGTTTCCACACTATTCTCGAAATTGGTCTCCCAGGGGAAAAAGAGATTCAAGAAATGCTCAATTTTTTCATTGGTGATTTCAAGACAACCTTACCAATTGAAGATGACAGGAAAATGTCCAAACTTATACTTGCATTTGCTGAATATGGCAACTTGTCTCCGTCAGATATTCAGACCATAGTAAACAATGCGAAGGTTCAAGCTGTAATAAAGGCCGGTTCAACTCTCTCCCAAGAAGAATTACTCATACAACTGTTTGACTTTAAGAATCACGACAACAGCAGAGTCGAAAGCCTTGTTAAATACCTGAACGAAAAAGGAATATCCCAATCATCAATTTCTGAAAAATTGGGAATATCCATAAGACAGATTAAGAACATTCTAAATAAGGAGGACTAAATATGGATGAAAAGAATTTGCCTATTCGTTTTTTCTCTATGAGAGATAACGACGAAAGAAAGACTGAAGGTGCCGGAGATTCTGATATACCCAATTGGGTAGATAGGGATGCTATTCCTCAAAAGCAGACATTATTTATCTCAGCTATGAATGGAATGGCGGCAAAGCTTTCCGAAAAAAACAAACAAAGTAATTTTCTCCCTTCTGTGCTAACTCTACATTTGAATGGAAATGCATTGGCAAAAGGACATAGAGAGAATATTGCTCATATCTTTAACGATAAAGGTGCTATCAACCTTATCGGTGTTACTGGCAAAGACAAAGTAATGGTTAAAATAAACACTCCTATTGAGGCAAATCGCATTGCAAAAAGGATTTCTTCGCTGCGGACTGGTGACAAAACCTATCTTGGTGTTGCTGCTATTGATGAAATTGACGAATTCACACCGATTGTAGAAGAAGACCTGAATCTTGACGGCGTGATAAAGATCAAGCTGATTAATTATTTCGATAGAGAACTCAACGGATTACTTATCAAATCTTTTGAGAAAAGTTGCGATGACAATGGCATCAATTGTACCAGATGCAAATATTCCAGCGAGTTAATAGCATACAGAGGCCAGGGAATTACCACAGATCAACTGACTTTCTTGAGAAACTTTGAAGGTGTGCAATCCATTTCTGATATGCCTGTACTCGAGTTTGATGAAGACTCTATCCAATACGCAGAAGATGTTGCTATAAAGAAGCCGCAAGATGGCATTAATTACCCTGTAGTCGGAATACTTGATTCAGGCATCGCACGAATACCACATCTTGCTCCGTGGTTATGTGAAGATAAAGCTACTTCTTTTACAGATGAAGACACAGATCAGAAGCACGGAACGTTCGTATCAGGAATAGTTGAATATGGTGATGAACTTATTGGCAAAGAGTGTGCTGGTGGGCAGGGATGCAAATTGTATGATGCCACAGTTATCAGCAAGTATTACAAGACCATGTATGAAGATGAGGTCATTTCGAATATTCGTGAAGCCATAAGCCATAAACCTGACATCAAAATTTGGAATATGTCTATTGGCACTAACTTAACAGCTGATGAGCAGGAATTCTCGGATTATGCGAAGGAACTAGACAGCATACAGGATGAATTCGATGTTCTGATTGTAAAGTCTGCCGGAAACTGCGAAAACTTACCAGTACCCGTATCACGTATTGCTATACCAGCAGATTCAGTTAGAAGTCTTGTGGTTGGCTCAATAGCACATAAGAAGAGAGAATTTGATCGGGCAGACGAAAATTGTCCGTCTCCTTTCTCCAGGAAAGGCCGTGGCCCAGCCCACATCATCAAGCCGGAAGTCGTAAGTTATGGCGGCAACGCTGGGGTCACAGATGATGGTGAAATAACAGAGACTCCAGTGCTATCTTTCACTCCTGACGGTAGTATTACCGGCAAGGCTGGAACAAGTTTTTCAACGCCGCGTGTTACCGCTATAGTAGCTGGTTTGCAGATGAAGATAGGAGAGGCGTTCAGTCCTCTTCTGGCGAAAGCCCTAATTATTCATTCAGCTCACTATCCGGCAGAAATGAAAATGGAGATTGGCGACAAGCTAAAATACGCAGGGTTTGGCCTTCCAGCTTCAAGCAATAAGATTCTGTATAATGACAAGTACGAGACCACACTAATACTCCAGGATACGCTTGAGAAAGGACATTTCATTGAAATCCTCGATTTTCCTTATCCTCAATCTATGGTTGACGAAAACGGATATTTATACGGCAATATCCAAGTAACTCTTGTTAGCAAGCCCATGCTTAATGCAAGCCAAGGCGCTGAATACTGCCAATCAAATATCAAGGTTATGTTCGGAACATACGACAGCAAGACACTGCGTGACACATCCAAGAGGAATATCAAGAATCCAATCGGTGCTGAAGGACGCAAAAATCTGCTCGGATCATCTCTATATGGAACAAAAGCACATAGAGATACCGACACGCCATATGCATCCGAACGAATGCTGGTAGACTACGGCGACAAGTTCCAGCCAATCAAGAAATGGAATGTTGACCTTAGTGAGCTGACACAAGGTAAGAAAGACGATTTTCTCAAGACTCCTAAATCATGGTATCTAAAAATTGAAGGCTTGTACCGTCAGTTCATCGAGGATTTGAAAGGCTCCAATGACGAGGCTATTAGCCAGGAGTTCTGCCTGATTATTACAATCCGCGATAATAAGCGCCAGCACGAGGTATACGATGAGGTTACTAAGCAGCTTGATCTCAATGGATTTGTTTACTCGCCTGTAAGGGTTGAGCAACATGTATCTGTAACTACAGAAGCATAGTCAGAACCAATAATACTTAAGAATTGGCCAGGGAAATATACTCTGGCCGCTTTTATTTGCGATTTCATATCATTTCAAAAATCTCCTTATAACAGTTGCTGATTTCATGGAAAAGTGTTGGGTTTAAGCTTCATTTTGATGGAAAAGTGTATAACGGGAGTTTGATTCGTTGGAAAAAGTGTGAGATAACAGGTATTATTCGCTTGAAAAAATGTAAAACTCTAAACCATCACCGAAGTTAGTACTCAAGGCCGATACTTTGAACTTTCTCTGTAAAGGGCCAAAGTACAAACTGAATATTCGTTTGCACTTGCACTTTTGCATTTTGGGGTCAGCAGTTTGCTTCATATCGGCTTTTCTCTAAAGAAATTTGCTGGTCCTCAAGAAAATCCGTAATTTTGTGC
>ENA-OPWC01002075-OPWC01002075.1-human-gut-metagenome-genome-assembly--contig:-NODE-2075-length-11713-cov-2.829388_pt1 | contig 11713 bp, 9 predicted proteins | sample MGYA00241504_ERZ502000 | MGnify/ENA primary metagenome ERZ502000 (study PRJEB25962, sample SAMEA2042005) | human gut metagenome | biome: human gut; feature: human-associated habitat; material: faeces...
CACATCAGAGATTACATATCCTCTCCAATGTCCTACATGAAGTCCATTTCCTGACGGATATGGGAACATATCCAGACAATAATATTTCGGTTTTTTACCGTCATCTACGTTTACCGGTTTTGCTTCCCAGTTTTCTCTCCATTTCTGTTCAATTGCCTTATGATTATAAGGTACTGCCATTGTTGTTTCCTCCTAATTGTTATTATGCGCTTTCAAAGTCCTTTACTAACTCTAAAAAGACTCTGAGAATACATTATTTACCATGAAATAAAAAAGACCCTTTTGTCACTAAACTTTTAGAGACGAAAGGGTCTTAGATTCATTCCGTGGTACCACTCTAATTCGTATTCTTTTGATTTCATTTCCCATCTGTCAATATTTAAAATCCATCTGCTCATCTGTCAGATCAATTTTAACATGAAAACAAGACAATACGCTCTTATGATCCTTAACGCGGACAACACGCTTTTGCTTACACACTATAAACCTAACTGATAGCTTGGGCAAAAGGACTCAAAGGCGAGTTGGGAATTTTTCTTTACTGTCTCGCAGCATCCGGCAGCTCTCTGAAAAATAAAAAATTCTTACTATTCCTTATCAAAGTCTGATGTATTTTATTCACAACATGATTTATTTTATCATATACCATGGTTTTGTCAAGTACCAACCGCCCTGCCGGAAACGTTTCCTCCAGCTGTCATAAAAGTTTTTCTGATACCGGTTCACAAGTTCTTAAGGTAAAAAAAGAACCATCATATGAAATGTACCACATGATGATTCTTTCTTTTATCTTTCCAACAATAAATCTATACTCTAAAGTATAATATCCATTGTCTCATCACTCAGCTAAAAATTAGTTATTGATCAGTTTGTCCTCTTCGTTGTTCCAGCTGTACAGTTTACGGATCTCTTTACCAACCTGCTCTGATGGATGCTCTGCAGCTTTCTTTCTCATAGCCTTGAAGTGAACCTGACGTCCTGCAGGAGACATATCAAGTAAGAAATCTTTTGCAAATGTACCATCCTGGATATCGGAAAGGATCTGTTTCATCGCTTTCTTTGTATCCTCTGTGATGATCTTCGGTCCTGTGATGTAATCACCATACTCTGCTGTGTTGGAGATAGAATATCTCATTCCCTCGAAACCTGACTGGTAGATTAAGTCTACAATCAGTTTCATCTCATGGATACACTCGAAGTATGCATTTCTTGGGTCATAACCAGCTTCGCATAATGTCTCAAAACCAGCCTGCATTAATGCACAAACACCACCGCAGAGAACTGCCTGCTCTCCGAAAAGGTCTGTCTCTGTCTCGGTACGGAATGTTGTCTCAAGAACACCAGCTCTTGCTCCGCCGATTCCAAGTGCATATGCAAGTGCGATATCCTGAGCTTTACCTGTAGCATCCTGCTCTACAGCGATCAGACAGGGAACACCCTTACCAGCCTGATACTCACTTCTTACGGTATGTCCGGGTCCCTTGGGAGCGATCATGGTAACATCAACGTTCTTGGGAGGTACGATACATCCGAAATGAATGTTGAAACCATGAGCGAACATCAGCATATTGCCCTCTTCCAGGTTGGGCTCGATGTCGTTCTTGTACAGATCAGCCTGCTTCTCATCATTGATCAGGATCATGATGATGTCAGCACGCTTTGCAGCTTCTGCAGCGGTGAATACTTCGAACCCCTGTGCCTCAGCCTTTGCCCAGGACTTGGAGCCCTCGTACAGACCGATGATAACATGACATCCGGAATCCTTCAGGTTCAGTGCATGTGCATGACCCTGGCTGCCGTAGCCGATAATTGCGATAGTCTTACCCTCTAATAAAGAGAGATTACAATCTTCCTGATAAAAAATCTTAGCCATTTTCTTCTCCTCCGTTATGAGACATAAAATTTATAACTGATAGGGATCTTCCCTAGAGCTAACATAAAGTGTGAGGTCTTACGCCTGTCAGTCCTCAATCTTCAATATAGGTAACGTTCTCGATACCTCTTCCCAGACCTGTGATACCGGTTCTGGCAAGCTCCAACACTTCGTACTCTTCCGTAAAACGCTGGATCAGCGCATTGACCTTGCTGTGATTACCGGTAAATTCAACGATCAGATTCTCCGCACCTACATCAATGATCTTCGCACGGAAATTGTTGGCAAGGAATTCTACCCCCTGGCGAATCTCCAGACGCTTTTCGGGATCTACTTTCACCTTGACCAGTACCAGTTCGCGGTACACGCTGTCATCCGGGTCCAGTTCCTTAATATCCCGGACATCCACAAGTTTTCCCACCTGCTTCTCGATCTGTTCCAGAATATCGTCATCTCCCGATGTCACAATGGTGATTCTGGTAAAACGGGGATCGGCGGTCACCTGCCGTAATACTTTCGATGTTGTAACCGCGACGGGAAAACAATCCGGCAATACGGCTCAACACACCTGAAGTGTTGTCAACCAACAGCTGAAATACTTTTTTCTGCATGAATATCTACCATACCTTTCGTATTTCTACAGCCGTCCTCCCTGACGGAGCAGCAACTGTATTCTTAATATAGCAAGATGACTACAGAATGTCAATTAGTGAATTTAACATTATGATTGATGTATTTTAATCATCATTTTCCGTGCATTTTGATAATGCCAAGGTTCCTGTTCGAGCTACTTCCACAATACTGATGGTCTGAAGCATCTTGATCAGAGTGTCGATTTTCTCCGGAGCATCGCAAATCTGCAGCATCATAAAGTGTTTTGACATATCTACGATCTCTGTTTTCATAATGTCACAGATTTCTATAATATCCCTACGATTATTCTTGTTATATTTAACTTTTAATAACATTAATTCCCGGGTATAGCACTGTTCCTGGGACAAAGTCTTCACTTTGATGACATCCAGTTTCTTATTCAGCTGCTTTTCAATCTGCTCTAGGGTACGCTCATCACCGGAGCTTACAATGGTCATACAGGAAACTGCATGGTCATCGGTCTCTCCCACGGCAAGGCTGTCAATATTAAAACATCTTCTGGAGAACAGACCGGCTACCTTGCACAGAACACCGGAACGGTTCTCTACCAATACGGAATATATTCTCTTCATTTTAAGTACAGCTCCCTTCCGTTATTTTACCAGATCCATCGGATCGATCAGACATTCTAACAGCATGGTATTGTCTTCCGCCAGAAAAGCGTCCAGAATCTCATCCACGTGTTCCATGTTGTTCAATCGCAGATACGGAATATCATAGGCCGCAGATAATTTCTCCAGATCCGGGCTTCCGGACAGATCCACGACAGAATAATGATCTTTGTAGGTATAGTGCTGGTATTCCCTTACCATACCCAGATAATTGTTCTTTAGCACGATGATCTTTACCGGGATATTGTGCTGTCTGATCGTAGCCAGCTCCATCATGGACATCTGAAAGGAACCGTCACCGCATACCGCAATAACCTGCTTATCCATGGCCGCTGTCTTGGCTCCCATGGCTGCCGGAATAGAATAACCCATGGTTCCCATACCGCCGGAGGTCAGGAATTTGCCTTTTTTCACAATGTGATAGCCGCAGGACCAGATCTGATTCTGTCCCACGTCCGCCACATAGACACCGTCCTCCTGCATCTTCTCGGAAAGTCTTGTGATAAATGCTGCAGGATCCACATAATCGGGATTAGGGGTTCTCTTCTTCTCCATGGTAGAGCGATATTCATTCAATGTAGTGAGCCATTCCTCGTAGTTACAGTCAAATTCTTCTTTCTGAAAATCCTGGAAGATGTGTTTTGCATCACCTACCAGTGGAATGGAAGGACCCGCATTTTTGCCGATCTCCGCAGGATCCACGTCAATGTGCACCAGCACTTTGTTTCTTGTGATGAGATCCGGCTGACTGACCGCGCGATCTGCCACTCTGGCTCCCACCATGATCAGCAGATCCGATTCATTCATGGCACGGTTGGCATAAGTCTTACCGTTATTGCCCACCATTCCATAATAAAGCGGATGTTCGGTAGGCATAACACCGATACCCATCATGGTGGACACCACGGGAATACCGTGTTCTTCCGCAAAGCTGCGCAGCTCCTCCTCGGCCTCACTGAGCAGGACTCCTCCTCCGGCACAGATAATGGGACGTTTCGCCCGCTCCAGCTCTTTGATAACCTTCTTGATCTGCACGGCATGTCCTTTTACGGTAGGCTTGTAGGTACGTAGATTCACTTCTTCCGGATAATGGAAATTTTTGATCGTTGCATTCTGGATATCAATGGGAATATCGATCAATACCGGCCCTTTTCTACCGGTATTGGCAATATAAAATGCTTCCTTGAACACTCTGGGAATATCATTTACATTTTTCACCAGATAGCTGTATTTTACAAAAGATTCCACGGCGCCGGTAATATCCGCCTCCTGGAACACATCACTGCCCAACAGTTCACTGTTGACCTGACCGGTAATGCAGATCACGGGGATACTGTCAGCAAATGCCGTGGCAATACCGGTGATCACATTGGTGGCACCGGGGCCGGAGGTCACCGCACATACACCTGGTCTTCCGGTCATACGGGCAACACCGCTGGCCGCATGGGCCGCGTTCTGTTCTGTACGGATCAACACCGTTTTGATGTCAGAATCCAGAATGCTGTTGAAAAAAGGACATATGGCAACACCGGGATATCCGAAAACAGTACTTACCCCCTCTGCTTCCAGACATTTAATAATCGCATCTGCTCCAATCATTTTGCTTTGCTCCTTTATCTATACTCCATTATTTCTGTTGTTTCAGACTCTTTTACATCAGGCTTTTGGCCAGTTTCACGGCATCCGCCGCATCCTTGGAATAGCCGTCGGCACCGATCTCATCCGCATATTCCTGCGTAATAACAGCGCCGCCGATGATGATCTTGGCGGTGATGCCTTCTTCTTTTGCGGCTGCCACGATCTCCCGCATTCTCTGCATGGTGGTGGTCATCAGTGCTGACAGGGCAATAAATTCCGCATGATGTTCTTTCGCCGACTCCAGAATTTTCGCCTGCGGCACATCCTTGCCAAGATCGATCACATGGAATCCGTGGTTTTTTAACATCAGTGCCACCAGATTCTTGCCGATATCATGGATATCTCCTTCCACCGTGGCAATGACCACCACCGGCATTTCTTCTCCGGTGCCTCCGGTCTGCAGCAACGGTTCCAGCACCTCGATGGAATTCTTCATGGCTTCCGCACTGGCAATCAGCTGCGGCAGAAAATACTTGCCCTGATCAAAGAATTCACCTACCTGATTAATGGCAGGAAGCAGTACCTGATTCAATAGCTCCGCAGGTTTCTCTCCGCTTTCCAATGCTTCCTTCGTGATCTTTACAATGCCGTTACGGTTGCCTTTCAGTACCGCCGTCTTCAGCTTGTCCTGCATTTCATTGATCTGCGGACCGTTATCAGCAGTCGTTTCTTTGGCGGCATTGCCGGCAGTGCCTGTCTTGGCGGTTGTTCCCTGATTTTCCAGCAGTGCCAGTTTTTTTGCCAGTTCCGCTTCTTTCTCTTCTCTGCGCTCCCTGACGCCACCGGCGTACTCGATATAGCGAAGAGCGGCTTCTTCTTTGTTCAACAGCAGATCCGCAGCCAAAGCACAGCTCATCAGAAGTTCCTGGGAAGGATTGGCAATAGCCATGGTCAGTCCCGCCTGAATTGCCAGCGTCAGGAATGCGGTATTAACAAAACTTCTCTCCGGCATGGCGAAGGAAATGTTGGACAGACCGCAGATCGTGGCAAAACCGTTCTCTTTGCAATAGCGGATGGTCTCCAACGTTTCCAGTGCAGCTTTCGGATTGGCACCTACCGTTGCCACCAGACCGTCCACCACGATATCTTCTTTGCACATTCCCAGAGAAAGTGCCCGGTCATAAATCTTGTGAATAATCTCTTTCTTCTCTTCTATATCCTTGGGCAGTCCCGCATCCGACAAAGGAAGCAGGATAAACATAGCACCGTATTTGGCTACAATGGGAAGTAGTTTTTCAAATTTTTCCGTCTCCAGAGATACAGAATTGACCAGAGCACGTCCGGGATAATTACGCAGTGCAGCTTCTAAGACTTCCACGTAGCTGGAATCCAGGGAAAGAGGCAGGTTCGTGACACCGCTGACTTCCTCCAGAGCCCGAAGCATGCTGGCTTTCTCGTCGATACCGCTCATGCCCATATTGATATCCAGTACCTTGGCACCGCAGGCTTCCTGTTCTTCGGCAAACTGTATCACCTTTTCAAAGCTGCCCTCACGAAGCTGTGCCTGAAGTGCTTTCTTGCCGGTAGGATTGATACGTTCTCCCACAACGAAAAAGCCGTCATCCAGACCAAAGCTGTGGGTAATACGTTCGGAGGTCAGATACCGAATTCCATCCGGTCTTCGGGATGCTGCAACCTTCGCATCTGTACCAAATCGTTCATGGATCTGTCTTATGAATTCCGGAGTGGTACCACAACAGCCGCCAAGAATCGTAGCTCCGGCATTGACCAGTACTTCCATCTCTTCTGCAAACTCTTCTGCTTCCATGTTGTAGCAGGTAGTTCCGTTTTCATCCAGAAAAGGAAGTCCGGCATTGGGTTTTGCAATTACAGGAATTCTGGTATGGGATACCATCTCCGAAATAATGCTCTCCATCTGAGCCGGACCTGTGGAACAGTTGGCACCGATAGCACTGGCCCCCAGGCTTTCCAACACAATGGCCGCCGTTTTCGCATCCGTACCGAACAAAGTTCTTCCATCCGCTTCAAAGGTCAGTGTAGCGATTACCGGCAAATCACAGACTTCTTTCGCCGCGATCAGTGCCGCTCTGGTCTCCGCCAGGCTCATCATGGTCTCCACCACCAGAAGATCCGCCCCGGCATCCACCAGACAAAGAATCTGCTCTTTATAAATATCGATCAGTGTTTCCAGCTCCATTTTTCCCATGGGCTTTAACTGTTCACCAGTCATTGTGAGATCACCGGCCACATAAACCGGATGTCCCGGAGTACTCTCTGCCGCTTTCTTCGAAATAGCCACCAGATCACGAATCATGGAAGTCATATTTTTTTCCAGATGATATTCTGCCAGTTTGACGCGATTGGCGGTAAAGGTAGGGGCATACAGGATATTGGTTCCCGCCTGCACGTAATCCTTCTGTAATTGCAGCATGACACCCTGATGCTCCAGGATCCACTGCTCCGGGCAGACGCCGGAAGGCATTCCTGCCTTCACCAGATTGGATCCTGTAGCGCCGTCCAGATATAAAATATGGTCTTTACTTAACGTAATAAATTCTTCTCTTGTCATAGTTCTCTTTTCCTGTATCTTGATTCTTTTAATCATACCACAATGTCCTTTTATTCGTAAAGGGGACGTTTTAACATTATAAGGTTGCGTAAAACTGCAGAATATGATAAATTTTTAGATGGATCAAATGATTTGGAGGATATAATTTTGAAGAAAAAAATACTTGCCCTTACGGCCGGACTGCTGACCGCACTTACGCTTACCGCCTGCGGAAAGGATCCTGCGCTGACACAGTTTAAGGAGGAAATAGATTCTTTTTGTACCGAGATCTCCGATATAGATACCGAGATCAACAACGTAGATGCGACATCCGAAAATGCCACCGATGAACTTCTCGGTTATCTGGATCAGCTGGACAGCGCTTTTCAGGATTTTGCAGCGTTGGATTTTCCTACTGAATTTGATTATCTGGAATCTCTTGCCGATGAAGCAAGCGAATATATGACCACTGCGGTAGAGAGTTACCACGATGCCTATGATAACGGTGGTTACAATCAGCTGACCGCAGACTATGCAAAGGAAAATTATGCCAGAGCTTACAAGCGGATCCAGATCATCATCACTTTCCTGCACGGTGAACAGCCCGAAGATGTGAATCTGACCACTGCAGAGGAAACAGCGGCTGCTTCTGCTGCAGAATAGTTACAATTTTTTAATAATCACAGAAACGTGCGTTGCCAGGCGCACCCATAAAAAGAATCCCCGATGTAATGAACACCGGGGATTCTTTTTATGATTTATTGTCATTTTTATTATTTTAAAATCTTGATCTGACCAATCAGGGGAACTTCCTTCTCCTGCTCCTGGCAAGCATAGATCAGACCCATGATCCAGCATACAAACAGAAAGATGCTTAAGATAGTGCCAACAATACCACCTACATAAGGAATGTAGTTGATTACTGCTGCAACGATCTGGCCGATCAGAATAACCAGAGCCTGATTCAGATGGAACTTAGCACCCTCTTTGTCACCTGCGCAAAAAGCAACGATCCAGCCGATCCAGGTAATGTAAGCAATGATACCCGTAGTTTTTTTATTCATGTTTTCTCCCTCTGCACTTTTGTGCGATAAAATATTCTGTATATGTAAAAAATGCAAATACAGTCATAATGTAATGTGAAACTTCAGAAGCAAAATATTCTTCAGAATAAAGTTCCCTATCATGATCCCTACCGCCGCATACAGATGCCATTCATGAAAGCGCCAGCCTTTGATCCTGCCAATATGTAATCTGGCAAGGGTCTGACTTAGCATAAAACCTCCAAAGATAACAACAGTATACGTAACCAGTGGATGATACCATGTGGCCAGTAGCGGATGTCCAGTAAGCAGTGCACTTACCGCTCTCGTTCCACCACAGCCGGGACAGTAAATCCCAAATAATCGATAGACCACGCAGGTATATCCCTGCAGTCTCGGAACGATTATATGAAGATACAGAAAGCTTCCGATGCTTCCGACCAGCAGAAATATCCATCCTGCAATATAAAGCTGATCTTCCAGGCTCCGCTGGTTTTTAGTAGTTTGTAAGTTCACTCATAAATGCTACAGAAAATACAGCAGCTAAGATTGTAATGATAATTCCCAGTACAATACCAATGATAGAACAGATCAGTCCAGCCTTTGCCAGGCCGGTCTTGCCCTGCTTATTGGCAAATACTGCGCAAATGATACCACCGATTCCAAACAGTGCGCCGATCCATCCGGTGCAGCATCCAAGTACGATGGAAAGGATACCCAGTACCAGGCTGACAATAGCCAGTACATTGGTTTCTTTGTCCTCCGGCTGCTGTACAGGAGCTGTTGTAGCTGCCTGAGGCTGTACATTTGCGGTATAATCCTGATAATTGTTCACAGGCTGTTCTGTTACCGGGGTCTCCTGTACAGTTTCTGCTGCGGAGCTTACTTCTGTTGCAGTAGTATCTACTGTAACATTGTTTTCATTTTCAAAATTCTGTCCGTCCATTTTCTCCTCTTTCTGGCCTGGAAAAGGCCCGATATTAATCTGCCAGGGGATTACCCTTGCCGTCTGTGTCGATCTTGCCGGTCAGGATCATGATACCTTCTACCAGTCCCCAGATACCTACACCCATAACAATGAATACGCCGACTACCACACAGCATAAAAGGATTCCCACGATGGAAAGTACCAATTGGGTAACTGCCTTACCGGTATAGCCCAGATAGAAATTATGTACGCCGAACGTACCAAGGAAAATTGCCAACAGACCGGCTACCAGTTTGGATTTTGCATCCGGTGCCGGTGCCTGCTTATTGGCTACGCCACAGTTTAAACATACTGCAGCATCCGGAGCTAAAGGCTTACCGCAGTTATGGCAGTAATTATTCCCCTGTCCCTTGGCCACACCGCACTTTACGCACATCACAGCTTCGTCTGTCATATAAGGCTCGCCGCAATTCTTACAAAAGTACATTTATTCTTCCTCCCTCTTTTTTGTTCCTGACTCATTTCTCAGTCATTACTGTACATTATACAGGATGTTTATATATTTTACCAGTGCTATTTTCACATTATAGGCTCTCATAACGTGCAATTTCTACCGGAAAACGAAGTTATTTCCGCCTTTTGTCACAAAATATGAATAATTTCCGATACAATTCGTAATATCCAAAAACTGCCATGACAGAGAATACCGGAATGGTATTATATAGATATCTGGCTCTTGCCTCAAATAACATAACAAATAAAAACATACCGATAAATGTAACGATCATCACAGTAGAAAGACACAGCCGGTCAGACAGGTTCTCTTCTGTCCGGTATTTGGGTCTGCGGATTGTTGACACCGCCGTCCACAAAAGCATACCAGCCTCTGTTATGACTCCCAACAGTACAAAAAGCCATAATCCCTGGCTGATCGTCGTAAACCAGATATAATTGCTGCCGTCCTGCCAGTAAAAAGCCCTCAGAGGTTCTTTCCAGGAGCTGTCTATGTTCAGCGGATATTCCCACGCCTGAAAATACCCTTCCTGATACCAGCTGAACGTCCCGTCGTTAAAATTCATGACCTGCTTACGCAGCCAGAACCGGATGGTACCCCAAATACCACGATCATCGATTCTTTTGCGGATTCCTTCCATCTCATATTGTATCCGGGTATTTTTATCCGTACCAGCAAAAGATCGTACGATCTCAAGTCCCTCTCCGGAACAGGCCCCGGTAGTATCCTCATTGAGGCCGTTATACATATAATTACTCCAGCCGATCTCCATATCCGCATTATAATCATACTGTACGGAACAGTAGATTCCCTGCTTACAGAAAGCCCCAAGTCCGAAAGCCGCTATCAGAAGCAAGATTTTTAAGCCGGACTTCTGCAGCCGCTTACGCATTGGCACCTCTTCCCAGGCAGACCATACCAGATCCACCAGTACTACCGCAATCAATGTGACATAGCAGGTGGCTTTCATGATTCCGCCAAGGCACCCCAGAAACATTATCAAAAACCATAAAAGGTATTTCCGTTTTCTCCCATTCTTCCGGAACAATGAATACAGTAGAAGAATCAGGATCGGCATGGCAATGGTGCTTCCGTCCGTATAGGGAATGATCTTCCAGGGAGAGATTCCCAGAAAGATGCTCTGAAAGACCAGGGCAATCACGGAAATTCCAAGGTTCCTGCTGACCTGAAGGACCAGAAGTACCGAACAGAATACCGCCAGTGACAGCATGACGCACTGGAACTGGATCCAGATAAATTCCGGATTGTAGGGATACCCCTTAAGTCCTGAGGCAAAAGAATACAACTGATACAAAAGCCATGTAACGGGAATATTATTACTGTAGATCGTATAGTAATCGTCATACCCCAGTGTCTGGCCTTCATAAAGCCAGCGGGCGGAATTGGCCACCATGCCGCAATCCCAGCCACCGTAAAATGCAATGCATTTGGATATTTTTATATTCACAAGACAGAACAGAATACAGACTGCCAGTGTGATCCCGGTAAACCAGACTGCTATGCGTCCGGTGTAAGGAATCTTTCGCAGAAAATAGTACGCTGCCCCCAGTACAGCCACTCCGATCACCGCGCACAGGGATAGTACTTTATTTCCCTCCACGGTAATGATCTTATGCATCTCGTTGTAGTTCATATTGGTCCCGTAGAATACTATATAATAGAAAACAGGAAGAAACAGTACAAGCAAAAGCACTGACAGTGTTGCTGTACTGATACATTTTTTCTTCATTGTCAGAAATTCCTTTCCATTCTTGTTCTCAAAATACTATTGGTAATATTTTAGCATTTCTCTGAACTATTTACAATGTAACTACAGAAAATCGATCCCGTAGATCCTCTCTACCGGAATTTCTGTTCCCTGTATCCGAAGGCTTTTTGTGTTTTCATCGATTTTGCGGACACAGCCTTCTACGGCAGTATAA
>ENA-OPWC01002082-OPWC01002082.1-human-gut-metagenome-genome-assembly--contig:-NODE-2082-length-11689-cov-1.814079_pt1 | contig 11689 bp, 5 predicted proteins | sample MGYA00241504_ERZ502000 | MGnify/ENA primary metagenome ERZ502000 (study PRJEB25962, sample SAMEA2042005) | human gut metagenome | biome: human gut; feature: human-associated habitat; material: faeces...
AAGGTATCGATGACTAGTTATTTCTTTATTACAAATGTAAAGAAAAATAAACAAACACAGGGCGGGAGTGAAAAGACTTCCGTCCTTTTCGATATCATTTCTTAAGGAAAAGATAAGAAAATATTTCTTGAGTTCATATCACGACTATGCTATTCTATCTACACGCAGGCGATGGTTCTAATTATCTGCAAAGTATCTATATTGATTTCATTCATTTTCGGAGCTAGAAGAATCGGCAGCAATTCCTAAAGTGATGATAAGCAGACAGATAAATGAAGTTAAAAAATGATGTGAAATTATCTTCATATACTGGAATATACTGAAAGTATATGTTAATCTATAAGTAGAAATCATAGCATTTTCTTTTGAACAGACATTTATCTGCAAAAAGAAAGGAGAAGCTATGGCAACGAATTCCGAGTATCAGGCGAAGCTTTTAAAAGAACTGGGGCTGTAGACGACATGTTCAATGTATATACTAGTAGTTTTCAGAAGCAAAATCTGCATTGTTTAATAGTTGGCATATCCGGAAAAATAAGATATAATGGACGATGGTAACGGATGCGCTACCTGGAATATGATACGAAAGTATAGAAGGAGTCTTTCTGAATATGGAAGCTTATACGAGTTTTGCGAGGGTATATGATACCTTCATGGATAATGTGCCGTATAAAGAGTGGGCGGATTATCTGGGGAAAATATTAAAGGAATATGGAATTGATGACGGGCTTGTCCTGGATCTTGGCTGTGGAACTGGAAACATGACAGAAATGCTGGCTTCATCCGGTTATGATATGATCGGTGTGGATAATGCAGAAGAGATGTTGGAGATTGCCATGGAGAAGAAGGTCGAGAGTGGACATGATATTTTGTATCTTCTTCAGGATATGCGGGAATTTGAATTATACGGAACGGTCAGAGCAGTTATAAGTGCCTGCGATTCTGTGAACTATATTACGGACGATGAGGACCTGACGGAAGTTTTCCGGTTGGTGAATAATTATCTGGATCCGGAAGGCATTTTTTTGTTTGACATGAATACCGTACATAAATACCGGGATCTGCTGGGAGATACCACGATCGCAGAGAACCGTGATGAGGGAAGTTTCATCTGGGATAACAGTTATGATGAGGAAGAAGGGCTCAACTATTATGAACTGGCTGTATTTCTTCCGAGAGAAGACGGACTGTATGAGAAATCTGAAGAAGTCCATTGCCAGAAGGCATATCCGCAGGAAGAAATAGAGACTTTGATCAAAGAAGCAGGCATGGAGCTTCTTGCGGTGTATGACGCATATACATTAAATCCGGCAACAGAGGACAGTGAAAGACTATTTTTTGTGGCGCGGGAGAAAGGCAAGAAGAAACAATAAGAACTAAAGAAAGGTTAGTATTTTATGAAAGACTATATTGTAAGAGCAATTGCGGCAGACAGTCAGATTCGTGCGTTTGCAGCGGTTACAACAGAAACAGTAGAAACAGCGAGACAGGATCATAATACCAGTCCGGTTGCTACAGCGGCGCTTGGCCGTCTGCTCACGGCAGGAACCATGATGGGTGTAATGATGAAGGGAGATAAAGATATCCTGACACTTCAGGTAAAGGGTGACGGACCGATTCAGGGAATTACAGTTACTGCGGATTCCAAAGGCCGTGTAAAGGGATATGTCGGCAACCCGGAGGTTATTATCCCGGCAAATGCAAAGGGAAAACTGGATGTATCCGGAGCTGTCGGCAATGGATTTCTCCAGGTGATCAAAGATATGGGACTGAAAGAACCATATGTCGGACAGGTCGCACTGCAGACTGGTGAGATCGCGGAGGATCTGACCTATTATTTCGCAGCAAGTGAACAGGTTCCATCTGCAGTTGGCCTTGGTGTCCTGATGAATAAGGATAATACTGTACGTCAGGCTGGCGGATTTATTGTGCAGGTCATGCCGTTTGCAGAAGAAGCTACAATTGCAAAACTAGAAGAGAATGTACAGAAGATCCAGTCTGTTACAACGCTTCTTGAGCAGGGACATACACCGGAGAGTCTTCTTGAGCAGGTGCTTGACGGATTTGATATTGAGATCAATGATACGATTCCTACGGAGTTTTATTGTAACTGCAGCAAGAGCCGTGTTGAAAGAGCGTTGATCAGTATTGGACGTAAAGAACTGAATGAATTGATTCAGGAGGGAAAAGATGTAGAACTGAACTGTCATTTCTGTAATCAGAATTATGTGTTCAGCGTAGAAGAATTAAAAGAAATTCTCAGAAAGTGCAAATAGGAGGAAGAAGCTGTGAAGGATGGTTTTATCAAGGCTGCTGCCGGAACACCGGATGTTCGCGTAGCAGACTGTGAATTTAATGCAACAGAGATCATTCGCATGGTACATGAAATGGAAGAGCAGGGAGCCAAGGTCATGGTTTTTCCGGAACTCTGTATTACTGCTTATACCTGTGGAGATCTGTTCTGGCAGGAAAATCTTCTGGAAGAGGCAAAGGTGCAGCTGGTACGTATTGCAGAAGAAACTGCTGATGTGGACGCGCTTATTTTTGTAGGGCTGCCACTGGAATATAAAGGAAAACTCTATAATGTTGCTGCAGGACTGAATCATGGCGAAATTCTTGGATTTGTGCCGAAGATCAATCTGCCTAATTACAATGAGTTTTATGAAGCAAGATATTTTACTTCAGGAGAAAACCTTGACGGAACCGTGCATATTGATCGGGATGTGTACAGAGCTCGTTATGAATCAGATACAGAATCCGATGATGTGGAATTTGAGATTGAGATGTCTGAATTTGATGGCTTTGAAGAACTTGAAGAACTTGAAGAGGATGAAGAGCCGGATTATATAGACGAAAATGATGAGGAAGAGGATGAAGAACTGTATGAGGAAGATATCTGGATTTCTCCGAATATGATCTTTACCTGTGAGGAGATGCCGAAGCTTCAGATTGCAGCCGAAATCTGTGAGGATCTCTGGGTACCGAATCCACCGAGTGTTGCACATGCATATCATGGTGCGAATTTGATCGTCAATCTGTCTGCAAGCGATGAAGTTGTTGGCAAAGATTCTTACCGGAGGAGTCTTGTGAGTGCTCAGTCTGCGAGACTTCTCTGTGGATATATTTATGCGACGGCAGGGGAGGGCGAGTCCACGCAGGATGTGGTTTACGGTGGACAGAATCTGATTGCCGAGAATGGGACGATTCTCGCTGAGAGCAGAAGGTTTGTGAATGGCATCATCTATGCGGACCTTGATATTCATCGTCTGGATAATGAAAGAAGGAGAATGACAACCTGTCAGTTTGCACCGGATCTTGCTCCGGAAGGACAGGATATCAGTTATAATGAAGTTTTGTTTACTCTTGAAAGAGAAGAAACAAAACTTACCCGCAAATTTGATTCCAGACCATTTGTACCGGGCGTAAAAGAAGAAAGAGAACGCCGTTGTGATGAGATCCTGAATATTCAGGCAATGGGACTTAAAAAACGTCTGGCACATATCCACTGTCAGAACGCAGTGATCGGTCTTTCTGGTGGACTGGATTCTACACTGGCACTTCTTGTGACCGTGCGGGCATTTGACATGCTTGGCATGGACCGGGACAAGATTACGGCAGTGACGATGCCATGTTTTGGAACGACTGACAGAACCTATAACAATGCATGCAGTTTAAGTAAATGCCTTGGAGCAACACTTAAAGAAGTAAATATCCGTGAGGCTGTTAATCTGCATTTCCGTGATATCGGACATGATCCGGAAGTGCATGATGTAACCTATGAAAATGGACAGGCACGCGAACGTACGCAGATTTTGATGGATATTGCAAATCAGTCCGGTGGTATTGTGATCGGAACCGGAGATCTTTCAGAGCTTGCACTGGGATGGGCAACTTACAATGGAGATCACATGTCCATGTATGCGGTCAATGCATCCGTACCAAAGACGCTTGTCCGCCATCTGGTAAGATATTATGCAGATACCTGTGAGGATCAGAAGCTTGCAGAGATTTTGCTGGACATTCTGGATACGCCGGTCAGCCCGGAACTTCTGCCGCCGAAAGATGGTGTGATCTCTCAGAAAACAGAAGATCTGGTCGGACCATATGAATTGCATGATTTCTTCCTGTATTATATGCTTCGCTGGACATTTCCACCGAAAAAGATCTTCCGTCTGGCTCAGAATGCATTTGCAGGAGAATATGATGATGAAACGATCCTGAAATGGCTTAAAACATTTTATCGAAGATTCTTCATGCAGCAGTTCAAGCGTTCCTGTCTGCCGGATGGTCCGAAAGTCGGAAGCGTTGCAGTGTCACCGCGAGGAGACCTTCGCATGCCAAGTGATGCGAGCGCTGCATTGTGGATGAAAGAACTGGAACAGATTCGTATTTGACAGACACAAGTGCTGGTGTGGTCACGGGAAGACGTCAATCTGCTTCTGCTTTGGTGACTGCTTCATCGATCGCATGAATCAGCATCAGAGCAGTGTATTTCTGATCACTGGAGTATTCCAGATCATCCAGGGACTGGCCGGAGTAGATCTGGCTGGACAGAGAGTCCAGTACAGGTTCAACCAGTGGAAACATGGCAGAAGTGCTTTCGCTTAAGTTGGCAAGATGAATGGATTGTATCTGATCCTGGTCTACCGTTACTTCTACATCGAACGTGTTGTTGTTCAATCGGATAGAAGTGCGGTAGATTCCGGGCGTATATTTTGAAACGGCATCGGAAGATGCCGTTTTTGATTTGCCGGAACCAAACATAAGGAACATCACCACACCTAAAATCACGAGGAGCAGCAGAAAGATTCCTGTATAGATCACTTCTTTCATATGTAGAACTACAATTTTGGTCTTGGAACTCATGGATAAGCCTCCTGATTTCGGAAATATGGTTTGTTGCAGATCTGATCTAACTCTGATTCTATATATCTTATTACAATTTGAGTAGATTTATGTTAAATTAATAGAAAGAATTATTTTGAGGAGGACTTTTATGTCACTTCAGTTTATTATAGGAAATTCAGGTGCAGGAAAATCCTTCAGGGCTTACCAGAGGGTGATTCGTGAAGCCGCTGCTCATCCGGAAAAAATGTATTATGTGATCGTTCCGGAGCAGTTCACGATGCAGACACAGAAAACACTTGTAGAGATGCATCCGCAGAAAGGAATCCTGAATATTGATGTGCTGAGTTTTGAACGACTGGCCTATCGGATTTTTGAAGAAGTAGGTGGAGATACCCGTAAAGTATTGGAGGAAACCGGCAAAAATATGATTCTTCAGAAACTGGTGCAGGTCAGCCAGAAGAAACTGGTCTATCTGAAAAACCAGATGAAAAAACCAGGATATCTGGATGAAGTAAAATCACTGATTTCTGAATTTATGCAGTATGAGGTTCGCAAAGAAGAACTTGATAAGATGATCCAGGATGCATCAGACAAACCACTTCTTCAGATGAAACTGAAAGATGTGGCAGTTTTGTATGAGGCTTTTCGGGAATACCTGTCCGAGCATTTTATGACGGCAGAAGAGGTATTGGAAGTGCTGGCAAAAGAAATTCCTTTTTCAGAAAAATTGAAAGGAAGTACAGTTGTGCTGGATGGATATACCGGTTTCACGCCAGTGCAGCATACCGTTATCCGGGAACTCCTTCAGGTCTGTGAACATGTAACAGTGACAGTAACAATGGATGTCAGAGAACAGTTGCTTGCGAAAGGAAAACCACATGAGTTGTTTTATATGAGTCACAAAATGATTCGATCCCTTTCGGAATTTACCAGGGATATGGAAGAACCAATCTGGGTAAAGGCCGGAGCTGAATCCAGATTTGCAAAAGCACCTGCATTGAATTTTCTGGAACAGAATCTGTTTCGTTATCACAGAGGAGCCTATAACGAAGAACAGAAGGAGGTGCAGATTTTTCAGGCAGGAAATCCGGAACGTGAAATGGAAGAAACGGCAAGGCGAATCAGCCGGCTGGTGCGTGAACACGGATACAGATACGGCCAGATCGCTGTGATCACGGGAAATTTGGAGGAATATGGAAGCATTGCCAGACATGTGTTTGATGCAGCGGAAATTCCTTTTTTTGTGGATGAAAAACATTCGGTATTAATGAATCCATTTGTGGAGTATCTGCGTGCTGCCCTGGAAATGACAGTACAGGGATTCAGTTATGAAAGTGTTTTTCGTTATCTGCGATGTGGAATGTCGGATCTTTCAAGAAGAGAAGTGGATATCCTGGAAAATTATGTGATTGCACTTGGAATCCGTGGATTTCGCAAATGGAATGAGACATGGGTAAGGATCTACCGTGGCATGGATCCGGCGGTTATCATGGATTTGAATGAAATTCGTGAACATTTTACAGAAGAAGTACGTGAACTGGCAGAAGGATTTTCCGGAAAAAAGAAAACGGTCGGAGAATACAGCAGATATCTGTATGATTTTATTGTAAAGAGACAGATCCAGGAAAAACTGAAAGTGCAGGAACTGCATTTTAAACAGCAGGGAGATCGTGCCAGGGAGAAAGAATATGCACAGATCTATGGGATTATCATGGATCTTCTGGACAAGATGGTCAGTATCCTTGGTGAAGAAGTAGTTTCTACTGAAGAGTTCAGACAGCTTCTGGAGACCGGTATGACGCAGGCGAAAGTTGCGTTGATTCCTCCGGGAATCGATCAGGTTCTGATCGGAGATATGGAGAGAACACGACTGAAAGATATTCGGGCATTGTTTTTTGTCGGGGTTAATGAAGGATGCATTCCGAAAAATACGGAGTCCGGTGGAATACTGACAGAGATGGACAGAGACTTCCTGGGAAATCAGGGGATTGAGCTGGCACCGGGACCAAAAGAATTGATGAACATGCAGCGTTTTTATCTGTATCTGAATCTGACAAAACCGAGTGAAAGTCTCTGCCTTTCTTACAGCAGATCAAATGGAAAAGGAGAAGCAGTAGGACCGGCATTTCTGATTCGTACAATACAGACACTTTTTCCTGAAATTCATATAGAGCGTGCAGAGAAACCGGAAAAGGAACTGGATCTGTTGGAAACGCCAAATACATCGGTAGGATATCTTCTGGAAAATCTGACAGATGAAGAGAAACGAAAAGAAAATCAGCTGTTTGCAGAACTCTACAGCTGGTATCTGAATAGTCCCGATTATTGTACAATGACAAAAAAACTGACCGATGCAGCTTTCCTCAGAAAACCGGTGGATCAGATCAGCAAAAGTGTCGCAAAAGCGTTGTATGGGGAAATCTCACCAAATGGTGCAACGAGGCTGGAGCGTTTTTCTGCATGTGCATTTGCACATTTTCTGAAATATGGACTTGAACTTACGGAACGGGCAGAATATGAGTTTCGGGCAATGGATATGGGAAACATTATTCATCAGGCCCTGGAGGAGTTTGCAGTAGAGCTGCGGCAAAAACAACTGAACTGGCGAGAACTCTCTGATGAAGAACGAGATACGATCGCAGATAACTGTCTGGATAAAATTGCTGCTGATTATGGAAATACGATTCTGCAGAGCAGTGCAAGAAATCACTACATGATAGAACGGACGAGACGAATTCTCCGAAGAACCGTATGGGCATTACAGGAACAGTTAAAAAACGGCAGATTTGAGCCGGAAGGTTTCGAGGTGGCTATTGGCGGAGGCCGAATTGACCGCCTGGATGTGATGCAGGAAGAAGACAGGGTTTATGTAAAGATCATAGATTACAAGACCGGAAATACCTCATTTGATCTGGTAAGTATTTATTATGGACTTCAGATGCAGCTAGTCGTGTATATGGATGCCGCCATGCAGGCAGAACAGAGAAAACATCCGGACTGTCAGGTAAGACCGGCAGGAATCTTTTATTACAATGTCAAAGATCCGATGCTTCAGAAAGAAATGGAAGAAGATCTGGATGAACTGGATCCGGAGATTTTCAAAAAGCTGAAAATGAATGGTCTTGTCATGGACGACAGGGATGTGATCGAGAATCTGGACAGGACTACGATCTCATTGCCATTGTCTTATACGACAAAGGGAATACTTCGAAAAGGTTCTTCTGTGGCAAGTGAGACAGAATTTGAACTTCTGGATGCTTATGTAAAGAAAAAAATCACTGATATCCGGGAATCGATATTGAACGGCAATGCGGAAGCTGCTCCATATGAGATGGGAAACCGTAATGCCTGCACATACTGTCCATATCAGGGGACCTGCGGTTTTGACCGGAAGATTCCAGGTTATGAATTCCGCAGACTGAAACAGTTTGCAGATGAGGAGATCTGGAAAGCATTTGCAAAGGAGGTGGAAGACTGATGGGAGTAACCTGGACAGAAGAACAGCAGAAAGTCATTTCACTTCGGGATCGGAATATTCTGGTCAGTGCTGCAGCTGGCTCCGGAAAAACGGCTGTGCTTGTACAGAGGATATTAAGCAAGATCATGGATACAGAAAGACCAGTGGACATTGATCGTCTGTTGATCATGACATTTACGCGTGCTGCGGCAGGGGAGATGAAGGAGAGGATTTCAGCTGCAATCGATCAGATGTTGTACGATAATCCGGACAATGAACACCTGCAAAGACAGGCATCGTTGATTCACAATGCACAGATTACAACAATTGATGGATTCTGTGCTTACATCATTCGAAATTATTTCCATATGATCGATCTGGATCCTGGCTATCGGACGGCAGAGGAAGGAGAACTGAAACTTCTCAGGGAAGATGTCATGAAGGAGGTTCTGGAGGCTGCCTATGCAAGGAAAGGCGAGAAGTTTTTAAGTCTTGTGGAGTGTTATGCGACGGGAAAGACAGATGATGAGATACGCGATATGATCTATAAACTGTACGATGCGTCTATGAGTCATCCGTTTCCGGAAGAATGGATCGAGGAGTGTCTTGAAGTGTATCAGGTGGATTCACTGGAAGATCTTCACGATACACCGTGGATGAAGCTGATCTGGGATGCCGCAGATGAGAGCATCGTGCAGGTACGAGAGCTTCTTTCCAGGGCAGCTGCAATCTGCCGGGAAGAGTCAGGACCTTATTTTTATGAGGCTGCGCTGGATGATGATATTCTGTTACTCAGAGCAGCGGAGACTGCGGTCAAAGAGCGTGATTACAATGGATTTTCAGAACTTCTTAAAAATCACAAATATGCCCGGCTTTCAACGAAAAAAGATCTGTCGGTAGACGAGGAAAAGAAAATACAGGTGAAAGATCTCCGTGACAGTGCCAAGGGACTCTGGAATGAACTGACAGAAAAATATTTTAACCAGACAGAAGAACTGATTCTTGAGTATCTGCAGTATTGCCGCAGACCAATGGAAGGACTGGCTGAAGTCACACTGCAGTATAAGGACGCTTTTGCTGACCGAAAAAGAGAACAGAATATTCTGGATTTTACGGATATGGAACATTTTGCATTGGACATACTGATGCACAAAGAAGGCGATACGATCACACCGAGTGCAGCTGCATGGGAATTATCTGCACGTTATGATGAAGTAATGGTAGATGAGTATCAGGACAGTAATCTGGTACAGGAGATGATCACAAATCTGGTAGCCGGATGGGCAGACAAACGGAAAAATATTTTTATGGTTGGAGATGTCAAGCAGAGTATATATCGTTTCCGTCTGGCACGACCGGAGCTTTTTATGGAAAAATACCACAGGTATTCACTGGAAGACAGCGAGGAACAGAGAATCGATCTGCACAAAAACTTCCGAAGCCGTGGAACGGTATTATCATCTGTCAACTATCTGTTTCGCCAGATCATGGGTGAGGATCTTGGCGGGATCACTTATGAGGATGAAAATGCACTTTATACAGGTGCGTCATTTCCAGAGAGAGCAGATGGTAAAGAGCCGGAGACAGAAGTACTCCTGATCGAAAAGGACGGTGAGGAACTGGAGGAGCAGGGAAATCAGACAGTACAGGAACTGGAGGCACTTGCGATCGCACAGCGGATCCAGAAGCTTGTCGGTATCGAAGAGGTGCTGGATAAGGATAGCGGAACTTATCGTAAGGCAGGATATGGTGATATTGTCATCCTTCTGCGAACTTCTGCGGGATGGGCGGAGCCATTCAGCCAGGTACTTGCATCAAAGGGAATCCCGGTCTATACAGCATCTCGAACAGGATATTTTGCAGCACAGGAAGTGGTGACGCTTCTGAATTATCTCCGCATATGCGATAATCCAATGCAGGATATTCCGCTGACAGGTGTACTGCATTCTGCAATCGGAGGTTGCAATACACAGGAACTTGCGATAATCCGAAGCAAATGTCCGGATGGTATGTTGTATGAAAGTCTGCTTGCATTCAGAGACAGAAAGACAGATGACAGGGATGAAGAAGAACTTGTATTAAGAGAGAAGATCAGTCATTTTATAGAGCTGCTGGAAGAAATGCGTGACCTTGCGGTGTACACACCGGTTCATGAGTTGATCCAGTATATTCTCAGAAAAACAGGATATGGGGATTATGTAAGAGCAATTCCGGGTGGTGCACAGAGAGGTGCAAACCTTCATATGCTTGTGGAAAAAGCAATGGAATACGAAAAAACAAGCTATCGTGGACTGTTTAACTTCGTCCGTTATATAGAAAAACTGCAGAAATATGAAGTGGATTTTGGAGAAGTAAATCTGGCTGATGCCGGAAACGGTGCAGTGCAGATCATGACAATACACAAAAGTAAAGGACTGGAATTTCCAATCGTGTTTGCAGCAGGAATGGGAAAACAGTTCAATTTTCAGGATATCAACAGTCGTTTCCTGATTCATCCTGATATGGGCTTCGGAGTGGATGTCATCCTTCCGGAAAAGCGTCTGATTCTGTCAACAGTACACAAACAGATCATACGGAGACAGCTCAAAAGGGAAAGCCTTGGGGAAGAATTGAGAGTTCTTTATGTGGCGCTGACCAGGGCAAAGGAAAAACTGATCATTACAGGGACAATTGCAAAGCTTGCGGATGTGCTGCAGGCAGTTTCCTGGCAGATGGGACGCAGAGAGACATTGCTTCCAATTGGAACAAGGGGAGAAGCAAGAAACTACTGGTCATTTATCCTTCCGGCTCTGGCTCGCCATGAAGCTATGCTGCCACTTTTCAGGGAATATGGGATTGCAGACCGGCAGATCCAGGTCTGTGAGATGGAACATGCGGAATTCAAAGTGCAGAAAATTACGGCAGCGGAGCTGGTACAGGGTGAGATTCTTGGACAGACGGACAGCCAGATGCAGGAAAAACTTCTCAAAGAATGGGACAGCAGAAAAATTTATGATGAGGAGATCCATGAGATTCTGACAGAAAGATTTGCTTTTCGCTATCCATTTGAATATCTTAAAGATCTGCCGGTGAAAGTCAGTGTATCGGAACTTAAGAAACGCAGCTGGCGGGGGGAGGAAGAAAAAGAAGAATCCCTGTTTTATGAACCGGATATTCAGGAGATCATTCCGACATTTGTTTCAGGGGAAAAAGAAGAATATCGTGGAGCTGCAAGAGGAACGGCCTATCACCGTCTGATGGAATGCCTGGATTATACACATGCAGAAGATGTACATCAGATCCAGAAACAGATTCGGATGCTCACAGACAGCAGGAAAATGTCACCGGAGGAAGCACAATGTATCCGAATTGCAGATATTCTTGCGTTTGTGGATTCAAAACTTG
>ENA-OPWC01002085-OPWC01002085.1-human-gut-metagenome-genome-assembly--contig:-NODE-2085-length-11675-cov-2.292771_pt1 | contig 11675 bp, 10 predicted proteins | sample MGYA00241504_ERZ502000 | MGnify/ENA primary metagenome ERZ502000 (study PRJEB25962, sample SAMEA2042005) | human gut metagenome | biome: human gut; feature: human-associated habitat; material: faeces...
AGAACGCTTCACTCTTGACGAGGGTTGCAGTAAGGCTGTAAGAGAAGTATTTGTAGGCCTTTATGAAAAGGACCTTATTTATCGTGGTAACCGTATGGTAAATTGGTGTCCTCATTGTAATACATCTATTTCAGATGCAGAGGTTGAATATGAGGAAAAGGACTCTAATTTCTGGCATCTTCTTTATGAAGTTAAGGAAACAGGAGAAAAGCTTGAACTCGCAACTACACGTCCTGAAACTATGCTCGGCGATACCGCAGTTGCAATTAACGGTGATGACCCAAGATATAAGCATCTCCACGGCTGTCACGTTATTCTTCCGCTTTTAAATAAGGAAATTCCTATTGTATGTGACGAGCATGCAGATATGACTAAGGGTACAGGTGTTGTTAAAATTACTCCTGCTCATGACCCTAACGACTTTGAGGTTGGACGCCGTCATAACCTTGAGGAAATCAACATCTTAAATGATGATGCCACCATCAACAGCAAGGGTGGAAAATATGCTGGAATGGATCGTGCGTGGACTGAAAAAAAACAATCAGAATGAACAGAAGATCCGCTTTGAAATTACCGAGACTTCTCTGGCAGCAATAGGCGAGAATCACAGCCTGAGGTACTCGATTGCGGCAAATATGCAGGTATGACAACTCTTGAAGCAAGAAAGGCTATTCTTGCAGACCTTGAAGCAGGCGGATATATTAAAGAAATTGAGCCGCTTAAACACGATGTAGGTACTTGCTACAGATGCCACACTAATATTGAACCTATGGTTTCAAAGCAGTGGTTTGTTAAAATGGACCCTCTTGCAGGTCCGGCTATTGACGCTGTTGAAAACGGAGATATTAAATTCGTTCCTGAAAGATTTAAGAAAAATTATATGAGCTGGATGCGTGGCTCTCGTGATTGGTGCATTTCACGTCAACTTTGGTGGGGTCACAGAATTCCTGCTTGGTATTGTGATGACTGCGGTGCTACAACCGTTTCCAAAGAGGATCCTTGCAAGTGCTCGCATTGCGGCAGTGAAAATATTCATCAAGACTCCGACACATTGGATACTTGGTTTTCATCTGCTCTTTGGCCGTTCTCAACTCTCGGTTGGCCTGATAAGACAGAAGATTTAGAACATTATTATCCCACTAATACCCTTGTTACAGGCTATGATATTATCGGCTTTTGGGTTTCCCGTATGATTTTTTCAGGCCTTGCTTATACCGATAAAGCACCGTTTGATACCGTTCTTATTCACGGCCTTGTACGTGATGCTCAGGGCAGAAAGATGTCTAAATCTCTCGGCAACGGTATTGACCCGCTTGAGGTTATTGATGAATACGGCGCAGATGCATTGAGATTTACTCTTGCAACAGGTAATTCACCGGGTAACGATATGCGTTTTTCAGACGAAAAGGTTAAGGCATCACGTAACTTTGCAAATAAACTTTGGAACGCTGCTCGTTTTGTATTGATGTATCTTACAGATGATTTCAAATATAACGGACTTCCAAGTGACCTTGCAGTTGAGGACGAATGGATTGTATCTAAGGTTAATACCCTTGCTAAAGATGTTACCGATAACCTTGAAAAATATGAGCTTGGAATTGCTATTCAAAAGCTTTATGATTTCATTTGGGACGTTTTCTGCGATTGGTATATCGAAATTGCAAAAATAAGACTTCAGGGTGACGACGAAAAGGCAAAGGATACTGCTAAAAGTGTTCTTGTATATGTACTTACCGATATTCTTAAGCTTCTTCATCCGTTTATGCCGTTTATTACCACCGAACTGTGGAATAACACCTGCGATGAACGTAAATGCAAACTGATTAATTTTGCCTGGCCGAAAGATGCGGCTTTTGATACCGCGGCCATGGACGAGGTTGACTGGTCGATTGAGCTCATCAGCGCCATTCGTTCACTGCGGGCGGAAATGAATATTCCCGCCGGTGCCAAATTGACGGTTTATCTGAAAGACGGCAACGCGCAGTCCTGTGCTAATCTGCAAAGCTTTAATCAGATTATCTGCTCTCTGGCGCGTTTGGACAAGCTGGAATGTTTTGCCGCCGGACAGGAAATCAGCAAAGATATGGTTTCAGGCGTTTTCCGCGAAGGCATCATCTTGCTGCCGTTGAAAGGCGTGGTTGATTTTGCCGCCGAAAAAGAACGTTTGAAAAAGGAATTGGACAATCTCAACAAATATTTGGAAGGCTATGCCCGCAAACTGAGCAACCCGAGCTTTGTCGAGCGCGCTCCTGCCAAAGTAGTCGAAGAAGAAAAACGCCGACAGGCCGAAGCAATGGAAAACAAAGCCAAAATCGAAGAAGCCCTGCAGCGTATTGCCAACTTCTGATACAAAAATCCCCTGAAATTTTTTCAGGGGATTTTGTTTCGGAAAAACGTTTCTGACAGCAAAACTTGCTAAGGGATGGTTTTTCTGTTAGAATTAAAACTGATTTATTATTGTTTCCGGGGAGAAGGCTGATGCAGGAGAATGACGAAAATACGGTTAATCAGGAAGATGAAATGCCGTCGCAGGATACAGCGCACGAATATCCTGATCAGGAAGGGGCATCTGTGCCGGCGGAAGATGACGGAAATGAAAGCCGCTCCCGTCCCAATCGGGGAAAACAGATTTTAAGGGCAGTGACCGAAGTGGCAGGCGTAGAGGATGTATATGAAACCGTTGCCGTTATTGTAAAAAAAGATGAAAACGTTACGCCGAAAGAGAAAAGAAAAAAAGTTTTGGATGCGGTGCTGAAAGTTACCGGCGTTCGGGGCACATATAATGATGTCAAAGAGGTGTTCAAGCGCAGAAACAAGGAGAAAAACGCCGAAGAAACTCCTGAAAAGCCGGATAAAAAGACAAAGCGCAAAAATGTTTTTAAGAGGATTGTTCAGGCCGTCAAACTGGCTTGCAAAGCCGGAATATTTGTTTGCAAATGTCTGATGAAAGTTGTTGGTCCCGGTGTTTATGTTATTGAAAAGATACTGGAAAAAACTTTAGTCGTGGCCAAAACGACATATAAGGCTATCAAAGCCGATGATAAAAAAGAAAGGAGAGAAATCCTGATTAACGGCGCCGTTGAACTGATTGGCTGGGATGGTAAAACCGGAAAACTGCAAAAAAAATTACAAAATGCCGCTAAAACGGTTCATACCGTTTCCGGCGCTGTCGGCAGTATAGCCAAAGAGCCCAATGTGGACGGATTGATTGGTGCTGCGGTAATTATCGGCAAAGATGCCGTCAGTGATACCAAGGTCGGACGGATTGCCGATGATGTAAATAAATACGGTGAAAAGCTGAATAACGAATTGCGACAGAATGAAACGGAAAATAAGCCGTCTGTTTCACCGGTAACCAACGCTGCCGATAATAGGGAAACAGCAGCTCCGGCAGAGTCGGAAGAAAATATCGTCGTCGCAGCAGCGGAAATAAATATGGAAAATATCACCGAAATAACGGTACGGCCCGAAACACAGACGGAAAATACGAATACGCAAGCCGATACTGTATTGCCGGAAACGGTTGCGGAGGAGTTCAAAAATAATATGATATCCGGGCACCAACGCCTGCAGGAAGTCAGAGCAAAAATAGCAGCCCGAAAAAACAGTACGGAAGACAATCCCCAAACGGCGGCAGACGATATTGCCTTGATACGAAGTTTGCGAACCCGTCCTGCCCGGCAGACGGTTATCCGCCGGCCACAGAATTTCAGCGCCGAAAGAATGATGTTGCTGCAAGCGATGCAACGCTGTTAGTTTTGTAATAAAATCATGATTGTCTAGGATTTAAGCCCCCTTTTCATGGTGGGTTTAGCGTAAAGATGTTCTTATAAAACATGTTATAATGCTGCTGATTTCTGTTTTATATAAGAAGAAATTAGCAAAAGGGGGGGATAACCCGCCCCGATTTACAATTTAATCTCCATACCGTCATAAGCCAAGTCAACCTGCGGCGGCAGCAGGGATTTAAAACTCTCATAATCAACTTTTGCCGAAAGATGCGTCAAAATGGTTTTTTGAGGCTGTAATTGCTCCAGATAAGGCTGTATTTTTATCCAATTGCTGTGTCCGTTGCGCACCTGCTGCATTCCGTTGTTGCATTCCAAAAGCAGCAGGTCCAGTCCATGCAGGCAGTCTAGCACTTGTTGCGTCAGATTATCGTAGTCGGTTACCAGGGCAAAGTTTTTATAGCGAAATCCCCAGCTGTGAATCCGGTTATGCGGCAGTTCAAAACAGGTCCAGTCCATATTTTCAATCAGATTATTGCCGTTTTTTATTTCAAGCCAGCGAATACGGTCTTTACCGTTTTCCTGATAGGTTCCGAACATATACCCGTAGCAGCGTTTCAGTTCGGCCAGAGTTTCTTCCGCGGCATAGACGTTAATCTGCTTTCCGAGCAATGCAGCCGCTCTGAACAGTTCAGGTACGCCGGCGATATGGTCATAATGTCCGTGAGTTAAGAAAACGCCGTCGATGTCGGTAATATTATTGGCAAGCGTTTGCAGACGAAATTCCGGCCCCATGTCAATTAAAATTTTATGGCCGTTGTCTTCCAGATAAACCGAAAATCTGGATCGTTGGTTATACGGGTGAGTGCGGTCTTTAATTTCACCCCAGTGGTTAAAGCACATCGGCAAACCGTAAGCCGAGCCTGAACCTAAAATTTTAATAATCATTTCCCCGCCTTTCGCTTATATCTTAAAAAAATCCCCCGTAACGGTCGCTGCGGGGGATTTTTTTATAATGAAAAATTACTTTTTCAAAATAGACTTACCGGCATAAACCGCCATATCGCCCAGTTCTTCTTCAATACGAATGAGCTGGTTGTATTTGGCCATACGGTCGGTACGAGACATCGAACCGGTTTTAATCTGGCCGCAGTTGGTGGCAACGGCGATATCGGCAATCGTGGTGTCTTCGGTTTCACCGGAACGGTGAGACAAAACAGCGGTGTATTTGTTGCGCTGAGCCAAGTCAACGGCTTTCATGGTTTCGGTCAGAGAACCGATTTGGTTAACCTTAACCAGAATAGAGTTGGCTACGCCTTTTTCAATACCCATTGCCAAGCGTTTCGGGTTGGTAACGAATAAATCGTCGCCGACCAGCTGAACTTTGTCGCCGATGGCATCGGTCAGCATCTTCCAGCCTTCCCAGTCATCTTCGGCCATACCGTCTTCAATGGAGAAAATCGGGAAACGGTTACAGAGGTCTTTATAGAATTCAACCATCTGAGCGTTGGTGTAAGATTTTCCTTCGCCTTTCATCTCGTATTTGCCGTTTTCATAAAATTCGGAAGAAGCGGCGTCAATAGCCAGAACAACGTCTTCACCCGGCTTGAAACCGGCATCTTTAATGGAATTGACAATGAAAGTCAGAGCTTCTTCGGCAGACTGCAGATTCGGAGCGAAACCGCCTTCGTCGCCGACGTTGGTGTTGTGTCCGGCTGCTTTCAGGTTCTTTTTCAGAGTATGGAAAATTTCGGCGCCCATACGAACGGCTTCTTTGATTGAAGAAGCGGAAACCGGCATAATCATGAATTCCTGAATGTCAATCGGGTTGTCGGCATGCTGGCCGCCGTTAACGATGTTCATCATCGGAACCGGCAGAGTGCGGGCCATGGTGCCGCCCAGATAGCGGTACAGCGGCAAGCCGGCTTCTTCGGCCTGGGCTTTGGCAACGGCCAGGGAAACGGCCAAAATGGCATTGGCGCCCAGACGGCCTTTATTTTCGGTTCCGTCCAGGTCAATCATGGCCTGGTCGATGGCAATCTGGTCTTCGGCATCCAAACCGGCCAAAGCGTCATAAATTTCTTCGTTAACATTGTTAACGGCTTTTTCAACGCCTTTGCCGCCATAACGTTTCTTGTCGCCGTCACGCAGTTCGACAGCTTCATGAACGCCGGTAGAAGCGCCGGACGGAACGGCAGCGCGGCCGAAAGCGCCGGACTGCAGAACAACGTCGGCTTCAACGGTCGGATTGCCGCGAGAGTCCAAGATTTCTCTGGCATGAATATCAACAATAGCACTCATTTTTTTCTCCTAATTAATTTATAAAATGAACTGCGTATAACTTCCTGCATTTTGAGGCGAATGTCAAGCACAACTATACTTATCAGTAAGATAAAATGCATTTTGTGCCGGGCTCGGGAGCGTCGTAAAACTATTCGGTTGCCGCAAAAATTTGCAGCCCGAAAGGCGGAATGAAAAGCTGCCGGAGGACTTGGCTTTTCGGCTTATCGTGCTGCGGCCGTTTGTCCGGGATTTTTTTATTGCAAGTTAATTTTTGAACGGTTAAATTAAAAAAAACGATTGAAAGGAGCTACCCATGTTTTCGGAAAAATGGCATAAACGTTTTATGGAAGTTGCGGAATTGGTTGCCACCTGGTCAAAAGACCCTTCAACCAAAACCGGTGCAATTGTCGTCGGCCCTGACCGTGAAATCCGTGCCACCGGCTATAACGGCCTGGTCAGAGGCGTGGATGATAATAAGCCGGAACGGATGGAGCGCCCGACCAAATATGATTTTTTTGAACATGCCGAACGCAATGCCATTTATAATGCCTGTCTGACCGGAACCTCGCTGAAAGGCTGCGTAATGTATGCCACTCACGCACCCTGCACCGACTGTGCCCGCGCCATTATCCAATCGGGAATTAAAATGGTGGTAACTCACGAAGTCAAAATTGATGAAAATACTCCGCAGAATACCTGGCGCGATAAGCTTGCTTTTTCCGAGCAGATGTTTCGCGAGGCCGGCATTGAATATTTAACGCTCCCGCGCGAAAAATAATCCAGTCATCTTTAAAACCGCATATTTTGAACTATGTCACTTTTATGAGACGCCGCACTTTAAAAGTTTAATAGGTCATATTATCTATAACCCAGAGATAAATTAATGACATATTAAAACTTTTGGTGTAAAAAACAAGCTGCCAAAGTTAGTACCATAGGAGGTTATACGTATGAAAGTTCTCATAGCCGACGACCATGCCTTATTTCGTGACGGCCTTAGTCTGCGATTGGAAAAAATTGAGCCTAAGTCCGTCATTTTTCAAGCTGCTAATTTTACCCAGGCATTGAAAATTCTTGATGATGAGAAGAAAATCGATTTGGTAATTCTGGATTTGGATATGCCGGATATGAATTGGGAAGAAGGCCTGGCCGAACTCCGTCAAAAGGCAAACGGAGCCCGCTATGTCATCGTATCTGCTTCCGAAGATCCCCGCAATATCCGCAAATCGCTGGAGCAGGGAGTTTGCGGTTATATTCCCAAACGTTCCGAACCGAAAATTCTGACCAGTGCCCTGCAGTTGATTTTAGACGGCGGAACTTATTTGCCGCCTTCCGTGCTTGAGCCAAATCCGGCCATCTCGGGGTCGGAGAAAAACAGCGCAACGGCGCCGGTTTCCAGCGGCAAAACCTTAACCAACCGTCAGCAGCAGGTTTTGGGATTGGTTGCTCAGGGAATGTCCAATAAACAGATTGCTTATGAAATGGGTGTTTCCGAAGCGACCGTTAAACTGCATATAAATGCCTTGCTTCGTTCGGTCGGTGCCACCAATCGGACACAGGCGCTGATCCGCGCCCAACAGATGGGGCTGATTTGACTGCCGGAAATTTTTCAAACCGCAACCGTGTGTCGAACCACACGGTTTTTCTTTGCCGGAAAATAATAAAAAGCCCCTCGGGAGGGGCTGTGGAGTTAGTTGTGGTTTTTAATGATATTGCCGCAGCAGGCCGCTTAAAACACCTTGAATCTTAACCCGGTTGGCCGGAAGCCTGCGGGTCTGATAATCTTTGTTGCAGGGAATAAGCAGAATATCGTTTTTGTCCCGCTTAATGACTTTAAGCGTTGCTTCGCAGTCATCTACCAGAGCAACGGCAATTTCGCCGTTGTTGGCGCTGTCCGTTTTTTTGATAATGACCGTATCACCGTCCAAAATGCCGGCTTCAATCATCGAATCCCCTTCAATGGTCAGGGCATAAAACAATCCGCGGTTAACCATTTCAAACGGAACGGAAACCTTTTCATTCTCGTCGGCAATGGCTTCAATCGGGGTTCCTGCCGCAATTTTTCCGTAAAGGGGGATTTGCGCTGCTGAATTCTGTAAGGCGGTTTCCCGCTTTTTTTCTTCTTCAATGATTGCGCTGGGCTTAAACTTGGGAAGTCTGACAACTTCCAGCGCCCGGGCGCGGTGAGGGAGCTTTTTGATAAAGTTTCTTTCTTCCAGCGCGGTAATCAGCGCATGAATGCCGGACTTTGATTTCAGGCCGACGGCTTCTTTCATCTCTTCAAAAGAAGGAGAACAGCCGGTTTCTTTTAAAACTTTGTTGATAAACATCAGCAGTTTGTATTGTTTTTCGGTCAGCATCCGTTTCCCCTAAAAAAAGTAGAACAAACAATATATTTGTTCTACTTTAGTTCTTTTTGCTTGTCAAGGGTGATTAACTGCGTCCGGCGCTTTTTTTGCGCTTGAGCTGACGATAGTCGATCAAATCTTTGGCCGGGGCTTTTACCAGTTTCTTCTTTTTTTTGTTGTTTGAAGCCAGTTTCCGGGCAATTTTCAATTCCTGCATGTTAAGCTCTTTCGGGGCCTTGGGCAACAGTTCCGTCAATGGTTGCAGCTTCAGCGGCTGTATTTTTGCGGCCTGAGCGATTTTTTCGGAATTGGCGTTGCTTTTTTTCTTGACGGAATCCTTTTGCTGAGCCTGTTCTTCAAACCAGGAACGCATGTCGCCGTGCCCGGGAACGGCCTGGGCAACCAGCGTTGCGAATTGCGCCGTTTTCCAGTCAACCGTGGTGTCGTTCAACAGCTTGATCGCTCTGGTCTGAATGCTCTTGTTGCGCGTGAGCGTTTTGATGAATTCCTCCGAGTTGAGAGAAGCTTCGTCGCCGCCGTGTGTTTCGATAAATTTGACGGCCTTGTTGGCAATAGCTGTTCTTGACGCCGGCCTTTCCACCATAATCTGATGCATCAGCGACAAAACGGCCGGATGAAGCTTGCGGACGCTGGCTTTAACGCCGGATTTGTTGATAATATCCTGAACGGCCTTGAAATTATCCTGATTGTAAACCTCAACCATATACCATTCGAAAGCTTCGGTCATTTGATGTTCGTGCTGTCTGGCGGTTTTCTGCCAGTTGGCTTTGCCGACCCCGCCTTTTTTCAGGGACTGGTAAACCTCTTTATATTTTTCGTGATTTCCCAGCCATTTCAAAAATTTCTGAGCGTGTGCCGGGCTGATTTGGTTAATGCCGCGGTAGCCGCCTTTGTCATTCCAGGTGGCAATTGAGCTCGGGTTTTTACCGATACCGGCACCGTTGGTTTCATAAGTCGAGGCCAGCCAACAGGGAGAACCGTTGCAGACTTCGTTGTAATATTTGCCCGGGTAAGCCCGGAAAACGGCGCTGAATTCTATCGTCTTGGCGTCATTGCTTCTGTTTGGAGCCGCTGTGACTGACGCTTCGGTCGTGTCGATTTTGCGGTCTTCCGAGCGTCCTCCCGTTTCGGCCGCATGCGAATTAAGGCTTTTGCCGCTTAACAGCAAGGCCAACCCTCCGATTTTTACCGAACGGGGAATTCTGATATTTTTTGCTTTTTCGATAAGGTCAAATTCATTGGCAAACTTCCAGGCTTTCTTCAGAGACTGCGAAGTTTTTTCCAGCCAGATTTTCCACCCGGTGCGGGCGGTCGTAGTTTCTTCTTTTTTCATCTTTTTCTCCGTTTATTCAATAAAATTATAGTATCCGTCACTAAAAATGTCTAGAGCAAAATCATACTTTTTTATTGAAAAAAGGAATGCTTGTGTATATAGTGCTTGCTAGATTTTAATATAGATGAAATGGAAATTTTAATATGAGCGAAGAGACCAATATTCACCGTGAGTCCCGCCTGGCCAAATTGCGTGCTTTGGAGGAGAGCGGTTACAATCCTTATCCTTATCGTTTTCAACCGACGGCTTTTGCGGCTGATTTGCAGGAAAAATATAAAGACCTTGAAGCCGGTACCGACACCGAAGACCGCGTAACGGTTGCCGGCCGAGCCATGGCTGTCCGCAACAGCGGCATGTTTATCGACATTAAGGATAAAAGCGGCAAAATACAGGCTTTTTGCCATAAAAACCATTTGTCTGAAGAAGAACTGGCCCGCCTGAAAAATCTGGACGTCGGCGATATCGTCGGCATCAGCGGCTATATCCGCCGCACGCCGCGTGGAGAATTGTCTATTGCCGCCGAAAAGTTTGACATCATTGCCAAGTCGTTGCAGGCGCTTCCCGAAAAGTTTCACGGCCTGACCGACGTTGAAGCCCGCTATCGTCAGCGTTATGTCGATTTTATCATGAATGACGACAGCCGTGAAATTTTTGAAAAACGCTGCCGGATTACTTCTGCTGTCCGCCATTATTTTGAGGACAACGGTTTTCTTGAGGTTGAAACGCCGATGCTTCACCCGATTATGGGCGGCGCCAATGCCAAGCCGTTCATTACTCATCACAATACGCTGGATATGGATTTATATCTGCGCATTGCTCCGGAGCTTTATTTGAAGCGCCTGGTCGTCGGCGGATTTGACCGCGTGTTTGAAATCGGCCGAAACTTCCGCAACGAAGGCATTGACAAAAGCCATAACCCGGAATTTACCGCGCTGGAAGCTTATCAGGCTTATGCCGATTACAACGACATGGCCGAACTGATTCCGAACCTGATTGCTTATGTTGCCAAGCAGGTTCTCGGTACTCCGGTTATTCATGTCGGCGAGCATGAAATTGACCTGAGCAAGCCATGGGTTAAAAAATCGATGATTGATTTGGTTAAGGAATATACCGGAGCTGATTTCCTGACTGCCGAAACACTGGACGACGCCAAGACTTTGGCCAAATCGGTCGGTGTTGACGCTTCCGACTGCATTTCCTGGGGCAAGGTTATTTCCGAGGTCTTTGATGCCAAAGTTGAAGAACATCTGATTCAGCCGACCCTGGTTATGGACATGCCGCGCGATATTTCGCCGCTGGCAAAAACCCATCGCAGCAATCCCCGCCTGGTCGAACATTTTGATGCCTATATCGCAGGCATGGAAATGGGCTGTGCCTATTCCGAACTGTCTAATCCGCTGGAACAGCGCGCCCGCTTTGAAGCGCAGTGCGCCGATCGTGAAGCCGGTGATGATGAAGCTCAGATGCTGGATGAAGATTTTGTCGTCGCTTTGGAAAACGGCTTTCCTCCTTCCGGCGGTATGGGAATGGGAATTGACCGCTTGGCTATTCTGCTGACCGGAGCTTCCACCATTCGTGATGTTATCGCTTTTCCGACCCTGCGCAAAAGAGATTAGCCTTGACCAAAGCCCGCCTGAAATCATCTGCGCTCGGCAGAAAACTGAAGAATATATTAAAAAAAGGTTTTGCCGGATTGCGGATGGTTTTAGCCTGCGGGCTTTTTCTCGGCCTTTTTTTCTGGTTGCTGCATCAGCAGGAATATCGTTTTAAAAACGATGCGGCCAAAACCGTCGGTGAAACGGCTATTGAAATAAGCTATCCGGATATTATGGGCGGAGAAACGGCGGTGGAAGAGGCCGTCTCACAGGAAGAAAACACTCTGCCGCAAAATTTTTCCGATGGCCCGATTGAAGAAAAATATTTAATTGCCGATGAAATTGAAAGCGGCGTTTCTTTCCCCGA
>ENA-OPWC01002095-OPWC01002095.1-human-gut-metagenome-genome-assembly--contig:-NODE-2095-length-11634-cov-1.998273_pt1 | contig 11634 bp, 8 predicted proteins | sample MGYA00241504_ERZ502000 | MGnify/ENA primary metagenome ERZ502000 (study PRJEB25962, sample SAMEA2042005) | human gut metagenome | biome: human gut; feature: human-associated habitat; material: faeces...
TGACGAAACAAGACGCGAACCCTTGCAAACACTGGAAAGCGTCGGCGTGTCGAAATCCGTCTTTCTTACACCATAAATCGCAAAACCAACTCCAGCACAACCCAAAAATCGTCAGAAAAAGCTGATTGCCGCGTGTCACACAACGCAACAACACGGCAATCAGCAGATCAACAGCGCATCGCAGCAAGTCACAGACGATCGGAAAGCCAATCGAACACCAAACGCAATGCGCGAGCGCTACGGAATCCGTAACAGGCATGGCAGGCGTTATCGAGCTTGTAGAACGTCACATCCTTGCCAAGCGCTTTCAACGTGGCATACAGGCGACAACTCTGATTGAACGGCACCAACTGATCGCGGCCACCATGCATGATCAGCGTTGACGGAGTGGGCATATCGGCACTCAGATAAGTCATAGGCGAAGCCTGGGCGCTCAAATCCGGATGTTCAAGCACGTCACCGCCACCAATCACCACACCTTCCGGGCACTGCGGATCACTGTGGTTCTGCGAACTCGGATAAAAGTTCATCTTCGCGAAATCAGTAGGGCCATGCCAATCCACGATCGCGTTCACTTCGGCGCTTTCCTCGGCATAGGCATCCGTATCAGGCGCGCGATTGCCAGTGAACCCAGCCATCAACACCGTATGACCGCCCGAAGAATCGCCCCACAGCGCAATACGATCCTTGTTGCAATGGAAGCGTTCGGCATTCTTGCGCATGAAACGCACCGCAGTCTTGCAATCCTGCATCTGCGCGGGGAACGGCGCAATATCGCTGTGACGATACTTCAGCGCAGCCACCACATACCCCTGCTCGGCAATACGCACGAAATAATTCGAGTAATCGGTCACATTCTGCTCGTGGAATGCCGAACCGCGCACAAACACAATCACCGGCCAACCGCCTTCCGGCATTGCGCCCTCGGGCATATTGTCAACGCCAGGCGTGAACACCCACATCGGCAAATCAACACTGCTGTCATCAGCCAGCTGACGGGTCACGTATGTAACCTGCTCGATATTCACGGGATATCCGAAATCATCCTGGTCCAAGTCGGAAATCACTTGGCAGCCTTCCGGAAACTCATCAGTGTGCGGGAAGAACTTAGTCTGCTCGACCGGCGTCGGAATCGGGGCAAGCCGTGTCGGCGACGGCGGCGCCACCATCGATTCGATATCGATTGCCCCGATCGCCGTAACCGTCTCGGTCGTTTCGGCAGTCTCGGCCGCATCAGCGCCATCATCTGCAATGTTTTGTGCAATATCAGTAGTCATAATGCACCTCTCATTCCTTTCCATACATGATTATTAAGATTGCTTTTCTCGAATTTGATTGCCCGATGTTCCCTGTTTCACGTGAAACATCAGAAGTTACGTCGTGCGGCTATACCTAAGATATGAGCAAAAAGATCGCAGTATTGACGGGGGCGGGGATTTCCACGTCCGCAGGTATTCCCGACTTCCGTGGACCGGACGGCGTCTGGACTAAGCACCCTGAACAAACGAAAGTGTATGACATCGAAGCATTCCTTTGCCACGAGGAAGATCGCAAGTATTCCTGGCGTTGGCAGAAGGAATCACCCGTGTGGACCGCACAGCCGGGCACCGCACATAAAGCGCTCGTCAAACTGGAACAGGCTGGCATGCTGACGCTGCTCGCCACACAAAACTTCGACGCATTGCACGAAAAAGCAGGCAATAGCAGCGACGTCATCGTCAATCTGCATGGCACCATCGGTACCTCGCACTGCATGAAGTGCCATGCAAAATATGACACCGCCGACATCATGGCGAATCTCGACAACGAACCCGATCCGCACTGCCATCGCAGACTGCCCTACAGCGGCAACATGCCATGCAACGGACTCATCAAAACCGACGTGGTCTACTTCGGCGAGGCGCTGCCGGACGGCGCGCTCGAAAAATCATATCGACTCGCAACGCAGGCCGACGAACTGTGGGTCATCGGATCCACGCTGGAAGTCATGCCCGCGGCAAGCATCGTGCCCATAGCCGCAGAGGCGGGCGTGCCGATCACCATTATGAACATGGGACGCACGCAATACGATCGGTTGGCCGACCGGCTTATCCACGACGATATCGCCGTCGCCCTGCCGCAGCTCGTCGACGAAACCATCACCGCCGAGCAGTAAGCCGCACAGTAAATACGTTTTCTCGTACGTCTTGCAGTACCGGCACAAATCGTTGGAATTACACCGGTTTTGGTTGGTCGTTACCAAAATCCGAATTTTTCAACGACAAAAATCCGAATGACGTAACGGCTAGTCAAGCAATATAAACAACAAAAGGGTCTTGGATTGCTTTGCGACAATCAGAAATCATCGCAAGGCTTTCCAAGACCCTTATTGGTTATCAAATACTGAAAAACGGTACTGAAATCAGTAAATGCGCTTCGGCTGGAAACCGGCTTCCCGCAATGCCTCGAGCACACGATCAATGTGGTCGGGACCATTCGTTTCAACCGTCACGCCCAAAGCCACGGCATTCGCGTAATGGCTGGACGCCTTGAACTGGTCGTGATCCAGCGCGATAACGTTCGCACGCTGCTCGGCCAGCAATGTGGCGACCTTCACCAGCTGTCCCGGGGTATCGGGCAGCTCGACCTCGAAATGCATGATGCGGCCACGCGTGATCATACCCTTCTGAATCACAGCGCCAATGGACACAGTGTCTTCATTACCGCCAGACATGATCGGCACCACCACATGCGGACCCTTCGCCTCAGCGAACTTGCGCGAGCGCAGGTTGAGGTGCTCGAGCGCAGCCAGAGACACAGCGCCGGCAGCCTCAACCACCAGCTTGTGCTTTTCGAGCATGAGCAGGATCATCTCGTTGATGTCACGCTCGGTCACGGTGACAATGTCGTCAAGGAATTCGTTGAGCAGCGCGAACGTGAGATCGCCCGGACGCTTCACAGCGACGCCCTCGGCGGACGTGCGCACCTGGTCGGCGGCAACCACATGACCTGCGGCCAGCGAATTCTTCCATGCTGGGCTACCCTCCGGAATCGCGCCGATCACGCGCACTTCCGGCTTGAACGTCTTGATGGCGAGCGCCACGCCGGCACCCAGGCCACCACCACCGAGCGGCACGACCGCGTCAGTGACGTTCGGCACGTCTTCGAGGATCTCCAGACCGATGGTGCCTTGGCCGCAGATGACTTCGTAATCGTCGAATGGCGGCACGTAAATCATGCCTTCCTTGTCGGCGAGCTCAGCAGCGTGGGCGGCGGATTCGTCGAACACATCGCCGTACAGCACCACATCGGCGCCGTAGGCCTTGGTGGCATCGACCTTCAGCGGCGGGGTGATCTGCGGCATGCAGATGGTGGCCTTCGCACCACGCTCACGGGCCGCATAGGCCACGCCCTGGGCATGGTTGCCTGCGGATGCGGTGACGATGCCACGGGCGATCTGCTCTTCGGTGAGCGATGCGATCTTGTTGTACGCGCCGCGAATCTTGAAGGAACCGGTGACCTGCAGGTTTTCCGGCTTCAGGAGAATCTCATGACCGGTCATCTCGCTCAATACCGGCGAAGGGATAATTTCCGTATGACGGGCAGTCCCTTTGAGACGTTTGGCGGCCAGCTTCAGTTCGGCTGCATGATCACGCTGCAGCGCCTTCAAAACATCCTTTTGTTCCATAGCTTTCCATTGTAAGCACCACAATGCCGAGAGACACCGGCTATCTCGCTTCACAGAGGTACATTCGGCCTCTTGCAGACAGCTATCTGCTTTTCACAGGGGTACCGAGCATCGAAAACCCCGAGTATAAGCCTTGATTTTTCAACGCTTATACTCGGGGTTTTGACGTTACGGTACCTCTTTCAAGGCGGATAGCATTTCGCAATAGCCCTGAAGTATCTCTGTGAACGGAGAAAGGTACTCAATCCGCTACAATCGCTCCAATCGCTACAGCTGAATGACGGCGGCCTCCCAAGGATCGAGCTCACGGTTGGCGAGGGAGGCCACGGCGTGCGGGGCATCATACGTGCTGATTACCACGTTCGACTCGGTGATTCCGGCGGCGGCCAGTTCGGCGGTTTCGCGCGGTAGATCAACGGTTCGGCCGGACATGTTGACCACGACCAGCAGCTTCTCATCGCCGAGGGTGCGGGTGAAGGCGTAGACATGCGCGTCATCCGCATCGAGCAGATGCCAGTCGCCGGCCGCCGTGGCGCAGCGCGATGAGCTGCTTGTAGAAGGCATATACCGAATCCGGATCGTCGAATTCGCCGGCCGCGTTGATCGCCGCATGGTTGGGATTGACGGAGATCCATGGCTCCTTAGCGGCATCCGGCGCAGTGAAACCGGCATAGACAGAGCCGTCCCATTGCATCGGGGTACGCGAATTATCACGACCGCGCGCGGCGATACCCGCCAACATCGATTCGGGCGACTGCACTTTGGCTTCCTCAACCCTTTGACGGTAAGCGTTCAGGGACTCGAGGTCACGGTACTGGTCTAGGCGCGTGAAGTGGGCGTCGGTCATGCCTAGCTCTTCGCCCTGATATATGTACGGGGTGCCGCGATGCATGTGCAGCATCAGGCCAAGTGCCTTGGCCGAACGCACACGAGATTCCTCCGAGGAGTCATCACCCCAACGAGAAACGACGCGAGGCTGGTCGTGGTTACCAGTAAACAGGCTTGCCCAGCCTGCATTCTTCACGGCCGCTTGATAACCGGCCATAATGCTCTTGAGCTTCGGCAGGTCAAGTGGCAGTGGCTTCCATTTGACGCCTTCGCAGTCAAAATCAACGTGCTCGAATAGGAAGAGCATGTCCAGCTCGCCGTTGGCGGGGTCGGTGATGTATTCGTTGCGCTGTGCGGTAACGCCGGGAGCCTCGCCCACGGTGAGGAAGCCCTCACGGCCTTCGAACACTTCACGGCGCATTTCGGCCAGGAATTCGTCTTGGCGAGGGCCGTCCGCGCAGAACGGATTCGGGTTGGAATAGCCTTCCTCACCCACGGGCAGATCGTCCAGCTCGGAACCGTACTCGCCGGGCAGCTTGCCAGACAGGTCCGTGCGCTTGGAAATCAGCGTAATCACATCCATGCGGAAACCGTCAACGCCGCGGTCAAGCCACCAGTTCATCATGTCGTATACCGCGCGGCGCACAGCCGGATTTTCCCAGTTGAGGTCCGGCTGCTTCTTCGAGAACTGATGCAGGTAGTATTCGCCACGCTCAGGGCAATACTCCCATGCAGAACCGCCAAAGTAGGAGCCCCACTGGTTGGGCTCGGCACCGGGCTCGCCGGCAGTGGTGCCGGGACGGGCGGGACGCCACCAATACCAGTCGGCGTGCTCATCATCCTTGTTTTTGGACGCTTCAAACCAGGCGTGTTCATCGGAAGTGTGATTGACAACAAGATCCATCACGATCTTGAGCCCGCGCTTGTGGGCCTCGGCCAGCAGCTCATCCATGTCGTCGAGTGTGCCGAACAGAGGATCAATGTCCTGATAGTCGGAAATATCGTAGCCATTATCGTCTTGCGGAGACTTGTATACCGGGGATAGCCACAGCACATCCACGCCGAGGTCGGCCAGATAGTCGAGCCGTGACGTAATGCCCTTGAGATCGCCGAGGCCGTCGCCGTTGGTGTCTTGGAAGGAACGCGGGTAAATCTGGTAAACGACCGCATTGGACCACCACGGATTTGGGGTGGCACCGTTGGTGCGGATGGAATCTGGAATTACTGTGCGTTGTGAAGTGGTCATCGTTGGCTCCTCCATTATTTATGGTCTACATTGCCTGTTGCTCATAGTCTAAAAAGCGCTGAATTACATTTCCATTGGGGAACTGCGTTGGTGTGCCGGAAACAAAAACTGCAAAGAGCCGGAAGGCACTGCTACGGCTCAATTCTCATAAGCTGCACATGCTATTTAGCAACATATGGGCCCTTTCGCTGTTTGTGGTGGGTGACTGTGCCGTGGGGTGATGTTGGTCGGGTAGGTTGGAGGCATGGATGCCTCTCACCTGTTCACCGCCGCGCTTCGGCTGCGGTCGCCTTGGAGGGTCGGGTCTGCGGACTTCCGTGACGCCGACGTCGACGGGCGGGAGCCGCACATCACGATCGGCTTCGAGCCCGGCAGAGGGTTCATGCTCCTGTTCGAGGCGTGGGTGTGGCTATATCGCCTGTGCTCGTGGATGATGCACTCGAGGCTCGAACCTATGAAGGAGCTCGCCCGCTTGTTCCGCCGCCACTTCGCCACCATAATCTACCTGACCTGCGGCAGCTCACATATTAACGGTTCTTCTGATTGCGACGCGCAAGAGCAACTTCGGGCGCGCTTGGATTGTCTGCTTGAACCCACTGGTGCGGGGATAGATGATTTAGTTGACACGCCTGCGGGAATCTGGTGGGGATTTCGCTGGCACACCGGATTTCAAGCAAACCCCGCCTCGGGAACCGCTCCGGACTTCGGCGTTGGCCCGGTTCGTATGTCAATCGATTGCCGTCTGAACCGGGACAGAATCCGCTGTCCCGGTTCGCGATTTTTGTCCTTTTTTACAAACAGGGACAAGCCAATCTCCGCAGGTCATATGCTCCGTAATACAAAATCGGCGGAATAGAGCCGATCCCGGAATCAACATGTTGTCCCGGTTTTCACATAAAACGATTGACATTCATACCGGGACAATGAAAATTGTCCCGGTTCGTGAAAATCGCCCGAAACCGCGAACCGGGACAGCGGATTCTGTCCCGGTTCGCGCGTCAAACGGTTGATATGTGGACCGGGACAAGCCAGTGGCACGGCGACACAGCAGATGCGCTCAATTGCACCGTAAGCCGTACGGTTTCGTCACTTTTTCATTCGCACAACGAGCAAAACCACATGACCTTTGTGCGCCACCGCCACATCAACCGACCGTCGCCTTTATTGTGGCGGTTTCCAGTATGGCAACAGGACAGAAGAGCCTCCTCCGGTGAGAGCCGGAGGAGGCTTGGGTGGAAGCGGACCTTTACTTCACAGAGTCCTGCAATTCAGGACTGGCCTACGGCCAGACCCAACATGACCTCGCGAGTACGCGACCTATCCGGCCGCCCGGGCCGGGAAACAGCCCACGGGGCTGTTTCCTTAATCGGCTCGTCTCGCTCGACGCGGTGAAGTAAAGCAGCGCCTGCGCTGTTTTACTTCACCGCTTCCCTCATCACACCACCGACGACCCACTTTTGGGCGAAGATGTAGACGATGAGGATCGGGGCCATGGCCATCAGGTAGCTGGAGAAGGCCATCGGGTAGTTGGTGGCGAACTGCGAGCTGAAGACGTACTGGGCGAGCGGGATGGTCTGGTTCGACTGGTCGGTCAGGATGATCAACGGCAGGAGGAAGTCGTTCCAGGCCCACAGTGCGGTCAGGATGGCGATGGTGGCGTTAATCGGGCTCATCAGCGGGAAGATGATGGTCCAGAAAATGCGCCACGTGGATGCGCCATCGATTCGGGCCGCCTCTTCCAGCGAAACCGGAATCGAACGGATGAAGCCAGTGGCGATGAACAGGTTCGTGCCCAGGCCGAGCACCGTGTACAGAATGATCAGGCCGACCTGGTTGTCCAGGTGCAGGGAGCCCATCTGCTTCGCAATCGGCAGCATGACGACCGGGAACGGCACGAACATGGCGGCGATGAAGAAGTAGTACAGGAAGCGGAAGAAGCGCTTGTCCATGTTGCGGGCCACGGCGTAGGCCACGAAGGTGTTGGTCAGCAGGGTGAGCACCACGGCGGCCACCGTGATGATCGCGGAGTTGAGCGCGGCCTTCGGGTAGTTGACCTTGGCGGAGGCGTCGGCGAAGTTGTGCCACTGCCACGAGGTGGGCAGGGCGAAGGTGCCGGCTTCGGCCGGAGTCTTCAGCGCGGTGACGATGGTGAAGTAGAGCGGGATCAGAATGGTCAGGCTCAGCACGGCCACGGCGGCGGTCAGCCACCAGTTGATCTTGTGGTCCCTGCGGAACTTGGCGGGCTTGCCGGACTTGGACGGGGTAACTGTTGCAGTAGTCATTTCTTATCCTCCCCTAAATCAGATCTGTTCCTGGCTGCGGGAGATGCGCAGCTGTACGAAGGCGATGATCGCCAGCACGATGAAGAAGAGCACGGCGTTTGCGGTCTGGTAGGCGTACTCGCCACCGGTCAGGCCACCCTTCCAGATGAGGTAGGTGACGGTTTCGGTGGAGGAGTTCGGACCGCCCTCGGTCAAGGCGACGACCTGATCGAAGGTGCCGAGCGCGTTCTTCATGGACAGCACGAGGTTGATGGTGAAGAACGGTCCGATCAGCGGGAATGTGATCTTCCAGAACTTCTGCCAGGCGTTGACGCCGTCGATGGCGGCGGCCTCGTAGATTTCGTCGTCGATGGTCTGCAGGCCGGCGAGGTAGATGAGTACCGAGTAGGCGATGCCCTGCCAGACGGCGAGGAAGACGATTGGGATCCAGCTGAGTTGCTCATTGGTCAACAGCGAGGTGGACAGCCACTTGATGCCCAGCGCCTTGCCGAGCTCGGGCAGCGGGTTCATGAAGATGTACTTGAACACGTAGCCGATGACCAGCACGGAGAGGGTGTAGGGGATGAAGAAGACGGCTCGGAAGCCATTCTTGAAGGCGATCTTCGAGTTCAGCAGCACCGACAGGAACAGGGCGATCACATTAATCAGCACCGTGATGAGAATGGCGATGAGGAACGTGAACAGGTAGGCGTGGCCCACGCGGTTGTCTTGGAAGAGGGCGATGTAGTTCTTCAGGCCGATGAACTTGTAATCGCCGTAGCCCTGCGAGTTGGTGAAGGAATACTTTATGCCGTCAAGAAATGGCAGGTACAGGAAGAAGGCGAAAATGATAGCCGCCGGAACCACCATCCAGTAGTAGGCGGGGTCCACCTTGCGGGTGGAGAAGGCGGAGACCTTCTTCTTGGCCGGTTTCTTGGCAGCGGTCTTGGTTGCGGTTGCGTGTGACATGATGTTCTCCTCTCCTACCGATCACTCGAAGGTCCTGGCTTGGACCTTGTCCCATTCGGTCTGCATCTGGTTCAGGAAGCGGTCGGTGTTGCCGGAGGTCACCATGGTCTGCAGGTAGCCGCCGATGTTGATGGACGAAGGAATGTAGTGGTCGCAGAAGTCGGCCAGTCGGTTTTCCTCGAAGAACGGGCGCACGGTTTCCAGCGCATCGTTGCCGAAGTAGGTGTCCTTCAGCGGCGTGATGGCGGACTGGGCGTCGGCGTAGGCGTCAAGCTGATCCTTCTGCATGAGGAACTCGACGAGCTTCATCGCTTCCTTGGGGTGCTTGGTGTTCGCACCGATGGTGAGCATCACGTCGTCGCCGGCGGTGAGGATCTGCTCGCTGGCGTCATCGGTGGCCGGCATCTGGGCGAAACCAAGTTCGATATCGGGGTTGATCAGCAGGATCTGCGGGATGGCGTAGGTGCCGAGCGGGATGATCGCGGCCTTGCCTTGGGCGAAGTTCTGCGTGCCCTGCTGGTAGGTGACGCCGGTGTCCGCAGTGGAGTAGGTGAAGAGCTCGGATTCCTTCTCGACTGCGGTCTTCCACAGTTCCTGGAACGTGGTCTTGCCTTGTTTGAGCTCGGTGTACTTCGATTCGGGAACCAGCGTGCCGGTCAGGGAGGCGAGCGGTGCCTGGGTGGTCCAGGCGTCGGCCACGGAACCCTGCAGCGGGTTGATGCCGGCGTCCTTGAAGGTGTTGAGCATATCGGTGAACTCGCTCCAGGTGGTCGGCGGATTCTCCGGGTCAAGGCCAACCTTGCGGAACAGAGCCTTGTTGTAGATGTAGCCGGAGGCGTTACCCGCGAAGGGCAGGCCATACAGGCGCTTCTTGGAGGAATCGGTGGTCTGCACCAGATTCTTGGCGATCTGCACCATGCCGGGGTTGAGGGTGTCCACAATGGGTTCATCGGTGAAGTCGTAGAACACACCGGAGGCGGCGAAGTTGCCGAAGCTGATGTCGCCGTTGAAGGTGATCACGTCCGGCACACGATTCTTGACGAAACGGGTGCGCAGATCGGTCTGGGCGTTGGCGGAGTTGTTGATGTTGACCTTGATGGTCGGGTTCTGCTTCTCAAAGTCGGCGACCATGGACTTGAACTGGTCGGCGGCCTCGGACTTGAACTGGAAGAAATCCAGCGTGACGGTGCCTGCGGTGCTGGAGCCGCAGCCTGCCAGGCCGAACCCGACGGCGATCGCGCACATCACGGCGGCGGTGCGCACGGCCAGACGCTTCAGTCTAGGCGTTGCATGTGGGGAATCGGACAGCATAATTGTTGACTCCTTTATCTTTCTTTTCCTCCGGCTTCGGTGCCGGCGGTTCTTCCACTTTCCAAGGTAACGGTTCGGCCATTTCATTCCCAGCGCCAGCGAGCCCACTTGCGCAAGCAACAAAAAGCGCGGTATTTTGTGATTAACGCAATAAATACAGCGAAGGGGCTTGCATGTCTGATGTCAACGCGATTCCACAGTGGTTTTCCGGATCCGAGCATACGCATCGCGTGGCGGCGGCAATTGCCCAATACGGGCCGATAGCCCGCACTACGTTGGCACAGATGCTGGGACTGAGCCAAGGGGCCTTGTCCCGCATCACCAGCGATCTGATCTACGCCGGGGTGATCGAGGAGCTTCCGGCCGAGGCCGGCCCGTCAGGCAAGCTGCCCGAGCGATTCACGCCAAGGGAAAGTTCGGATCGTCGCGGACGCCCGCAGACTTCGCTGGTGTTGTGTTCGAACGCACGCACCTTCATTGGTGTCAAGGTTCATGGGATGTCGATTGTGGCCGCTGCGGTGAACGCGCATGGCGAGGTGGTGTCCGGCCGGCACGAGATGCCGATCGGGGCGGATCAGTCGGCTGAGTATGTGGTGTCGGCCATCACGCGGCTGGTGCGCGAATGTTCCGCCGATATCGCCTCTTCCGGACTACCCTCCCCCACTGCGGTGGGCGTTGCGGTAGGTGGGCATGTGGTCGACGATTCGATTGTGACGTTCGCGCCGTTCCTGCATTGGGACGGGGCCACGGACTTGGGGACGATGGTCACAGAGGCGACCGGCCTGCCGTGCGGGGTGTTCAATGATATCGATTCTCTGCTGGTGGATGCCTCCTGGTTCGGGCCGGGTGTCGGCGTGGATATGTTCGCCGTGGTGACCATCGGCGTGGGTGTTGGTTATTCGCTGGCCGTGAACGGCAAGCCAGTGCAGTACCCGGATAAGAGCTATGGTCTGGTGGGCCACGTGCTTATCGATCCGGAGGGGCCGCGCTGCACCAGCGGACATATCGGCTGTTCACAATGCTTGACTGACGATTCAATCGCCGAACAGTACTCTGCGATTGTGGGTCGCGCGGTCAGTTTTGAGGACTTTGCGCGCGATGCCAAGGAACGCGTGCCGCAGGCCACGCAGTTGGTGAACCGGACGTGTTTCCGGTTGGGATCGCTGGTGGCTACGGTGGCGAATATCGCGATGCCCGGGCATGTGATGATTGCCGGGGAGTCCGCGTTTTTGGCCAAGCTCGGCACCGATTCGCTACGTGACGGCATTCGTTTCTACCGTCACAGCCAGACCCAGCCGGTCAAGTTCACGATTATGAACCACGACTGGCAGCTCTGGGCCAAAGCCGCCGCC
>ENA-OPWC01002100-OPWC01002100.1-human-gut-metagenome-genome-assembly--contig:-NODE-2100-length-11623-cov-3.649723_pt1 | contig 11623 bp, 9 predicted proteins | sample MGYA00241504_ERZ502000 | MGnify/ENA primary metagenome ERZ502000 (study PRJEB25962, sample SAMEA2042005) | human gut metagenome | biome: human gut; feature: human-associated habitat; material: faeces...
ATGGCCGCGTCGAGCTGGCCCCCATGATGGCCTGCATCATCATCGCCATCATCCCCATCATCATCCTTTACATGACCTGCCAGAAGTACATCATCGAGGGTGTCGTGGCAGGCGCTGTCAAGGGTTAAAACAAGGAGGTTCCAGCCATGCGTGCAAGCGGCATTCTGATGCCCGTCTTCAGCCTGCCGGGTCCTTACGGCATCGGCACGCTGGGAAATGAAGCCTTTGCCTTCGTCGATTTCCTTGCGGCTGCAAAGCAGACCTACTGGCAGATACTCCCCATCGGCCCTACGGGCTACGGGGACAGCCCCTACCAGAGCTTTTCTGCCTTTGCCGGCAACCCTTACTTTATCGATTTCCGTCTGTTGGCAGTGGACGGCCTCCTCACCGAGGCTGAGCTGCCCGCGCCCCAGCCGGTGGGTCCCGTCGATTACGGTGCGCTCTACCAGCAGCGGCCCGTGGTGCTCCATAAAGCGGCTGACCGGCTGCTGGCTTCCCCTACCCCGGCCTATGAGGCTTTCTGTGAGGCCCAGAGCGGCTGGCTCGAGGACTATGCCCTCTTCATGGCCGTTAAGGCCGAGCAGGAGCAGGCCGGTCTCTCCGACTGGCCCGACGACCTGCGCACCCGGGAGCCTGCGGCCCTCGCCGCTGCCAAGGAGCGGCTGGCCGATGAGGTGGACTACTACAAGGCCGTGCAGTTCTTCTTCTACACCCAGTGGAACGCCCTCAAGACCTACGCCAACAGCCACGGCATCCAGCTGGTGGGCGACATCCCCATCTACGTCAGCCCCGATTCCAGCGACCTCTGGACCCACCCGGAGCTGTTCCAGACCGACGGCGCCGTCCACCTGACCAGCGTTGCCGGATGTCCGCCCGACGCCTTTGCCGCCGACGGTCAGCTCTGGGGCAACCCGCTCTACGACTGGCCCCGCCACGAGGCCGAAGACTTCCGCTGGTGGAAGCAGCGCATCAAACACGCCACTTCCATCTACGACGTCGTCCGCATCGACCATTTCCGGGGCTTCGAGAGCTACTACTCCATCCCCGCCGGGAACAAGACCGCTGCGGGCGGTCACTGGGAGAAAGGCCCTGACCGCGCCTTCATCGACGCCATGCACAAGGCTCTGGGCGAGGGAGGCATCATCGCCGAGGATCTGGGCTATCTGACCCCCGAGGTCAAGGCCATGCTGGCCGCAAGCGGCTACCCGGGCATGAAGATCATGCAGTTCGCCTTCGACAGCCGCGAGCCGGGCAACTATCTGCCCTACACCTACCCCCGCAACAGCGTGGTCTACACCGGCACCCACGACAACGTGACCGCCGAGGGCTGGCGTCAGAGCGCCAGCGCCGAGGATGTGGCCTACGCCTGCCGCTACCTGCGCTGCGCACCCGAAGACCTCACTGAGGCCATGATATGCGCCTGCCTTTCCTGCGTGTCGGATATGGCTGTCATCCCGCTGGCCGACTGGCTCCATCTGGACGCTGAGGCCCGCATTAACACCCCCAGCACCCAGGGTGCCAACTGGCAGTGGCGGCTCACCCAGCCGCTCACCCCGGCCCTCAGCGCTCACATCGCTGAGCTGACCGCGCTGTACCACCGTGTGCCGGACGAAGAACTTTAAGCTTTCCCCATTTTTTCTCCGATTCATCCTGATAGCAGCAGCGCCCTGCCTGCCGTCCCCTCACCGGACAGCAGCCGGGGCGCTGCTGTTTTTGCGTTTTTCTTCAAATTTCACACAACATTTTTTCGGAGTCTCCGGCCTGCTTTGCTCTTTATATTTTATCGTTTTTTCGTTTGTTTCTCCCGGATTTTCCGTTTTGGAGTCCCAAATCCCGTTCCGATTATGTTTTTTCGCTCTCTTGTTGTTTTTGGGCAATTATGCTATAATTCAGGTAACTTAGTCTCCGTCTGTGGACGGAGCGCATGTGCGAAAGGAGCATTCCCACTATGGAACTTACATATCAGAGCCCGCTGATGCCGGCTTCCTACACTGCCCTCTCTGCCGATGAAATGACCTATATTGATGGCGGTGCCATCCAGATAGGCTCTTATCTCATCGAATTCCATCCCGAGGCCCTGCTTCAGTCTGTGGTCAACTTCACGGTCAACTTTGGCCAGCTGATGGGCAAAGCCGCCCTCGGCACAGCCGTTGGCGGCCTCATCCTGATGCACAAGGATGGTCTGACTCTGTCCCAGTCGGTCTCCTATTACTGGGATGGCCAGAACAAGGCCGGCAAAGCTGCCACTGTGGCGGTCGGCGCTCTCGCTGGCTGGTACGGCGCAATGCAGGCTATCCAGATCTATAACACGGTCAAGTCCATCTTCATCGAGCTCAAGAATGCTTACGCGCAGACCAAGGCAAATATTGCCGCGTCCCAGCAGCAGGATGCCGGCATCACCGACCCCATCGTGGCTGCAGCTGCCTGAGTCTGTTTGATTTGACGGAGTGATAGAAAGGAGTCGTTTATGAAACGCATCCAGATGCCTTCTTCCTATGCTGTTGTACCGGACGGAGAAAAAGCCCTTCTTGGCGGCGGCGGCGCATTTCGTGACGCATGGACCTCATTTACGGACCATCTCCGTTTCACTGATTTCTTCTTTAGAGGTGGACTGCTCTCTCTCTCCATCTCGTTCATTCCGAAGCTGCTGTTCAATGTGGTCAAGGCCGGCTTCAATGCCGTGGAAGGCGTCCACACCTTCTTCTTCGGCGGACCGAGCAAGGCTGCAGAAGACCTTCAGACCTACAAGAACGATATGAGCGCTCTGCGTGCAGACGCAAAGTCTCAGCGCGGCTGATTTTTCCTGAAATCAAGAATGCCCTGCGGCGGTGGATCCTCACCATGCCGCAGGGCATTCTTTTTGTGTTTTACATGACCCGCACGGCTCCCTGTTCCCGCAGCGAGAGCAGATAGCAGCAGCCCGGGCCGAACAGCGCCTCCATCGCAGCGCAGTAGCGCTTTATCAGCGCATCCGGTACAAAAGCCTGGATCGTTCCGGCAAAGCCGCCGCCCTGCATCCGCCATGCACCGCCGGTGCCTGAAAGGATGCTCTGGCTGATAGCCAGCGCCGCCGACAGCCCCTGATGCTTCGGCGAAGAAGCACAGTAGACATTCTGGCAGCACTCAAAGGACGAGTGGCCGCTCTTCTCCACCAGCCGGGCAAAGGCGGCAAAGTCTCCTGCCACAAGAGCATCTCTCTGGGCAAGGGTACGGGCATTCTCCTCAAAATAGTGGATGGCACGCAGCACGGCGCGGTCGCCGCATTGTTCCCGCAGGCGGGGCAGCTCCTGCCAGAAGCGTTTCTCCTCCACCTCGCCCAGCACCCTGCCGTCCAGACAGGCCGCCACGGCTTCCATCTCGTTCCGGATGGCCGCGAACTCGCCGGTCAGCTCGCTGTGGCTGGCGCGGGTATCGGTGACGCAGAGGGTCATGCCCTCGGGCAGGACACCGTCGGCATGTATCTTCTCGATCTTCGGTGCCGTCGGGTCGGCAAAATCCGCAAAGAGCACCCCGCCCACGGCGCTGGTCAGCTGGTCCAGCAGGCCGCTGGGCTTGCCGAAGTAGGTATTCTCCGCAAACTGGCAGATGCGGGCCAGCGCAGGGGCGTCCATGCCGCAGCCGTATTCCGTGTTGAGGATAATGGCCACGCCCATCTCAAAGGCTGCTGAGCTGGACAGTCCCGAGCCCCGCAGCACATCGCTGGCCGTGTAGGCATCGAAGCCGCCCACATCGCAGCCCTTTCCCCGGAAGCCCTCCGCGATGCCCCGGATGAGGCTGGCCGAGTGGGTGCTCTCCCCCTGCTGCGGCTCCGCTTCGGTCAAATCAATGACGTCCAGCTTGTTGAAGCCACGGGACTTGACCCGGATGAAGCCATCCTCGTTCCGGGACGCCACCGCCACAAGGTCCAGCGTGACCGCACCCGCAAGGCCGTAACCGTGCTGGTGGTCGGTGTGGTTGCCGCCAAGCTCTGTGCGGCCCGGGGCCGAATAGACCTGCACCTGCCGCCCCGGCCCATAGTAAAGCTCAAACTGCTCGAGGGCCGCACCATAACGGCTGCGCTGGCGGGACAGGACCTCTTCGCTGCCGCCGTAGAGCGCGGCCAGCGCAGCGTCCCACCTCCCTGCTGCGATCTGTTCTCTGAGCTGCCTGCTGGTTGCCATCCAGAACCCCTCCCTGCACTCTCTGCAATGTTCGGTTTGTTACCGCTATTGTAATGCATCCACTGTCATTTTGCAATTTCAACCCGCAAAAAAAGTAATTTTCGGTGTCCAGCCCAAAGAATAAGATGTACTTTTGTTGAATTTGCGGGGGCAGATGTGGTATACTCAGGCTATAGAGCCAACAGGCAGGAGGGAACCGCAATGGCAGACGTCTACAAGCAGTCGTTCAAGCAGAACTACACCAACAACATTGAGCTGTCCATCTTCAACTGCGGTCTGGAGCGCTGTGCTCCGGGGCAGACCTGGGGTCCCGGCATCCGGGACCACTACCTCATCCATCTGGTCGTCTCGGGCAAGGGCGTGTTCGAGGTCGGCGGGCGCACCTACGAGGTCGTACCGGGCGATCTGTTCTTTGCCCGCCCCAGCCAGCTCATTCGCTATACTGCCGACGAGGCCCAGCCGTGGGAGTACAGCTGGGTCGGCTTCAACGGTGCCTGCGCCCACAAGCTTGCGGCGCAGCTGCCTTTCACCGACACTGCTCCCGTCCATCACACCCAGGACCTGGAGGGGATGCGGGCGGCCCTGAGCAGCATCTACTCTTCCCGCGGCCTGCAGCCCCAGGACGAGGCCGCGATGGTGGGCTATCTCTACCTGTTCATCGCCGCCCTGATGCGGGAGACCAGCGAGAGCCGCCCCCACAGCACCTCTTCTTCCAGCCAGTATGTCCTGAACGCCATCAAGTACATCCAGTTCAACTACTCCCACGACATCTCCATCGACGATGTCGCCAAGAGCGTCGGCGTCTCCCGGAGCCATCTGTACCGGGTGTTCATGCTCAATGTGGGCAAGAGCCCCATCGACTATCTGACCGAATACCGGGTCAACGAAGCCTGCAAGCTGCTGCGCAGCGGCACGCTGTCCATCGCCGAGGTGGCGGCATCGGTGGGCTTCCTCGACCAGTTCTATTTTTCGCGGGTGTTCAAGCGCGCCAAAGGTGTGCCGCCCAGCAAGTATATGACTTCGCAGGCTGACGCAGACGTCCAGCCCGCCCCTGACGAGACATAAGGAGAGATCATTCCATGCCCTTACAGAAAAACCAGCTTCTCACCCTCCGCATCGAGCGTCTTTCCAGCGACGGCAGCGGCGTTGCCCACTCGCCGGAGGGCGAGGCCGTCTTCGTCCCGGGTACTGCCCCCGGCGATGAGGCTCAGGTGCGTATCGTCAAGGACTGCGGCCGGTATGCCTTCGGCATCCTGGACAAACTGCTCACCCCTTCGCCTGACCGCATCCCGGTGGACTGTGCTGTCGCCGGCCCCTGCGGCGGGTGCAGCCTGCGGCACATGGACTACGCCGCCGAGCTGCGGTCCAAACAGGAGAGCGTCGCCGGCGCCTTCCGCCGCATCGGCGGACTGGATGTGCCGGTGCTGGATGCCCTTCCCTCCCCTGAGGTGGACCGCTACCGCAACAAGGTACAGTTCCCGGTGGGCCGCGACAAAAACGGTGCGCCCTGCATCGGCTTTTACGCCGGCCGCACCCACCGCATCGTCCCCTGCCCCGATTGCAAATTACAGCCCGGCGTCCTGAACGACATCGGCAACGCGCTCTGCAGCTTCTTCGCCGCCCACGGCATCCAGCCCTACGACGAGGAGAGCGGCAAGGGCCTTGTTCGGCATATCTTCCTGCGCCGGGGTACACACAGCGGCCAGATCATGGTCTGCCTCGTCTGCACCCGCCCGAAGTTTCCCCACAGCGAGGAGCTCGTGGCCGCGCTGCGGGAGCAGTTCAGCGATATTGCGTCCGTCCTCATCAACGTCAACGCCAAGAAGACCAATGTCATCTTGGGTGAAGAGACCGTCTCGCTCTACGGCCCGGGCTACATCGAGGATACTCTTTGCGGTGTGCCGGTCCGACTCGGCCCCCTCTCCTTCTATCAGGTCAACACACTGGCCGCTGAGCGGCTCTACGGCATCGCTGCCGAGTATGCCCAGCTGGAACCCTCGGACGTTCTGCTCGACCTCTACTGCGGCATGGGTACCATCGGTCTCTCCATGGCCGACCGCTGCCGGGAGCTCATCGGCGTGGAGATCGTGCCTGAGGCTATTGACAGCGCCAAGGCCAACGCCGCCCGGATGGGCGACGCCGTCGCCGCCAAGAGCCGCTTCTTCTGCGCCGACGCCGGTCAGGCTGCGGCCCGCCTCGCCGCTGAGGGCCTGCGGCCTGATGTCATCATGCTCGACCCACCCCGCAAGGGCTGCGACGAGACGACCCTTTCCGCCGTCGTCCAGATGTCCCCCCGCCGGGTGGTCTATGTCAGCTGCAACCCCTCCACCGCCGCAAGAGATGCCGCATGGCTCGAAGAGCATGGGTATCATGCGGAGAAGGTGCAGCCGGTGGACCTTTTTCCACGAACGAGGCATGTGGAATGTGTCATTGCACTTTCCAAGGGTGAGATCGACTCCTGAAAGGGATGCACTGAAATACTTTAAGATGATTTAACCCCAAAGCACAGCTCGTCGGAGCATTATGTTCTCTGCGAGCCGGTGGTTTTCCCTCGCTCAAGCTACTCAATAACAAAAAACGGTCGGAGTTACTCGTCAGGCAACTCCGACCGTTTTTTCTCTTTTTATTCCTCTTCGTCCCTGGCCCAGTGATAGGCGCAGCGGACAGCCTTATTCCAGCCCTTGATGCGCTTGGTGCGTTCCTCTTCCAAGATGGCCGGGCGGAACACGCGGTCCACCGACCAGTTGCGGGTGATGTCCTCGGCGGACTGCCAGTAGCCTACGGCGAGGCCGGCCAGATAGGCCGCGCCCAGCGCCGTCGTTTCCACGCAGCGGGGGCGCTTGACTTCGAGGTCGCTGATGTCGGCCATGGTCTGCATGAGGTAGTTGTTGGCCGACGCGCCGCCGTCCACCCGGAGAGACTTCATGGCGATGCCGGAGTCCGCCGCCATGGCGCGGAGGACGTCGTTGACCTGATAGCAGATGCTGTCCAGCGTGGCGCGGATGATGTGGTACTTGTTGCAGCCCCGGGTGAGGCCCACGATGGTGCCGCGGGCGTACTGGTCCCAGTGGGGCGCACCGAGGCCGGTGAAGGCCGGCACGACGTAACAGCCGTTGGTGTCCTTGACCTTCTGGGCCATATACTCGGAGTCGCGGGCCTCTTCCAGCAGGCGCAGCTCATCGCGGAGCCACTGGATGGCCGCACCGGCCACGAAAATAGAGCCTTCCAGCGCATAATTCACCTTGCCGTCGGGGCCGCAGGCGATGGTGGTGACAAGGCCATTCTGAGAAGTGACCGGCGTCTCACCGGTGTTCATGAGCAAAAAGCCGCCGGTGCCGAAGGTGTTTTTCGCCTCGCCGGAGGCAAAGCAGGTCTGGCCGAAGAGGGCCGCCTGCTGGTCGCCTGCCGCACCGGCAATTTTTATCTCGCCGCCGAAGTGCATCGGGTCAGCGTACTCATAAAAGCCGCTGGACGGCACCGGCTTCGGGAGCATACATTTCGGGATGTTCAGCTCCTGCAGGATCTCGTCGTCCCATTCCAGCGTGTGGATGTTGAACATCATGGTGCGGCTGGCGTTGGTATAGTCGGTGACGTGCAGTTTTCCGCAGGTCAGCTTCCAGATGAGCCAGGTCTCCACGGTGCCGAAGAGCAGTTCTCCCCGCTCGGCCCTTTCGCGGGCGCCGGGGATATGATCCAGTATCCACTTGAGCTTGGTGGCCGAGAAATAGGCGTCGATGATGAGGCCGGTCTTCTGCCGGAATTTCTCCGTCAGGCCCCGGGCTTTCAGCTCGTCGCAGTATTCGCTGGTGCGGCGGCACTGCCAGACGATGGCGTGGCAGATGGGCTCCCCGGTCTCCTTGTCCCAGACGATGGTGGTCTCCCGCTGGTTGGTGATGCCGATGGCGGCGATGTCCTCGGCTCGGGCGCCGACTTTGTTCATGGCCGAGAGGGCCACGCCCAGCTGGGTGGCCCAGATCTCATTGGCGTCGTGCTCCACCCAGCCGGGTCTCGGGTAATACTGGGCAAATTCCTTCTGCGCGACGCTGCAGATCTCACCCGCTTTGTTGAACAGGATACAGCGGTTCGAGGTGGTTCCGGCGTCCAGCGCCATGATGTACGACATAGGCTCTTTTCTCCTTTTCCTGCTCTGGTTTTATAGTGTCAGAACGCCAGCGCGGGGCTCACTTCATTCCGCCGCTGGGTCTGGACGATACAATCCTTGTCCGGCACGACGCCCGCCGTACCGAGGGTGGAAAAGACGGTCTGCAGCGCCAGCATAGGGGTGTTGTTCTCCTGCGAGAGGTGGCAGAGGGCAAACTTCTTGCAGCCCTCTTGGATGAGTTCCAGCAGCTTTGCCGCGCACTCGTCGTTGGAGAGGTGGCCCCGGACCGACTCGATGCGGGCGCGCAGATAGTAGGGGTACGGCCCGCTGCGGAGCATATGCAGGTCGTAGTTGCTCTCGAGGGCCACAAGGTCGCAGCCGGAGAGGGCTTCATGTACAGCAGGAGTCAGCACACCGAGGTCGGTGGCGATGGTCATGGTCTTCTCGTCGGGGGTGTGGATGCGGTAGCCCACACAGGGGACGTCGTGGCTGGTGGGGAAAGCTTTGACCCCGAAGACACCGATGTCCTCTTCCCTGCCCGGCGTCAGGGCCGTCAGGTCGCAAGTGGCCGGGACAACGCCGTTTGCGTCCAGAAATTCCAGTGTTTCCTCTGCGCCGTACACTGGCAGCGGATATTTTTTCAGGAAGGTGGAAAGGCCCTTCACATGGTCGCTATGCTCATGGGTGACAAGAATGCCGTCGCAGTCGGAGATGTTCAGCCCCAGCTCCTTGAGGGCTGCGCCGGTGGTGCGGACGCCTTTGCCCATATCCACGATGAGATACCGCTCCCCACAGCGCACGACGCTGCTGTTACCGGAGGAACCGGAATAAAGAGAGATAAATTCAGACATGATAAACCTCAACAAATAAAACCCCTCCGTCTGCTGCGCAGTCATAAAAACGCAGGGACCTGACGGACTGCCAATGCCTCCCCTCGACAGGGGGAGGCGGCACGCCGCAGGCGTGACGGAGAGGTTTTTCTAATTACAGGGCCTGTTCCAGTGCAGCGGGCATCCGCTCCACCTTCTTGATGTCAGCACCGAGGCCGCGCAGCTTCTCCACGATATTCTCGTAGCCGCGCTCGATATGGCCGATCTCCTCGATCTCGCTGGTGCCGTCGGCCATCAGGGCTGCAACGACCATCGCTGCACCGGCGCGCAGATCGGAAGCGCGGAGCGGAGCGGGAGAAAGCTTCTCCACGCCCTCGAACACGGCCACCTGACCGTCCACCTGGACATTCGCGCCCATCTTGCGCAGCTCATCCACATAGCGGAAGCGGTTATCCCACACGCTCTCGGTGACGGTGGAAGTCCCCTTTGCCACACTGAGCAGAACGCCCATCAGGGGCTGCATATCGGTGGGGAAGCCCGGGTGAGGCATGGTGTTGATCTTGAGGGGCAGGATGTCGCCGGTGCGGCGAACCCGCACAGCATCGTCAAACTCCTCCACCTCAATGCCCGCACGGCGGAGCTTTGCGGTGATAGGCTCGAGGTGCTTGGGGGTGACGTTCTTCACCAGCACATCGCCGCCGGTGGCCGCTGCAGCCACCATGTAGCTGCCGGCCTCGATCTGGTCGGGGATGATGCTGTAGGTGCAGCCGTGCATCTGCTCGACGCCGCGCACCTTGATGACATCGGTGCCTGCGCCGCGCACATCAGCGCCGCACATATTCAGGAAGTTGGCCAGATCGACCACATGGGGCTCCTTGGCACAGTTTTCCAGAATGGTCTGACCCTTGGCCATGACAGCGGAGAGCATACCGTTCATGGTAGCGCCCACGCTCACCTTATCAAAGAAGATATGAGCGCCGTTCAGCTCGTCGGCGTGGACGGTGATCATGCCGTAGTCCACACTGTCCTCTGCGCCCAGAGCGCTGAACACCTTCAGGTGCTGGTCGATGGGGCGGGGGCCGAGGTTGCAGCCGCCGGGCATGGCCACCTCGGCCTTGCCGAAGCGGGACAGCAGTGCGCCGAGGAAATAGTAGCTGGCGCGCATCTGGCGGGACAGGTCGTCGGGGACGTTGGTGCCGGTCAGATGGGTGGTGTCGATCTCGTAGGTGTTCTTGTTCAGCATCCGGACCTTAGCGCCCAGCACGCTGAGGATCTTGAGGCTCACCGCCACATCGCTGATGTCCGGCAGGTTCTCGATGACGCAGACGTCCGCTGCCAGAATGGTAGCAGGCAGGATGCCCACAGCCGCATTCTTCGCGCCGGAGATGATGACTTCGCCGTGCAGGGGCTTACCGCCCGTAATAACAAACTTTTCCAATTTTATGATCTCCTTGTCACAGTCCCGCTCCCCGCAGGCCCAAAAGGTCAGTTCAAGGTACGTTATTCCTTCTCGCTGTACAAAGCTCACAACCAGTTGGCATAATTACAGCTACTTTATTATACACAACTTCCAGCAAAAAGCAAAGCCCCAATGCACGCTCGTCGATTATTTTCTGTTTTGCCCAGTTTCTTTTCTATTATTCTCGGATTTTGTCTCTTATTTTCAGGAAAATTTTACATTTGCCACTGCTTACCACACACTGTCGTCGCAGCGGGTCTCCTTGATCCAGCCCAGCTGATAGGCCCGGACCAGCTGTTTGAGGTCGTGGACCTTCTCCCGCAGGATCTCGCCCTCGTCGGTCTCCTCCACGAGGATGCGGTGGTTCTCCGTCTCGAGGATGTTCTTCTGGGAGAGGATGTCCAGATTCTCGTTCACAGCCTTTTCGGCGCTCTCGAAGGGCTGGTGGGTGCGCAGGGACATGGTGCGGCTGGAATAGACCAGCGTGTAGCCCGCGATGCCGGTCTTTTCGTGGTAGGCGCGGCAGAAACCGCCGTCGATGACCACGAGGCGTCCGCCGCCCTTGATGGGGCTCTCGCCCTTCTTCTCCTGCACGGGGACATGGCCGTTGACGATGTGGCTGGTGCCGGGCAGACCGAATTCCGCCAGGATGCGGCGGCAGGCGGCCTCTTCATTGTACCATGTATAATAGGGGTCCTTGACTTCCTCGTGGGTGGCGGGGTCGGCAATATACAGCCGCTCAAAGGTGGTCATGGCGCTGCGGCCGAACAACGGCGACAGCTTGCCGCACCACAGATACCACAAAAAGTCCTGACCGCTCCGCCGGGCTGCGCTGCCCTCGGGAGCAAAGTAGCCGCGGCGTGCCCGCTCGTCACAGTAGTCCATCAAGCCGCGGCCCGAGTAGTTGTGTCCCTCGAACCGCTCCACGGCAAAGCTGCCGTTTTTGGTCATGGGCACCACACCGTGGTAGAGCAGGTTGCCGTTCTCGATGTGGTAAACGCTGCCCTTGGCGTACAAAAATTCCACATGCTGCTGCAAACGCTCGCTCTGCCGGAAGGATTCCACCAGCTTG
>ENA-OPWC01002104-OPWC01002104.1-human-gut-metagenome-genome-assembly--contig:-NODE-2104-length-11618-cov-4.500562_pt1 | contig 11618 bp, 8 predicted proteins | sample MGYA00241504_ERZ502000 | MGnify/ENA primary metagenome ERZ502000 (study PRJEB25962, sample SAMEA2042005) | human gut metagenome | biome: human gut; feature: human-associated habitat; material: faeces...
GCCTGCGGCGGCTCCGGTGCCGCCAGCGCATCCAGCGTTTCCAGCGCACCGGCTTCCAGCAGCAGTGCCCCGTCCGCTTCGGCACAGCCGGAATCAGCAGTGGACAAAGCCGCCCCTGCAGGGCCCCCTGTGACCCAGTTCCAGACCGGGGAACTGAAGATCGGCGATTACACCTTCAAGGCGCAGTACATCCCCTTTGACGTCCGCCGGGAACTGGACGGAGCGCATCACTGCATCCATGCGGACAGCTACCGGGGCAATTACTTCTTCAGCTTCTACAACGAGGACGATGAAGAGCAGTCTGCCAAGATCTTCGAGTATGCCATCAAGGACGACCGGCTGACCCCGGTGGCAGAGTACAACATTGACGGCAGCAACGCCCTCAGCATCGACCGCAATGGCATCCTGTACGCCATGGACAACTTTGATGTCTACTGCTACGATCTGAACAGCAGCGACCCGGAGGAGCCCAGCGACGCACTGGACTACTCGGGCAGCTGCTATTCCTCCAAGGACCGGGATCTGACCGTGATCTACTGGACCAACTCCGCGCCGGTGCTGGTGCAGGACGGCGAGTACACCGAGCTGACGCTGGAGGGCGATAACGAGATGGGCCCCTTCTGCAGCATGCCCTCCCTGAACCTCAGCGGGGACGAGCTGCTGACGGTGGGCGAGCTGGAATCCAGCGGCGATGATTACTTTGCTGCCTTTGATCTGGACGGCAATGAGCTGGCCCGCAGCTCGCAGCCGGTGGGCAACTTTGACGCCGTGATGATGAAGCGCCCCAACGGCTATCTGCTGGACACGGGCTATATGTGGGAGCTGTACGCGCCGGACGGCACTTTTTTGGAAAAGTCCTTTCCCGTGGGCGAGCGCGAGACCCTGTGCCAGCTGTGCGGCGACTTCTGCATCTTTGATGTTTTCCTGCCGCTGGAGGAAAACGCTTTCCTGGCAGTGGGTCACTACGGCAAAGCCACCGAGCCGGATGAACCGGTGGTGTTCCGCATCACTACGGATTTCTGAGCCGACCGCTTTGGCGGGAAGACTGACGCAAAAACAGCGGGGCCGGGGAAGAGCCCCCGGCCCCCTTTGGAACAACAGGAGGAAACGCTATGGCAGGAATGCTGGAATACAAGTGCCCCTGCTGCGATGGCGCCATCCAGTTTGACAGCGCCACCCAGAAGATGAAATGCCCCTACTGCGACACCGAGTTCGACGTGGATACCCTCAAGGGCTATGATGAGGAACTGAAGGACGAAAAGCCCAGCGAGATGGAGTGGGCGACCCCCGGCGGCAGCTGGGCAGAAGGAGAGACCGCCGGTCTGCATACTTACAGCTGCAAGAGCTGCGGCGGCGAGATCGTGGGCGATGACACCATGGCCGCGTCCGCCTGCCCGTTCTGCGGCAACCCCATCGTCCTCACCGGACAGTTTGCCGGGACGCTGCGGCCCGACCTCATCATCCCCTTCAAGCTGGACAAAAAGGCCGCCAAGGCAAAGCTGCAGGAGCATCTCAAGGGCAAGACCCTGCTGCCCCGGGTGTTCCGCAGCCAGAACCACATCGACGAGATCAAGGGCGTGTATGTGCCCTTCTGGCTCTTCGACAGCGACGCCGACGCTCAGCTGCGGTTCACCGCCACCCGGACCCGCTGCTGGTCGGACAGTAAATACGACTATACCGAGACCAACTACTACTCCGTCCGGCGGGACGGCACACTGGGTTTTGACGCAGTGCCGGTGGACGGCTCGTCCAAGATCGAGGACGACCTGATGGAGTCCATCGAGCCCTTTGCCATGCAGGATGCCATCCCCTTCCAGACGGCCTATCTGGCGGGCTATGTGGCGGACAAATACGACGTGAACGCCGAGGAGAGCATCGAACGGGCCAACAAGCGCATCCGCCGCTCCACTGAGGAGACGTTCCAGCAGACCGTTACCGGCTACGATTCGGTCAAGGTGGAAAGCAGCAGCATCCAGCTGCACGGCGGCAAGGCAAAGTACGCCCTGTTCCCGGTCTGGCTGCTGAGCACCAGCTGGCGGGGCGAAAACTACCTGTTTGCCATGAACGGTCAGACCGGCAGATTCGTGGGTGACTTGCCCGTGGACAAGGGCGCTGCCCGCAAGTGGATGCTGGGCCTTACGGCTGCCCTTTCCGCCGCATCCTACGGCGTGATGTGGCTGCTGTGGCTGGCACGGATCCTGTAAAGGAGGGACGAACGATGAAAAAGACTTCCAACCGACTGCACTCCCTCTTTGCGGCGCTGGCAGCACTGGTCCTTGCGGCGGCGCTGGCTGTTCCGGCCTTTGCGGTAGAGGGCGGCTTTGCCGACCTGTACTACCGCATGTTCGACGACGCTGAGGTGCTGACCGAGGACGAGGACAACGAGCTGGAGGACGCACTGGAAGAGCTGAGCCTGCGCCAGAGCTTCGATGTGACCATTGCCACCATCGAGTCGATGGAAAGCGTTGGTGCCGACAGCATGGAGCAGTTTGCCGATGATCTGTATGACTACTGCCAGTACGGCTACGGCCCCGATATGGACGGCGTGCTTCTGCTGGTGAGCGTGGGCGACCGCAAGTGGCACATCTCCACCTGCGGCTACGGTATCACCGCCTTTACGGATGCCGGCATCCAGTACCTTGGCCAGCAGATGACCCCCTTCATGGCCGATGGAGATTACGCCGGTGCATTCCGCACCTTTGTCCAGTGGTCGGATACCTACATCGACGCTGCCCGGGCGGGCCACCCCTATGACGTGAATAACCTGCCCCGGGAGCCGCTGTCTCTCATGTACCTGTTCCTTGCGCTGGGCATCGGCCTTGTGCTGGCATGGGTCGTCGTCAGCGTAATGAAAAGCCAGCTGCGCAGCGTGGCGTTCCAGGAGAATGCCGCCAGCTATGTGCGAGAGGGCAGCATGAATCTGACCAACAGCCGGGAGCTGTTCCTGTACCGGGATGTGCAGCGCACGGAGCATGTGGAGGCAAAGGACTCCGACAGCTCCGGCGGCAGCTCCACCCACACCTCTTCCAGCGGCACGACCCACGGCGGCGGAGGCGGTTCGTTCTGAAAGGAGCATGTTTATGAACCCTTATCTTTCGGAAAAAGCCCGGGGCGAGATCCCCCGTTTCCTCAAATGGCTGCGGAACGCAGGGCTTGCCTTCTGCGTGTTCTGCTCTTTTGGCGGGTTGTATACCCTCTGCCTGGACCTGCAGGCCAAGGACACCTCCCACGTGGGAGGCTATGTGCTCTGGATCGTGGTGGGGGCCGTGCCCCTTGTTCTGTTCGCACGCAACGAAAAACGCCGCTACCATGCAAGAACCATCGCCCACAGGGTGGAGAGCTACTCCGGGACAGAAGTACCCCTGCGGTGGCTGTGCAACAGCGTTGGTATGGACACAAAGGACATTGCATGGTATTTTGAAAACGGCTATTTTGCAAACCTCAGTCTGGATCTGAACCAGAAGATCGTCCGCAGGCGGACCGTGCCCCGCTACGACCCGAACCGGAGCTGAACCCTTTACAGCTGAAACAGAAAGGAGTATTTTCATGGGACTTTTTGATAAGATGAAGCAGGCCACGGCTGCCACCGGCGGCAACCAGACCGTCACCTTTACCTTTCAGGCTCTGCCGGAAAGCCTTGCCCAGATGCAGGCACTGCCGGAGGCCAGTCTGGACACCCCCTTCAAGACTGCGGCCCTCACCGTCTGCGCGCTGTGCGCCTACGGTGCCGACAAGAACATCGGAAAGGAAATGCTCAACTGGCTGCGCGGCCCCCGTCCGCTGAACGGGCAGGATATCTCCTTTTTGAACGACCGCTTCCGGGACGGCAAAAGCTACATCCCCTTCTCCTACTTTGTGGGTGCATCGCCGGAAAATGGCTATACCCCCCGCCAGCCCTTCACCCTTCTGGTGGGCAGTGACCACACCTCCAACACCGAGGAGGGCTACTGCAAACTGTTCATCCCCTGCGGCGGTGCCGATGACCCCCGCCCCATCAAGCTGCGCCGCAAGGGCAACGGGCAGTGGTTTCTGTGGGAGCAGTACCTGATGACCGGTATCCGCATCCCGACATCGGCCGACCCGTGGGCGTAAGATGAAGGGCGTGACCATGAAGCTGTTTGCCGCCACGCTGGCGTTGACACTGGGGCTTGCGGGCTGCGGGCCGGTGGACGGCGACCCTATCTGCTCCGGCGCGTCCGCCCCGGACAGCGTCCCCCGGCAGGACGCTGTGACCGTGGCGCAGCTGCGGCAGCAGGCAGAGCAGAACGGCAGCCTTGCCGTGGTGCTCTATCTGGGCAGCGTCCCGGAGCGCACCGCCGATGTGGACGCTGCGCTGGACAGCCTGCAGGAACAGCCGTGGCAGTTTGTTACGGACATCCCGGCAGATCACCGGGTCACTGCGCCGGGCGGCGGGCGGGAGTTGTACTGCATCTTTGCCGTGCGCAGGGAGGATACGCTTTTTGTCTACGAAAAGCAGGACCCCCAGTACCAGCACCAGACGGGCCGGGAGCTTTATTGCAGGCAGGGCGGCCAGCCCATTCTGCTGCTGTGCAACGGCAGCAGGGAGGACACCGACACCATGGTAACGGTCTATTGCAGCACCGGACGCCCGCTGGACTGGAACCCGCAGCTTTCCGCCGAGACCGGCCGCCCTGTGCCGGTGGAGGGCGTAGACGATTTTTCCCAACACCCAACGCCCGGCGCTGCCCCCTGAGGTGCGCCCCGGCAGGGCATGAGAAAGGAGAACTTATGAAAAACCTGAAACTTTTGGCAGCCCTGCTGGCGCTGACCATCGGTCTGGCGGGCTGCGGCAGGTCGTCCAAGGGCGGCAGCTCTGCCAGCTCTGCATCCCAAAATAAGCTGGACGGAGACAACATGATCGCATCGCCCTCCGCCAAACAGGAGTACACCGAGCCGGAGGACGTGACCTACATGCGCCTTCTGGCAGGGGAGGACGAATACCGCGCCTGTGTGCTGTATCTGGGCGGCTCCTACGAGATCACCACCGATGTGCAGAAGGTGCTGGACAGCCAGCAGGGCCTGCGGGAGCTGTGGGGCTTTGTCTACGACATCCCGCAGGATCACTGGGTGATCTCCCCGGACGGCGGGTGTGATTTGTACTGCATCTTCCCGCAGGACCCGGATGCCACCCTGTTCGTCTACGAGACGAGCCTGACAGACGATGCCGAAAACCCGCTCCAGCGCGGCAAACAGCTTTATTACAGTGAGGACGGCCAGCCCATCCTGCTGCTGTGCAACATCAGCGATATCGCCCCCAACACCGAGGTGGAGCTGTACCCCAGCACCGGCGAAGAGCTGGCATTCAGCTCCTTCCTTTCCGGCGAGAACGGTCATGTGGTGGAAGCCGAGGGCGTGTGCGACTTTACCATCTACCCGGAGGGGGACGACTGGGAAACCATCACCAGTCCTTGGTCGCTGGAAGGCAACTGGCTGGAGATTGCCCGTGACACTGACGAGGGCTATTCTGAGACCGACCCGGCAGACGCTGACCGGATGTGTTTCCTGCCCACAGACGCCGAGACCGAGGGCGACCAGCTGCCCCTGACCGCCAGCTACATCACCCCCTACCCGGAGCTGAACGTGGAGGAAGCCGACCTGTTCTATCAGGAGGGCACCCCGGAGGTACCCTTCCGCTCCAATCAGGAGTGGTACGCCACCTTTACCGGGACCCACGGCGACCGCTACGCCATCACGCTGGAGGACGAGGACACCCTTGCCCTGAAGGTCTATCTGGACGGTCAGGAGAGCTACCTGAGCCTTGTCAATACTGTCTACTTTGCACGGCAGGAGGCCATGGGGTGACCGCCGCCGACCCACACCGGGAGGAATGCACCATGAAACACACCAAAAAGATCACCATCCTCCACTCCAATGATCTGCACGGAGACTTTCTGGCAGAGCAGGTGGACGAAAAACTGGTGGGCGGCGTTTCCATGCTGTCCGGCTACATCGAAAAGGTGCGGGCAGAAGAGCCCAACACCATCTACGCCATTGCGGGCGATATGTTCCGGGGCTCGGTCATTGATTCCGAATACAAGGGGCTTTCCACCATCGAGATCATGAACGCCCTTGCCCCGGACATCGTCACCATCGGCAACCACGAGGTGGATTACGGCATCGCACACCTGCTGTTCATCGAAAAATGTGCCCGGTTCCCCATCATCAACGCCAACCTCTACATCAAAAACACCCCCACACGGCTGTTCACTCCCTACAAGATCCTGCGGGTGGACGGCATGAACATCCTGTTCATCGGCATCATCACCCAGGACGTCATCAACCAGACCAAGTCCGAATCTCTGGTGGGGTCCTTTGTGGACACCGCCGCAGCTGCCGCCGAGGTGGGCAAGATCTGCAACGCCCACAACAGCATCGATATTGATTTTACCGTGCTGCTGACCCACATCGGCTTTGAGGAGGACCGCCATCTGGCGCGCCAGCTGGACCCGGCGTGGGGAGTGGATCTGATCATCGGCGGGCACAGCCACACCCTGCCGGAGCACGCGGTGGAGGAAAACGGCGTGGTCATTGCGCAGGCGGGCACCGGCACCGACCAGATCGGGCGCTTTGACATCATTGTGGACACGGACAACAACTGCATCGATTCCTACACATGGCACACGGTGCCCATCTGCGCCGAGACCTGCCCCCGCAACCCCGCCATGGAGCAGGTGCTGCACCGCTTTATCAGTCAGGTGGACGAAAAGTACAGCCACATCGTAGGGCGCTTCCGCCGGGAGCTGACCCACCCGGAGCGCACCCGGGAGACCGAGCTGGGCAACCTGTTTGCGGACATCTTCACCCGCAGCCTTGGCATTGATATTATGCTCATCGGCTCCGGCAGCATCCGGGCCGAAAAGCTGGGCCCCATTGTCACCTACGGCGACCTCATCGAGGGCTTCCCCTACGATGACGGCGTGTTCATGTTCAAGGTGACAGGCCAGCAGCTGCGCCAGATGCTCCACTACATGCTGCGGGAGGAGGCCTACACCGGCCACACCGAGTTCTACCAGCTGCCCTCCACCCTGCGGCTGCGCTACGACCGCGCCAAGGGCGACTTTGATTACTTTACCTACTGCGGCAAGGAGGTGGGCAAGGAGATCGGCGACGATGCCTTGTTCACCGTGGGGCTGCAGAACTACCACTTCAAAAACATCGAGAGCTTTTTCAACATCTCCTACGATACCATCTGCAAGCTCCAGAAGCCCCGCAGCGTGGCAACCTCCTGTCAGGATATCCTGATGGAGTATTTCCGGGAGCACGAAATGGTGGACGCCTCCGTGGACGGCAGAATGACCATTCTGCCCTCTACCGCGCAGACCGGCTGACCCCCGCAGGGTCAAAAACATCGTTTCGCCCCGCAAAATCTGCGGGGAACACTTTGCAAACAGAAAGGAGCACCCCATGAAATAACGATTCTCAAAACGAACACGCCTTGTCAGTGCCCTTTTGACGCTGGCTACGTTCTGACCGGTGTCCGCACACCGGAGAACAATCTGCGGACAGAGCACCCCATCGAAAAGAAGGCAGAACGGGAGAATGAGGATCCGAACTCCCGCGCAGTTTCATTACACCAAGGGGAACGCTCGCACCGCACATTTGCAGCAGGCATCCCAACGAAACGCACCCGAACCGGATGCAGACTGCGGCAAAAGGATGATATGACCAAGGAAAGGAGGACAGTACGCCCACAACCCCCCTAAGACAACTGCCAAAAGGAGGTAAGAAAATGAAAAAGCGAATTTATCGGATCCTGTCGATCGTCCTGTGTTTACAGCTGGTCTTCGGTCTGATCCCGATCGGATTCGATCACGACCACGAGGGCTTGATGCTCACGGCGCATGCATGGGATGTGGAGAGCACCTGCGAGTTCTGCGGCAGCTTCATCGCAGACGATTACATCTGCGACTGCGGAGAAGGCGGCGACCACTGCTCGGCAGAAAGCGGACGCGACTGCTACGAAGAGAACCACTGCAGTAACTGCTTGAGCGGTGTTGGCGAGGCTAACATCTGCGGAAACTGCGGGGCAGGCTGCAAAAACTGCGCCGAGATCTGCGAGGGCTGCGGGATAAGCTGTGAGAACTGCTGCGAACGGTTTTGCCAACTCTGCGGCTTGTGCTTCCCCTGCGTGGAAGGTTACGGCTGGTGCTACACCTGCGATGTCTGCGGAAACTGTACGACCGTCTGTTTCTGCGAGGAAGGCTGTGCAGAGTGTACCAATGTCTGCCCCTCATGTGCCGAGAGCTGTGGCATCTGTGGGGATGCGTTCTGCGAAGAATGCGGACGCTGCAAGCACTGTGCGGACGGCAACGGCTGGTGCAGCAACTGCAGCATCTGCGGTGACTGTAAGGTCACCTGCTTCGAAGGCGATGGCTGCACCGAGTGCACGAATGTCTGTCCGGACTGCACCGAGCACTGCGGCAACTGCTGGGACGAGTTCTGCCCGGAGTGCGGTGTGTGCTCCGCCTGCACGGGCTCGGCCTGTCAGAGCTGCGGCATGTGTGAAAACTGTGCGGAGCTCATCTGCTACTGCGGACAGACCTGCACCAGCTGCGGCGATGTCTGTCTGGCCTGCGGCGAGCAGTGTGAGAAATGCAGCGAGGAAATGTGCGGTTATTGTGACCGCTGCAAGAACTGCGCGGGAGGCTATGGCTGGTGCAGCGACTGCAACAATTGCGGCGACTGCGTGACCGTCTGCATCTGCGACGAAGGCTGCTCGGATTGTACGAAGGTCTGCCCGGAATGCGGTGAACATTGCGGAAAATGCTGGGATGATATCTGCTCGAACTGTGGGATCTGCTCCGACTGCGCCGACGGATACTGTACCAGCTGCGGCATGTGCTCCGAGTGCACCCTGATCTGCAAGGAATGCGGCGATGCGTGTCTGGACTGCGCGAGCGAATGGTGCGGCAACTGTGAGGTGTGCGGCGACTGCGTGGATTGGATCTGCCCCAACATCGACCACTGCTCCAACTGCCTCAGCGGCGATGGCACTCACTGCGAATCGTGCGGCACGTGCAAGTACTGTGTTACCCTTTGCACCGAGTGCATGGCGATCTGCGATGATTGCACTGATCTTTGCCCGAGGTGCCTGACCTGCGAAGACTGCTCGGAGAGCACCTGCCCGAACTGCGACCTTTGCAATGATTGTGCCGAAAACTACTGCGGCAACTGCGGCATGTGCTCCGAGTGCACCCTGATCTGCAAGGAATGCGGCGATGCGTGTCTGGACTGCGCGAGCGAATGGTGCGGCAACTGTGAGGTGTGCGGCGACTGCGTGGATTGGATCTGCCCCAACATCGACCACTGCTCCAACTGCCTCAGCGGCGATGGCACTCACTGCGAATCGTGCGGCACGTGCAAGTACTGCGTCACCCTTTGCACCGAGTGCATGGCGATCTGCGATGAGTGCATCGACTTCTGCACGAAGTGTCTGACCTGTGCGGATTGCTCGGAGTACCTCTGCCCGGACTGCGGCCGCTGTGACGAGTGCGTGGATCAATTCTGCCATGACTGCGGAACGTGCAGTGACTGCACGGTGATCTGCAAGGAATGCGGAGAGATCTGCCGGGACTGCACAGACATGTGCCCCAACTGCGATGTCTGCCGGGACTGCGTAGGCGGCGAGCTCTGCCCCGAGTGCGGGGAATGCGAGAACTGCGGCAAGCACTGTCAGGGCTGCGGCACCTGCGAAAACTGCAAGGACATCTGCCCTGACTGCGAGGAGCACTGTGCAAACTGCGCGGTCGTGTGCCCGGACTGCACCCGGTGCGAGGACTGCGTGGAGGACTTCTGCCCCAACTGTGGGACCTGTGCGGAGTGTGCCAGGGACGACAACGGAATGTGTGACGACTGCCATTACTGCGGCAACTGTGCAACGCTGTGCACGGACTGTGCTGCCCTCTGCAGGGACTGCGCCCAGACCTGTGCGACCTGCGGCATCTGCGAGCAGTGCGAGGCGTTCTGCGACAGCTGCGAGCTGTGCGTGGTCTGCTGTGCGGACGTGAGCAGCAGCTATGGCTGCAGCCACGGCATCTGCGTGGAAAGCGACGAGTGGAAGACGCATTACTGCACGGTGGGCGGACACTGCACCACCACATTGGGAGAACAGGACTATGATGATGACGAGCATTGGTACTGGTGCGGAGATGGCTGCACAGCCAAAGTCAATGTGGAACCCCATGTGTTCAGCAGTGCAGAGATCACAACGCAGCCCACAAAAACGGACGAAGGCGTTTTGACCTACTACTGTGATTGCGGCTACTCCAAAACAGAAACGATCCCCGTCATCACCGAGGAAGGCCATACCCATCACTGTGTGCCTGCCGTGGTTGCGGCTACCTGCACCAGCGGCGGCTATACCGTTTACACCTGCGAATGCGGCTACAGCTACCGTGCCAACGAAACGCCCGCTCTGGGTCATACCTATGAGTACCAGAAGGACGCCGGCGGTCACTGGCTGAAGTGCAGCTTCTGCACCGATGAAAAACCGGCCGCCGCACACAAGTTCGGTGCGTGGACCGTGACAAAGGATGCAACCTATACACAACCCGGAACGAAGCAGCGCACCTGCCTGACCTGCGGGTATGCGGACGAGGCAGAGATCCCTGTGATCGGACATGCGGGCCATTTTGTCATCTCGTTTGAAGGCACTGATATTGGCGATATGCTGAGCGTCGGAGCCAGCCACAAGGTCCCGGAACTGCCCGTGCTGCCGCCAAAGGAGGAAGGCAACCTCTTTGATGGCTGGACGGATCAGAAAACGGGCGCACCTGTGAAGGCGGGCGATGTTCTGACCGGAGACATCGTGCTGACCCCGGTCTGGAAGGACTGCGGCGATGGCAGCCATACGGACAGCGATCACGATCTTGTCTGCGATGACTGCGGTAAAAAGTTCCCTGCTCCAGTAAGCTATCTCATTCTGGAGGGCGCGAACAGCACATGGAGAAAGGGCAGCCTGACCGGGCTGTCGTTCCGATCCAGTGCTGACGTTGCAAAGTTTGATGGTGTCACAGTGGATGGAACTGCGATCGGCGCAGGGTGCTACTCGGCGGAACTGGGCAGCACAAGCATCACTTTGCGAGCAGAGTATCTGGAAACGCTGCCGGCAGGTTCTCACACGCTGGTCATCAAAGCCATTGATGGCACGGCAGATACGAGCTTCACGGTGCTGGAGGCGGAGACTGCAGAGCCGGACGGCTCCAACGTTGTGGACGCAGATCTCTTCGCACTTGACCAGCCCTGCACCCGTGCACAGATCATCTTCCTGCTGTGGCGTGCAGCCGGTTCTCCTGAACCGAAGGCGATGAGCAACTTCGTGGATGTTCCTGCGGATGCCTACTACGCAAAGGCTGTGGCGTGGGCCGTGGAAACCGGCATCGTTGCAGGCACAAGCGAAACCACGTTTGGTCCGGATGAGATCTGCATCTGCGCACAGGCACTTGATGCTTTCCATCGCGTGAATCCCGAATGATGCGGGTGGAGCATTCTGGCCTGACCAGATGGCGAAAGCGCGGTGTTACCGACAAACTCCATAAGTAAATGAAGGAACGGCGCAGCGGACGGGCATTTGCCCTGAAGCTGCGCTGTTCCTTTTT
>ENA-OPWC01002111-OPWC01002111.1-human-gut-metagenome-genome-assembly--contig:-NODE-2111-length-11602-cov-2.613146_pt1 | contig 11602 bp, 7 predicted proteins | sample MGYA00241504_ERZ502000 | MGnify/ENA primary metagenome ERZ502000 (study PRJEB25962, sample SAMEA2042005) | human gut metagenome | biome: human gut; feature: human-associated habitat; material: faeces...
CCCCCCCCGCCACAGGTTTTTATTCCTGTAGCGGGGGGTGCTGTAAAATATGGGATTCAACTATCGCAGATCAGTATTCCAATACATAGGTTGCTGTCTCGGTAATCGGGAAGCATACCTGTCCGCCTGCATTCGAAACTGTCTTGACAATGCGGGTTCTGCCGTTGGCATCTACCTTGTAAACCGTCACTTCTCCGTTTTTCACAGGTACTGTGGTATGGAATACAACGTTTGTACCCAATGCCTGTTTGTTGGTAAAGTCGATGGTTCTGGAATGCTCTGTAACAGTATCCTTATGTTCAAAGTTGGTTTCCTTGTAACCGGACAACTTGCTCTTTGCAAGGAAGGTTACTGCATCTGAGTTGCTGATGAATACATGCAGGCCACGCAGAGCTGAGGTGGACACTGCTTTCACTGTTGCTGCAGGAATTGTCTTGTCAAAGCCGCTGGCATCTACATGAAGCAGATCCTGGTTGGCACCGGATACATTCTGCTGCTTGTCTTTTGTCTGGGTAGAGATCACTTTTGTAATGGCATCCCATCCGGTGATCTGCTCTCCTGCGATATTTGTGGTGGTCAGTACCGGTTCAGGAGCTGATGAGCCGGAGTCAGAGGAATCACTGCTGGTGTCTCCGGCGGACGGTGCAGTTGTCGGGGTCACAGGAGCAGGTGCCGGAGTCGGGGTTACCGATGGATTTTCAGAATCATCCGATGTTGTGCCCGGAGTTCTCAAAACATAATAGGTATACTTACTCATCCAGTTTTGTTCCAGACTTTCCGGAACCGGGTTATAGCCTACACCTCCTTTTGCGGTGTTATAAGTAATATAACATACGGTATCAAAATTATAAATTCTTCCTATAATAACAGCATATGCATCATTTGGGTACGGATGTTGCACAAGATATTCATTCGCAAACTTTTTTGCTTCTGACAAGGTAAAGAAAGGCAGGTCAGCACTTTCCAGTTCTTTTATGGTCGTTGCTTTCACCCAGTCTTTACTTCCTTCAGGCCATTTTTTGCACCAGTGCGCATTAATTTCCGTTCTTCCATTATATACGCTTCTTAATGATATGTCCTCCTTATTACTTTGGGGGTCTTCACTCTGAGGATCTTCATACCACCCAGTAAATATATAGCCCTCTTTCGTAGGTATCGGAAGATCTGTAAATACTCCTGCTACCGTTGTTATAGTATCTGTCTTCCACTCACCGCCGTCAAGATTTAATTTAACTTCCTGTGAAGGGAAAAAGTAATGATTAGCTACAGAAATATCTATAGTATCAAGAGTCTTAGAACGAACTTCAATGTCCGCACCATAAAGGCATATATATTTTCCACCCTTTTTTCCTAATATGTAATACTCGTTTTTACTTGACTTAATATAACTATGAGCCCATTCAGCATTAAAAATAAAATTATCATATGTAGTCTGGCTCAAATTGTCCAAAACGGCTACCTTTGTGTCCAAGTCGTCTTTATTGTCCTCCGTCACCTGTATCCAGCCCGAGTTTTCACCCTCTGCTGCTTTCGTGCGCATCTCCGGCACCATACCTGCTATCAATGTAACAACAAGCGCCAGGCTAAGCACCTTTCCTAAAAATTTTGTTTTTCTCATTCTCTTTCCCCTTTCTTCTGTACTTCCGATTTCTATAAATCTGAGTTGTGTTTATTATAACAGCATTTCCAGAAAATAAGCGGCAGATTGCACCAATCGACCCAAAAACGACATCAATCGACCGGGACGGAAATATCGTGCTTTAATTCAGACGAAATAGTAACAAAAAAGAACCTCATTACTGATATTTCTATCAGTAATGAGGTTCTCATCTTATTCTCATATACCCCAATTTATTGCTTGCGCAATACCCTCTCAGATCTGCGTGTTTACCGCCAAATTACTTATCGGCGATAGCAGCCTGTGCTGCAGCCAGTCTTGCGATAGGTACGCGGAAAGGTGAGCAGGATACATAATCCAGACCGATCTTGTGGCAGAACTCTACGGAAGAAGGATCTCCACCGTGCTCACCACAGATACCAACGTGCAGCTTAGGATTTACAGGCTTACCAAGCTTGATAGCCATCTCCATCAGCTTGCCGACACCTGTCTGATCCAGCTTAGCGAACGGATCGTTCTCGAAGATCTTGGTGTCATAGTAAGCGTTCAGGAACTTACCTGCATCATCACGGGAGAAACCGAAGGTCATCTGAGTCAGGTCGTTGGTACCGAAGCAGAAGAAATCAGCTTCCTTAGCGATCTCATCAGCAGTCAGAGCTGCTCTGGGGATCTCGATCATGGTACCTACTTCGTACTTCATGTCGATGCCTGCTGCTGCGATCTCAGCGTCAGCGGTCTCTACTACGATCTTCTTAACGTACTTAAGCTCCTTCACTTCACATACCAGAGGAATCATGATCTCGGGCTCTACATTCCAGTCGGGATGTGCCTTCTTAACCTCGATTGCCGCACGGATAACAGCCTTGGTCTGCATCTTGGCAATTTCAGGATAAGTAACAGCCAGACGGCATCCTCTGTGACCCATCATAGGGTTGAACTCATGCAGGGAAGCGATGATGGTCTTGATCGTCTCAACGCTCTTGCCCTGTGCCTTAGCCAGCTTCTCAATGTCAGCTTCCTCGGTAGGAACGAACTCATGCAGAGGCGGATCTAGGAAACGGATGGTAACAGGGTTGCCCTCCAAAGCCTCATACAGCTGCTTGAAGTCGTTCTGCTGATAAGGCAGAATCTTCTCCAGTGCTGCTTCTCTCTCCTCTACAGTGTCGGAACAGATCATCTCACGGAATGCTGCGATTCTGTCCTCTTCGAAGAACATATGCTCAGTACGGCACAGACCGATTCCTTCAGCGCCCAGCTCACGAGCCTTCTTAGCGTCTGCAGGAGTATCTGCATTGGTACGAACTTTTAACTTACGATATTTGTCAGCCCAAGCCATTACACGGCCGAACTCACCGGCGATGGTAGCATCAACAGTCTTGATCTCGCCATCATAGATGTTACCGGTAGTACCATCGATGGACAGCCAGTCACCTTCATGGAAGGTCTTGCCAGCCAGAGTGAACTGCTTGTTCTCCTCATCCATAGCGATATCGCCACAACCGGATACACAGCAGGTACCCATACCACGAGCAACTACTGCTGCGTGAGAGGTCATACCACCACGAACGGTCAGGATACCCTGGGAAGCCTTCATACCGGTGATATCTTCAGGAGAGGTCTCCAGACGAACCAGAACAACTCTCTCTCCTCTTGCATGCCATTCTTCTGCATCTTCTGCGGTGAATACGATCTTACCACATGCAGCTCCGGGAGAAGCACCAAGACCCTTGCCGATAGGAGTTGCAGCCTTCAGAGCAGCGGTATCGAACTGAGGATGTAACAGAGTATCCAGGTTACGAGGATCGATCATTGCAACTGCCTCTTCCTCGGTTCTCATGCCCTCATCTACCAGATCACAAGCGATCTTCAGAGCTGCCTGAGCGGTTCTCTTACCATTTCTGGTCTGTAACATGTACAGCTTACCATGCTCAACAGTGAACTCCATATCCTGCATATCTCTGTAATGATCTTCCAGAGTCTTACATACTTCCTGGAACTGAGCAAATGCCTCAGGGAATTTGTCAGCCATCTCAGCGATCTTCATAGGTGTACGAACACCTGCAACTACGTCCTCACCCTGTGCGTTGGTCAGGAACTCACCGAACAGGCCCTTAGCACCGGTAGCCGGATCTCTGGTAAATGCAACACCGGTACCACAGTCATCACCCATGTTACCGAATGCCATAGACTGAACGTTAACAGCAGTACCCCAGGAATAAGGGATATCGTTGTCACGACGATAAACGTTTGCACGCGGGTTGTCCCAGGAACGGAATACAGCTTTGATAGCGCCCATCAGCTGTTCCTTGGGATCATCAGGGAAGTCTACACCGATCTTAGCCTTATACTCAGCCTTGAACTGGCCAGCCAGCTCCTTCAGATCATCAGCAGTAAGCTCAACGTCCTGCTTAACACCCTTCTTCTCTTTCATTGCATCGATCAGCTGCTCGAAGTACTTCTTACCTACTTCCATAACAACGTCGGAATACATCTGGATAAATCTTCTATAGCAGTCCCAAGCCCAACGAGGGTTGCCGGACTTCTCAGCGATTACGTTAACAACGGTCTCATTCAGACCAAGGTTCAGAATGGTATCCATCATACCGGGCATGGATGCTCTCGCGCCGGAACGAACGGATACTAACAAAGGATTCTCGTGGTCGCCGAACTTTTTGCCGGTGATCTCTTCCATCTTAGTAATGTACTCGTTGATCTGACCCTGGATCTCTTCATTGATCTCGCGTCCATCTTCATAATACTGTGTACATGCCTCTGTTGTAATGGTGAAGCCCTGAGGAACCGGCAGACCAATGTTGGTCATCTCAGCCAGATTCGCGCCCTTACCACCAAGCAGTTCGCGCATGTTTGCATTACCTTCGGTAAACAAATATACCCATTTCTTCATACTTCTTTGTCTCCCTTTTTATAATATTTTTGACAAAACTTTGTAACCCAAACCATTACCGGAGCATTTCGGCCTCGGTTTTTAGTACTTTGATATTGTAACAATCTACCAATATAATATCAAGCCGAAATTGATAATTTTTTGACAGACTACCGATTTTCGTGCATAATGTCGAAAATAGCTATTGTGTTTTTGTTTGTTTTGTCTAGTACTTTGGTATTATGTAACCGCTTACATTTGTTCAACTTTCTTTACATGCTTTTTACAGAAGCTTTTTGCATAAAAAACTCCCACCGGATTTTTCCGATGGGAGTCTTTGCACTTTTATTCCATATACAATTCTAATCCATCATGCCGTCCTTGATCACATTGTGGTCACGCAGCAGTTTTTCCACTACAGTGCCCTTCACTACGCGAAGCAGCGGCTTCTTCAGTGCATTTAAAGGTCCGGGCAGTTCAATCTCCAGAGGAGACATGCCATCCATCAGCTTCACGCTGCTGTCCAATAACTCTCTGACATCATATACACTTCCCCATACCTCAGGCACACCTCTGTCTACACCTAACAGTCCGTAGACAGCCTCCATAGCGGTTCTCACGGAATACTCTGTGGTGAACACGGTGTCTCTCGGGGTCTCTGCAAACTGGCCTAAGAAAGCAAAGTTCACACAGCCGTCGGGAATGACATCGGGACGGTCACCCTTGGTTCTGGGCATGAAGAATGCGGTAATATAAGGCATCATGGTAGGTACGCAGACTGCGCTGTGCTCTGCCAGATCCTCGATATCTTCTACGGGCACACCTAAGTGATACAGCCACTCTTCGGTGATCTCTTTACCGGTACAATCCTTCATGGGCTTCTTAATATAATCGCCGGGTACGTCGGTAAACAGACCGTATACCCATACACATACCTGATTTTTGTCCTGTTCCTTGAACTGTCCCTGACGGTTGATTGTCCAGCTCATGAGCCACTTGGAATCCTGGCAGCTTACGATACCGCCGGTTACGACCTTACCGCTTCTGGGGTCACGCTTGCAGATATTGGTGATATAAGGAATGATCTTGTCATCCAGTGTGGTCACGGTAGCGGATTCCCAGTTAGTCTTGGAGACATCAGAACAGAACTTCTCGGGATGTCCGAAGGAAGGATCCTGTTTTGCGATATTTTTCCACAGGCTCCATACGCCGCTGGTGCGAACCTCCGCGTCACCGTTGGGTGCATGGTTCTGGTCACCGTAGATCGTCCCTTCTGTACAGCTTCCGTTTGTGACGAATACGAGGTCATTTTCTGTCAGGACGATACCTCTTTCCTGTCCGTTTACTTTACATTCAATTGCAGATGCAATCTTTTTGTCTCCTTCGAATTTGAATACAACATTTGTGACTTCTGTATTGAACTGGAAGTCCACACCGGCATCTTCGAGGTATCTCTGCATCGGAAGAATGAGGGATTCATACTGATTATATTTGGTAAATTTCAATGCACTGAAATCAGGCAGTCCGGCAATATGGTGGATAAATCTCTGGAAATATAATTTCATTTCCAAAGCACTGTGCCAGTTTTCAAATGCAAACATTGTTCTCCAATAGAGCCAGAAAGTAGAATCAAATACTTCTTCGTCAAAGACATCTTCGATGGTTTTATCGTAGAGATCTTCGTCTTTTGTCATGAAGAGTTTCATGATCTCCATGCAGCCTTTCTGGCTCAGGTTGAACTTTCCGTCGGTATGGGCATCCTCGCCGCGGTTCTTCGTTGCACGGCACAGGGAGTAGTTCGGGTCTTTTTTGTTCAGCCAGTAATACTCATCAAGAACGGATACACCAGGTGTCTCAATTGACGGGATGCTGTGGAACAGATCCCACAGGCACTCGAAGTGGTTTTCCATCTCACGGCCGCCTCTCATGATGTAGCCGCGGGTCGGATCGTAGATACCGTCGCAGGCACCGCCGGCGATGTCCATGGCTTCCAGAATGTGGATGTGATCGCCTTTCATCTGGCCGTCTCTTACAAGGAAGCACGCTGCTGCGAGGGCTGCGAGGCCGCTTCCTACGAGGTATGCGCTCTTCTCATCGACGCCTTCCGGTTTTTCCGGTCTTGCGAAGGCTTCGTAGTTTCCGTTGGTGTAATAAATGCCTTTGCTGTTTTTCTTATCTTTTCCGCGCTCGGTGTTGCGGTAATCATTCTTTGGTTCTGATGTTACAGTGGTTGTCTCCGCTGCTTTTTTTGCTTCACTCTTGTTTTTTGCCTGCAGCACTGCTGCTCCAGCTCCGATGACTGCTGCTGATGCGATTCCGAATTTTAATCCTTTTTTTGACATAGACGTTCATCCTTTCTTTTCTAAATACGACTGCCGGAATGTTTTTTCGAATTTCCGGTTTGTATAGGTATGCTGCTTTCTTTGTTTTACAAGTTTCTATTTGTGTTGCCATTGTCTGTTGACAATTTGAATCTTACTTCATTTTTCCCCGCTTTTCCATTTACAAAACAGGGCGGATGATTAAATTTTTATCATCCGCCCTGTTTTGTAAAGTGTAACTATATTTTATTTCTTTTTTCAAAATTTCGGATGGAATTGACGACATTTCCTTCCATCGTGCGGTGCATTTTTTCCGCAATCATATGGTAATCCACTTTCATTCCGTCTTTGATCCAGTCGAGCATGACACCGGTAAAGCTATACTTATAGAAATCTGCGATAAAACTCTGATCCGCCTCGGAGATGCCGGTTCCCTTTGCTTTTTCCTGTACGACACCGTACAGCAGATCGTGCGTCAGATGAAAGAGATATGTTTCGATCTGCTCCCGGCTTACAGAGTGATAGACATTCATAATAAATGGTTTATTCTCGAGCACTGCCTCAAAAATCTGCTGCAGGCCTTCCTGCCATGTCTCATACGTTTTCTTCCCCTGCAGCGCCTGCGTCGCATCCTCCAGGCACGACCATTCGACAAGATCGTAGATATCCTTAAAATGATAATAAAACGCCATCCGGCTGATGCCGCAGTCTGTCGTCAGATCGTTGATCGTAATTTTGTCCAGCGGCTTTTTCAAAAGCAGCTTTTTTAATGACGCTTCCAGCGCCGCCTTTGTCGCATTTGTCATGTATTTCCTCCATTTTTCTTTTATGTACCCTCGGAATCTTTCTGTTCGAAACGCTTCTATGCTTTTTCATTGTAGCATATCCATTCTCCAGAAACAACTGCGCAGCCCTTCTGATCAGACTTTACAAAAAGTTTAGAAAGTACCGTAATACCAGTAAATTCAATACTTTCCGTTGTTCTGTTAGCACTCTTTTTTCTCGAGTGCTAATTTTTCCTTGACTTTTCCCTGTGCCAGTATTACTATAACTATCAGAGCAGTAAAAAAGCTGCAGACATCTAAAAAAGCATGATATCCCCGCTTTGCTGGATCAAAATATTTTTATAAGAAAAGGAGTGTGTTTCTCATGAGTGCGAAACATGGAAATCTTTCAATCAACAGCGACAATATTTTCCCGATTATCAAAAAATGGATGTATTCCGACCACGATATCTTCGTCCGCGAGCTCGTTTCCAACGGCTGCGATGCCATCACCAAACTGAAAAAACTCGACGGCATGGGCGAATATACTCTGCCGGATGACTACAAAGCAGCCATTCAGGTGATTGTAAACCCGGATGAGAAAACCTTAAAATTCATCGATAACGGTATCGGTATGACCGCAGACGAAGTCGAAGAATATATTACCCAGATCGCCTTCTCCGGCGCTACCGAATTTCTGGAGAAATACAAAGACAAAACGAATTCAGATCAGATGATCGGCCACTTCGGTCTTGGTTTCTACTCTGCTTTCATGGTAGCAGATGAAGTTCACATCGATTCTCTTTCCTATAAAGAAGGATCCACCCCGGTACACTGGACCTGTGACGGAAGCACCGAGTACGATATGTCCGAGGGCAGCAAGACAACTGTTGGTACCGAAATCACTCTGTTCCTGAACGAGGACTGCCTGGAATTCGCAAACGAATACCGTGTCCGCGAAGTTCTGGAAAAATACTGCTCCTTCATGCCGGTTGAAATTTTCCTGTCCAAAGCAAATGCGCCGCAGGAATACGAGACCATCGATGAAAGCGAATTAAAAGATGACGACGTTGTCGTAGAGCACATCCACGAGGACGCAAAATACGAAGAGAAAGAAAAAGAAGACGGAACGAAAGAGCAGGTTGAAGTTTCCCCGGCCAAAGAGAAAGTAAAAATCAACAAACGCCCGGTTTCCATCAGTGATATCCACCCGCTGTGGACCAAACATCCAAACGAGTGCAGCGATGAGGATTATAAAGAATTCTACCGTAAGGTATTTATGGATTACAAAGAGCCATTGTTCTGGATCCACCTGAACATGGATTATCCGTTTAACCTGAAAGGTATTTTATATTTCCCGAAGATTAATACAGAATATGATTCTATTGAAGGAACGATTAAATTATACAATAACCAGGTATTTATCGCAGATAATATTAAAGAAGTTATTCCGGAATTCCTGCTGCTTCTCAAAGGCGTGATCGATTGTCCGGATCTGCCGCTGAATGTATCCAGAAGTGCACTGCAGAACGACGGATTTGTACAGAAGATCTCAGAGTATATCTCCAAGAAAGTTGCGGATAAACTGACAGGAATGTGCAAGACAGACCGTGAATCATACGAGAAATACTGGGATGATATCAGTCCATTCATTAAATTTGGATGCATTAAAGACAGCAAGTTCTCTGAAAAACTGCATGACTACATTCTGTTTAAAGATGTTGACAATAAATATCTGACATTGAAAGACTGTATCGAGCAGAATAAGAAAGAAGATACAGCTGAGTCTGACGATACAAAGAAAGAAGATGCTGAGAATAAGGAGAATGCAGAGAAGAAAGAGCCTGAAAAGACAACGATCTTCTATGTTACAGATCCGGTACAGCAGAGCCAGTACATCAATATGTTCAGAGAAGCAGGAAAAAATGCAGTTATTCTTTCTCACAATATTGATACAACTTTTATCTCTCACCTGGAACAGAAAGATCAGACAATTCAGTTCAAGAGAATTGATGCAGATGTGACAGAAGAACTGAAGGGTGAAGGTGCAGCAGATGAAAATACTGCAAAAACTCTGACAGAATTATTCCGTAAGAATTTGAATATGGAGAAACTGGAAGTTAAGGCAGAGAATCTGAAGAATGAATCTGTTGCAGCAATGATGACACTTTCGGAGGAAAGTCGTCGTATGCAGGATATGATGAAGATGTACAATATGTACGGAATGGATCCTGGAATGTTTGGCGGTCAGGAAACTTTGGTGCTGAATGTGAGTCATCCGCTGGTAAAATACCTTGCGGAAAATCAGGAGTCTGAACATGCAGCAGTAATCTGCCAGCAGTTATATGATCTTGCAATGTTGAGTCATAAACAGTTATCGCCAGATGAAATGACCAAATTTGTACAGAGAAGCAATGAAATTCTGATGCTTCTTACAAAATAAAAGCAAAAATTTAAAGACAATATAAAAAGAATCCCGAATATTTTCTTTTATGTGGAAAAAGTTCGGGATTTTTTTATATTTTGTTGACAAAAAACAATAAATTCTATATGCTGAAATTGTATGGCGAACCTATGATTTTGTAGTTATAACATGAATAGTGTGACTCTTAAAATGTCGTTTTTTTTCGAAGAACCACGAGTTTGGTATGTAAAAGAAAAATAAGAAAAAATTGTCGTATAATAATGAGAAAACAGGAAAAGGCGGAGGGAGAGCACATGAGAAAAGTATATCGATTAATCAGACAGCTGGGAATGACCTCAAAATATAAAGGATATTATTATGTTGCCGAAGCAGTAATGATGTCGATGGAACTTCAGGATTATCCAATTAAGATCACGAAGGACATCTATCCATATCTGGCAAAAAAATTCAAATCAACACCAGTTAATATTGAACATGATATTCGGACGGTCATTAATGTATGTTGGACAGCTAATAAAGAAACGATGGATCGAATCGCAGGTTATCCTCTTCGCTACAGACCTACAAACAGTGAGTTTGTAGATATGCTGGCATATTATCTCATCCAGACAGAACTGGATGCAGAAAATGCAATTGAGGAAGCAAAAAAGAATCTTACAGCCTGTCAAAATCCAATCGATGTTTTTGAAAAAATTTCGGAACTGCAGAATCCCATGTGATTTCAGGGTGTCTGTCCAGAAGAAATGTATCGGAAGAAATTCCGGTCGTACAGAATAATTCGTTGTTTTTATATTGAAGGTTTAAATTTAATCCGCGAATCTGATCAGTAGAAATCTGAAAAGAAGAATCTGCAAATAATAGTGAATACTGAGCCGGAGACAGCTGAAAAACGATTCGAAACTGTATTGGCAGTAATTTGCCGCGTATGATTGAAAAACAGTAAGATTTCAGCTCTTTCCAGGGACAGTAATCCGAATTATTAAAATTCATATTTTGCACGGTATCCGTGTCAAAAAAATCTTTGTGGATTTTTCCGTCAATTGTGAAATTACTGAAAGTAGTAATGGATGCTTCTACCAGAGAAAAAGAATCGAAGGTATCTCCGATCAGTAACTGATTCATGAAGTTTTTGACATCGTTGATTTTAAGTGCAAGCATTTTTGAACTCCCATAATTTAGTGTAGTTTCCATTATAAAACAGAATCGAAAAAAAGAATAGAGTTTTTCGAAAAAGTCTTTTCAAATATGTAGCTATATGGTAATATAGATGTGGTATTCGATACTACATATTATGGAAAAGAGGACGATATAATTGAGCTATAAAATTGTCATAGATAGTTGTGGGGAATTATTGGATGAGTGGAAAAAAGATCCTCGCTTTGAGTCGGTAGCACTGACTTTGAGCGTTGGTGGTGAAAATATTATAGATGATGAAAATTTTGACCAGGCTTCTTTTTTAAAAAAAGTAGCTGACTGCCCGGAATGCCCAAAATCGGCATGCCCGTCACCGGAACGCTATATGAGGGCGTTTGACTGTGATGCGGATCACGTATATGCAGTTACGCTTTCAGCAGAACTTAGTGGCTCCCC
>ENA-OPWC01002119-OPWC01002119.1-human-gut-metagenome-genome-assembly--contig:-NODE-2119-length-11553-cov-2.081492_pt1 | contig 11553 bp, 9 predicted proteins | sample MGYA00241504_ERZ502000 | MGnify/ENA primary metagenome ERZ502000 (study PRJEB25962, sample SAMEA2042005) | human gut metagenome | biome: human gut; feature: human-associated habitat; material: faeces...
AATAATTTACCAGTTCTTTAAACGCATCATCAGACATCTTTATAAGAGAAAGATATTGACTTACCTGAGGCGATGTCTCAAAATTTGTAACCTCAACTTTCTTCTTAAATTTATAACTTGTATCATCATAAGGATTGTGATTTTGCATGGTTACATTGAACAGACATAATGAACTGTCCTTATCTTTATTTTCATATTGTTCCACAATCTTTTCATAGTCGGACTTATCACTAATATAATCTCTTACAAGTACAGAATTTTTAAAATCGTCTATGCTTAAAAATTTGTCAAAATAAAACAAAGGATATACTCTGTTTCTGTTGTAACCTGACGGATTGTACGGATGCATTGCTATGGCTTTTCCATATCCATTCTGCTCTTTTATATTGCTTATAATCGACGGCAGATAATCGTCCATATACTGCAAATAAGGATTTCCCGGCAAAAAAGCTTTGGTGCATCCGGTTAGAAATTCAAATTCGGAATTTGCCGTATATCCGCCATATACAGACGATTCAACATAACCTTTGACAACATTTTTATCCATACTGTCAAAAAAGGGCATAACTTCCCTGTTAGTTCTAAAATTGCCTAACACGCTCAAATCCGAAAACGATTCATTCATTATCATTATAATATTTGGCGACTTTGTATGAGATGTATAATTTATACTATCTTCATTATATTTAGATAATATCTCATCAACTTTTTGTACTGAATAACCGTCAGGCTCCTGTACTCCTGCCTCTCCTGCATTTGCAACAAAATAAAGTATATATCCGTAATCACTTATTCCTATGCTGTGGTCCCACGACAGTGAACTCACATTATTAAAAAATGCGGAGGATGTGTTCAGCCATACGATAAATACTGCCGAAGATAAGATTGCAACAACAGAACCGCACACATCCCTTAGATTTAAATATTTTCTTTTTTTACGAGGCATTACTGCACATACCGCAATGCCGGCAATACAGCTTACTATCCCTGCAAAAAAATAAATATCTATTCCATATTTATATGAACCCGCAACAGTTGCCGCCGTTTTTATAGCATAAATATCCATAAAAACAATGCCATAACCTCTGAAAGAAATAACAAAGTAATTTACAATTCCAATAAGTAATGTGCACACATATGTTATCATAAATGCCGGTTTCATTCTGTGAAACAAGCCTGTCAATATAACATTGACAACACCAAATAAAGCTATATTTTTTATTATAATACCAATATCAAAATCAGTTATCGTCTTTTTAAAAAACAGCTCCATCGTCGAAAACTGCCATACCAATAACGCCAAAAATAATAAAACGATAAGAATTTTTTTTATATCATTTTTAAATCTCTTTTTCCCGATGCTCTCCGAATTAAATTCTCTTTCCGTTACAGACAGATTTTCCCCTTCTTTATCTGCTTGCATTTTTTATTACCTCCCAATCCTTAAAATGCCAGCCGCACAAAAATGTACGACTGGCTTAATTATCTTTGTCTGTGCATAAAGCACTATGCTGTTTAATTTCCAAACGGATTAGAGAAGAAGTTTCCGAATCCGCTGTAATCTCCGTCATCGGAATCATCATTTCCATTTCCCTGATTATAACCGTTGCTTCCGTTGTTATTTCCGTTTCCCTGGTCATAACCATTATTTCCGCTGTTGCTGTCATTATTTGAATTTCCTGAGCTGCTGTTTCCCTGTGACAACCCATTCAAAGACTTTGAACCCTGAAGTTTAACTTTTACTTTCTTTTCTTTATATGTTCCGTCATCACTTCTCTCTAATGTAAGTTCCACTTCAGTTCCCTTACGGTAGCTGTTTGCTTTCTCTTTAAGACTCTCGATACTTCTTACATCCTGATTGTTTATTGCTGTAATTATATCTCCGACTTTAACACCGCCTTTTTCGGCTGCTCCGCCTTCTGATACCTCTGCAACATAGACACCACTTGGAATATTGTAACTGCTTGCTTCACTTCCAACTGTTCTTCCTGAAATTCCGAGATATCCTTTTTCTGAGTCTGATAAAATTTCCTTATCTTTAAGTTCATCTATAATAGGTGTTGCCTGTGAAATAGGTATTGCATAACCTACACCTTCTACTGATGAATCTGCAATCTTAGCTGAATTGATACCAACAACTTCGCCCTTGAGATTTATAAGCGGTCCACCACTGTTACCTGGGTTTATAGCTGCATCTGTCTGAATTGCTTTTATTGAATTTGTTGAACCATCTGTCTCTGAAGTCTCTGTAATCTCTCTGTTTTTTGCACTGATATAACCTACTGTTACAGACTGGCCATATCCTAATGAGTTTCCGATTGCGATTGCCATTTCTCCGACTTTAAGACTGTCAGAATCACCTACGTCAGCAATCTTTATCTTGCCCTTTGTTGATTTTTTTATCTTGCTAAGTTTTACTGCTACTACAGCAAGGTCATTGCTTGAATCTTTACCTTTTACAGATGCCTCATAAACCTGATCGTCGATAAACTGAACTGAAATAGTCTTGGCACCGTCAATAACATGATTGTTTGTTGCAATTAAAAGTTCACTCTTACTCTGTCCTATTATGAAACCTGTACCGCTGCTCTGTGTCTCCTGCTGCTGGCTGTTTCCAAACAGGCTGTAATAGTTAGTTGACTCACTTGTGCATGTAATAGCTACAACTGCAGGCATTGTCTGTTCAACTATTGATGACACATCTGTTGTTCCGCTTACCGCCGCCCCTGTTACAACCTTGTTATTGTTGCTGCTTGTTGTAGTTGTTCCTATCTGCTCACTTGTCGTTACAGAAGGTGTATTTATTCCTAAAACATTGCTTGAAATGTAACATACTCCTTCAAAACATACCGCAGCTATAACGCCAAACAATACCGCACACGCTGCACATACCAAAAGCTTTTTGCAAAATGAACCTTTCTTTTTACCGTCAGGCTTTTTCTCCTGACCCGCATTAAAAGAATATCCATTTTGATTATTATAAGAATTTGTGTTGTTGTATCCTGTATTTGCGTTGTTATCGTATGGATTTGTGCTGTTGTATCCTGTATTTGCGTTGTTATCATATGGATTTGTTTTCTGCCCACTATCATAACTCTGGCTGTTCTGTGATGCATAATTTTCTGACTGAGAGCCTGCATAATAGTCACCTGAATGTGTTGACTGTGCATTATTCTCACCATCTTTATATGAATAACTGTAAATTGATGAGTCTAAAGTGTTCCCATCTCCTTCCACTGAGTTTCCGTATTCACCTGTATATCCGTCCTGAGACTGATTTTCATCTGTCCCGTTTAAATTATTATTCTCATCCATTATCGGTACCTCCCTTTATATTTTCTCTTACTTGTAAAACAAATTCTAACAGCTTTTTGTGTATAAGTTGTGAAGAAAATATAACTTTTTCATTTCATATATTATAAAAGATTTTATTGTTGCGCAAAATAATCATAACCTATATAATGATTAGAGCACAAACAATGTTGCTATTCACACTTATGATACGAACAGCAACTAAACAATTAACTATTTTATCATAATTTATATGATAAATCCAGTACAACATACTGGCGTGATGTATAATTGACATTTCGCCAAATGACTTATAAAAATTTTCGTTGTACCGTTATTGTTAACACACAAAAGCTACAAGAGATTGAGAGGATGAAAAATTGATTAAAGAAAATCAGCGATTATTAAATATACTGCATATTATTGTTGATGCAGTAATAATATACCTATCATTTAATTTGGCATATGTCCTTAGATTAGATGAATTTAACAGCCCGCTAATCAGATGGCACATTATCGCCCCACCAGCAGGTTATTATAAAGACCTTTCACAATATCAGAACCTGCTCACAATGATAGTACCCTGTTATCTGATTATTTACGGTTTCTGCGGCATGTATGATCCAAAGAGAACTAGCGGACGGCGTGCAGAGCTTTTCTGCCTTATCAAATCAAACTTTTTTGGCATTATCTACTGTCTTGCAGCACTTTATTTTTTCAAACAATGGGATTACGCAAGACTTTTACTTGGTATTTTCGTATGTATAAATATTTTTATTGATTATGCTTTCAGACTTGTTGTTATTTCAATTCTCAGAAAAATGAGAAAAGAGGGCAAAAATCTTAAGCATGTGCTTATTGTCGGATACAGCCGAACAGCAGAAAATTATATAAGACGTCTGAGGCTTCATCCTGAATGGGGTTACAAAATCCACGGCATACTTGATGACAACAAAAAAATAGGTCACGAATACAGAACCGTCAAAGTCGTTGACAGATTAAATTCACTTGAAAAATATCTTTCGTCCAATGAATTTGACGAGATTGTCATCACTCTTAGTATTGATGAGTATTCAAAACTTGAAGGACTTGTTGCCGTATGTGAGAAATCGGGAGTTCACACAAAATTTGCTCCTGATTACAATAATATTATCCCGACAAAACCTTATACTGAAGATTTAGACGGAATTCCTGTCATACATGTACGCCATGTTCCGTTAAGTTCATCATACAATATATTTTTGAAACGTGCAGTAGACATATTCGGTGCTACTGTTGCACTCATTCTTTTTGCCATACCTATGATAATAACTGCTATCATAGTAAAAGTGACTTCACCAGGACCGCTTATATTTAAACAAAAGCGTGTCGGTCTTCACAACAGGGAATTTGATATGTACAAGTTCCGCTCAATGAAAGTGCAGAAAGAAAGCGAAGAAAAGAAAGCATGGACCACCAAGGATGACCCTAGAGTTACTCCTATCGGTAAATTTATGAGAAAGACAAATATCGATGAACTTCCTCAGATATTTAACGTACTGAAAGGAGACATGAGCCTTGTCGGTCCAAGACCTGAAAGACCTTATTTTGTAAATAAATTCAAGGAAGAAATTCCACGATACATGATAAAACATCAGGTACGCCCGGGTATGACAGGATGGGCACAGGTAAACGGTTTCAGAGGTGATACTTCCATAACAGGACGTATTGAATGTGACCTTTATTATGTCGAAAACTGGACACTGGCACTTGATTTCAAGATACTTTTCCTCACGTTTTTCGGACGAAAAGTCAACAAAAATGCATACTAAATATAATTTTTATAAAGCTATTTGTTTCTGAGCAAAAACAAATAGCTTTGATTATTTACTTATACAATATTCTGCTCAGAAATGAGGCTTTATATGAAAATCAGAGGAAAACTTATAATTTCTTTTTTAATTATTGCTATTTTTCCGCTTTGTGCCGGTTTAGTCTGCTTTCATTTAATTGTGCAAAACCAAACCGACATATTATCTTCTTATTACAGTACACAGACGGAAAACAACTATGATTACGGACTTGTCCTAAATCCGGTTCAGCTTCTTTATAAGCTTACATTAAATGATTACAATAAACTTGTAAAAATTGCCGATGAAACTCCCGACAAGCTTCTTGATAAAAATTTTCTGGATGATACTTCACGTTCCATATCGTCTAAGGATTCTTTTATCGTAGTATTTAAAGGAAAGAAAGAATATTACATAGGAAACATGGATTTTTATGATTGTATTTCTACCCTTCCTTCTTTCAGCGAATATTCGCAGGGCAAAAACGACAATATCCTTATAGACCCAAAAAGTTCAACACTTACACGCAGCAAAGATTTCTATTTTTCAGACGGCACCTCAGGGCAGCTTTTTCTTATAACAAAACTCTCAAATCTCATACCAAGATGGGAAAGTTCCGTGAAGGACATAGCAATTGCTTTCACCCTGATTTTGTTTACAACAGCTTGTATTCTTTTACTATGGTTATACCACAGTATTATAAAACCTTTAAATATTCTTCGTATTGCCACGATGCAGATAGGCGAGGGTAATCTTGATAATCCCGTTCATGTAAACTCCTGCGATGAAATCGGTATACTGTGCCGTGATTTTGAAGAAATGCGTATCCGTCTCAAGTCAATGCTTGAAGAACGCATCCAATACGAAAATGATACACGTGAAATGATGAGCAACATATCACACGATTTAAAGACACCTCTCACAGCCATAAAAGGCTATTCCGAGGGACTTATAGACGGCATTGCAAAGACACCTGAGAAACAGCAGAAATATCTTAAAACAATTTATTCAAAAGCAAACGATATGACATATCTTGTAGATGAATTGTCACTCTTCTCAAAAATAGAGCAGAATTCAATTCCATACAATTTTATCACATTTGATATTGCTGAATATCTTGAAAATTATATTGATTCAATATCTTTTGATTACGAAGCAAACAATATGAATGTTTCCTACGAAAATACTGCTCCTGAGGGCATATTGGTATCTGCCGACCCGGAGCAGCTTCGCAGGGTTTTAAATAATATTACAGGAAATGCCCTTAAATACAAAGACAAGGAGCATGGTAATATAAGAATTGCTCTTTCGTATAAACCGCACAAACATAAAAAACCACTTTACAGGCAGATAAACAAAGATGGTACCGATGTCAATCCTCCTGTAAAACCTGAAGAATTTGTGCGTATTGAGATTTCAGATGACGGACCGGGAATTTCAGAAAAAGATCTTCCTAACATATTTGACAGATTTTTCAGAGCCGATGCTTCAAGAAATTCCGCTAAACGTGGAAGTGGTCTTGGACTTGCCATAGTCAAAAAAATCATACTTGACCACGGTGGAAATATATGGGCAAAAAGTACCCCGGGAACCGGAACAAGTATTTACTTTACTCTCAAAGTCAAGGATGACACCCGGTAAAGCAGGAATTTGGTTTGTTAAAAAGTCTAAAAAGCCGGACTATTATATCATCAAAACAGTCCGGTTTTATTTTTTTAATACAACTAAATTACACCTTAAATCTGTAACCTACACCCCAAATCGTCTCAATATACTGAGGTTTCGATGTACTCTCTTCAATCTTCTCTCTTATCTTTTTGATATGCACTGTAACAGTAGCTATATCACCTACAGACTCCATCTCCCATATTTCCTTAAATAACTCTTCCTTAGAATATACATGATTTGGATTTGACGCAAGAAATGTCAAAAGATCAAACTCTTTTGTTGTAAAGTTTTTCTCAACACCATTGATATAAACTCTTCTTGCAGTCTTATCTATTTTAAGTCCTCTTATCTCTATAACATCATTTTCCTGAGTTCCGGAAGAAGTAAGTCTCTTGTAGCGTGCAAGATGTGCCTTTACTCTCGCTATAAGCTCACTCGGACTAAACGGCTTAGTAATATAATCATCTGCACCAAGACCAAGTCCTCTTATCTTGTCAATATCATCCTTCTTTGCCGAAACCATAAGTATCGGTGTATCTTTTTTCTCTCTTATATACTTGCAGATTTCAAAACCGTCCATCCCCGGAAGCATAAGATCCAAAAGGATAAGGTCAAAATCCTCATCAAGAGCGTGAGCCGCACCCGAACTGCCATCTGACTCAATAGCAACCTCAAAATCGCTCAGTTCAAGATAATCCTTTTCAAGCTCTGCAATAGCCGCATCATCCTCGATTATTAAAATTTTACTCATATATGTCACCTTTCTGTCACTGTTAACCACTAGACTAGCCTAATTAAAGTACACCAGCTCATCTTCCGGTTTCTCTGCAAGTACAATTTCCTCCGCATAAAATACAGGACCTTCCTCGCCATAAACTTGTACTCCATGCGTGCTGTCACAGTGACATACTGGCCGCTTTTAATCTGCGACCAATCGTCTGCTTTACACAAAAATCCCATAAACTGTACATCATCTGCACAGCAGGTCATTGCATATCTTCCAAATACCGCAAAACCTTTATCAAGTCCACCCGGTTTCTGAATCATTCCCGTAAGTTTAAGCGTTTTTCCGTCATAATTTTCCTGATGGTCTATCATATCAATATACCAAAGACCAAAATCGCCTTCGCTCACCTCAATAACATCCGCATTTATATCAAACGGCATTTCTTCTTTCATATCATAAAATGCATCGTCTTCCGACTCATATACTATCTGAGCACGAGGATTTACAGCTTTAACACTTCCTCTTATGGCAGATTTCTTTGTATTCTCTACAGTACATCTGTTGACAATTATCATTTCTGCTACTTTGAACTGCTCAACCATAAGTGAAGGCATGTTTTTCATATAAAGTGAGAATGTCTCATCGTTTACAACATCAAGTGTCTGCATTATAACTTCCCTGTCAAAACAGATTTCTTCAAGTTCGTCATAAAATTCAGGAATTTTTGCCGCAGACCACATTCCATTGTACTCAATAATTATTCTGTCCGGTCTGTGCTTCTTTAAGAATTTTTGGATAACTTTTCCGTTAAAAGAGTCCTCATCCTCAATATATTCGCATACAGCACATCCTTTTTTAAGGTCAGCCTCCTCAAATTCTTCCTCACCTTCCTCACATGCAAGAATAAGTGTCTTAATCTTATCATCAAACATGTCGTCAACGATAAGATCTCTTATAAGGCTTGTCTTTCCTGCCTCAAGAAATCCCATGACAACATATACCATCATTTCTTCTTTTTTCTTTCCAAACATATTAATCCTTCCTACATACTAACTGTAAGCTGCACATACCAAATAACACTCTACAAAACTATCAATAAATTTACTTAAGTCGTGCAAGTATATTTAGTTTTGTATCTGTTTATGCTACATGAAAAAGTTCTTTTATTGTAGCTTCGTTAAGATTTGAACCTATTACGCATATTCTTCCTGTATAGTCTGCTGCGCCTCTTCTAAGCTCTGTCTCTTCAGGTACAAGATCAAAATGGAACCACTCTCCCTCATCTGAAGCAACAATTCCTTTAGCACGGAGAACATCACCAAATGATTTGTCGCTTGCAAGTTTTGATATAATGTCCTTAAGTTCTTCCTCTGTAAATTTATGGGCAGTCTCAACTCCCCAGCTTGTAAATACATCATCTGCATGGTGGTGTCCATGGTCATGGTGGTGTCCACAACAACACTCTCCGTCGTGGTCGTGATGATGATGTTCATGGTCATGTCCGCAGCCACACTCTCCATCGTGGTCGTGATGATGATGCTCCTCGAGAAGTTCTTTTTCAAGAGTATTTACTTTCTCCATTGCCTCAAGTACAATCTTTCCGTCTATCTCATCCCACGGTGTTGTTATAACAGAAGCCTCGTCATTTCTTTCTTTTATCATTGTAAGAACTTTTGCAAGTTTTTCTTCTGATATATTTTGTGTACGGCTTAAAATTATTGTTCCGGCACTCTCAATCTGGTTATTGTAAAACTCACCATAATTCTTCATATACATCTTGCATTTTGATGCATCAACTACAGCTGCCGTACTGTTTATCTTTACATCATCCCCGATATTTTTAACTGCCTTTATAACATCTGAAAGCTTACCTACACCTGAAGGCTCAATGATAACTCTGTCAGGACTGTATTTTTCAAGCACATCTTTAAGTGCATTCCCAAAATCACCTACAAGTGAACAGCATATACAGCCTGAATTCATCTCTGTTATCTGGATACCTGACTCTTTAAGAAATCCACCGTCTATTCCTATCTCACCAAACTCATTTTCAATAATAACAAGTTTTTCACCCTGAAATGCATCTGCTACAAGCTTTTTGATAAGTGTAGTCTTTCCTGCTCCTAAAAATCCTGAGATAATATCAATTTTTGCCATTTTTATAACTTCCTTTCTATATTTTAACCTAAATATCTATAGTAATTACCATGCATATATTTTTTGTGTGGTAATCAGAAATCCGCCTTAGTTGCTTCATACATTGCTATACTTGCAGCTATAGGAAGATTTAAACTGTCTATTCTGGCTGAATGAGGGATAATAACAGACTGCCCTATATTTGAAAATTCATGCGGAAGTCCCGTAGCTTCATTGCCAAATATAAGAGAAAACTTATCCTTGGGACTGACATCATGAAGTTTCATCTTTGCATCAAGCATAAAAGGATACAGCTCCCTGTCACCATATTCTTTCATATATTCATCAAATGAATCAAAATATACAAACTCAGTTGAAAATATCGCTCCCATGGATGCCCTTACCACTTTAGGATCAAATGCATCAACGGCAGGTCTTATTATCGCCATTCGATTCATTCCAAAACCGAGAGCACTTCTCATTATAGTCCCCATATTTCCGGCATTTGAAGGATTTACAAGAACTATATGCGAACTTTCCTTATCAAGCTTTGATTCAAACTTTCTAAATTCGCCTATCACATAACAATTTTCCTTTTGCGATAAAACATTAAAAATCTTGTCCACATATACAACCTCTATATCTGAGTCTTTACAAAGTTTAAGAAGTTTGTCGAGCGTATCTCCCTGCTTCATTGCAGAATGAACATATACCCTGTTTACATACTCTGTTTTAAACTTTAAGAGTTCAAAAGTAAGTGTGATACCCAGTGAATATGACACACTGTCCTCTTTTCTGTATCTTTTATATGTCGCCACCTCATCACTTCCTTTCATCTGGTTTCAAGTAAAAGAGAGGATATAAAAATCCTCTCCCAATTCATCAACATTTCAATATCGTTTCCACATCTGCAGCCTGAAAGCTACCTACTCTTCAATAAATACATTTATTGATAGTTCTCCTATATCAGACGCAAACGGTATGCAAAACATCTGCTTACTGCTTGTCTGATATTCTTTGCCTGTACAATAATCAGGTGTTGTAATATCTATAATAATACTGTTATTGGCAAATACCGTAGCCGCATTGCCCGCAATCATATTTCCAAGCTCTGATATGGCACTCTGCCCTATAGCATCAATCTCAGCAACTGGCATCATCATCATCTTTGATATAACCGCAAGTGCTGTTTCATAGTGGAGATTCAGAACAACTTCACCCTTCAGGGCACCGATAATTCCGAGTTTTATCAAAGAACTATCTTCCTCGTATTTATCATCTTTTATAAAAGGTTTGCCAATCTTCAAGTCAAGCATACAAATATCTTTCATAATCTTACTGACTGAAATGATAAATGGATTTATATGTTCCGCCTTCACTTAATCACCTACCTTTTCTTCGGTCTCATTATATAATTATAACAAATTGCAGTGTTTATGTAAATGAAAAAAAACATGAACTTTTAATAAACGGTAACCATTCAGCCAAAAAATATAAAATACAAAGCCAAACTGCTATATTTTTCCAGCTAACTAATCGTAAAGACATCCCAAAACTTATTACTTATGTCTACTTTTGACTCTGAAAGCCACTCTGCGTATTTTTCTTTAAACATTTTTGTCTGTCTCTCGTTTATAATTTCCTCTTTGCGCGCATATGTCGCATCTTCATCATTGTCATTTACACAATAGATAATATAATATCCTGTCTTTCCCCCTATTACATTACTCATTTTTCCTTTTTTCAAAGAAAATGCAGCATCTATTGCTTCCTTGTCTAATAATTTTGTGTCCTTCCCTATTGTTGCCTCACTTGTGCTGCTGTCAGTATTTGCTTCTGCATAATCCAAAAAACTTTCTGATTTTTTGGCTTCTTTAAGCATCTCTTTAATGCGTTTATATG
>ENA-OPWC01002121-OPWC01002121.1-human-gut-metagenome-genome-assembly--contig:-NODE-2121-length-11540-cov-3.617240_pt1 | contig 11540 bp, 8 predicted proteins | sample MGYA00241504_ERZ502000 | MGnify/ENA primary metagenome ERZ502000 (study PRJEB25962, sample SAMEA2042005) | human gut metagenome | biome: human gut; feature: human-associated habitat; material: faeces...
ACGAAAAAATCAAGAGAAAAGCTTTGCTTTACGTGAGCTTTTCTCTTGATTTTTTTAGAAAGAGGAACATTTACTGAATATCCCTACATATAAACTGCTTTATTTGGCTATTTTCAACTCCTTGATAAGATTCCCTGCTTTTCCGTACTTTTCTATAATAAAAAGTACATAACGGATGTCTACACCTATACAACGTTGAAGTTCGGGTTCAAAGACAATATCACTGCTCATTGCTTCCCAATTACCATCGAATGCCAGTCCCAACAATTCCCCTTTACCATTAAACATGGCACTGCCGGAATTTCCTCCCGTAATATCATTGTTAGAGATAAAGCAAACACTCATATCCCCCTTTTCATTAGCATATCTACCGAAATCACCGGAAGAAAACAGACTCAGCAGTTCCGGCTGGACAGCAAAGTCAATGTCTCCGACGTGCTCTTTCACCTTTTCAAAGATTCCTTTTACAGTCGTATAATAATCATAAACAGCTCCGTCAAAAGGTGAGTAACCGTTCACCGTCCCAAAGCTCAAACGCATGGTAGAATTAGCGTCGGGGTAGAAGTTATGGTCGGCATACATACGACGCATGGCAGCATTGAACACACGCTCTCCCTGTTCTATCTGTTCGGAAGCCTCAGAAATACTTTGATTCATCTCATAATACTTCACTATCAGATCGAGACTTAAAGCTACAGCCGGATCCTCAAATAAGTTATAGGTAGTATCCCGCTCCAAGAAACGTTTCAGACCTTTGGAAGAGGTTATTTGGGACGTGGCATACAGAGAATCCACATAGGCCTGAATGTTCCCGTTGTAAAGCGTATCAATCTTCTCATACATGGCAGGCAGATACTTCTTGTCTACTTTTGCCTGATATTCTTTGAGCATGGAGACAAAGACTTCTTTGTCAATGGCAAGATCCAGATTGTCATATTTCTCCAATAGTTTCTTGATACGTGTAACTACCTGCTTCTCTTCCGCCTCAAAATCGAAATTCAGGATTTCCAAGGCAAGCTGAACCAGTTCAGGACCATTAATAAATGCTTCACCGAAATAGGCTAAGGCATGATTTGTCTCCCGACGACCGCTGTAACTCAATTCCAAAGAAGAAAAAAGACGAAGAAGCTTTTCTCTTTCCGCCGGATGAGATTGAATCCATTCGCGAAGCGCAGCCTCAGCCGCCCGTTTCTTTTCCAGAACTTTCAAATGCTTGATAGCCTTATTTGTTCCAATGCTGTTTTTCCAGTAGTTAGAGCTCTCGTCGTACTTTGAAGCATATTTGATACGAATATCCGGACGATGGTCCATCTCCCGCTTCCAGATAGCCTGCTTCACTCCACGCACATCAATCATAGCCTGATTAATGCCGTTCATCATTTCTTCGATACCGTACGAAGAAAGATAACGTTCCGTACTTCCCGGATAACCAAGCGTCATGCAGAACGAGCCTTCCCTATAGCCATCCAGAGAGATAGGAGCTACATATTCGGGGTGATAGGGAACGTTTTCGGGGGAATAGTCCGCCGGACCGTTTTGGGCATTGGCGTAAATACGGAATACGCTAAAATCACCAGTATGACGCGGCCACATCCAATTATCCGTATCCCACCCGAATTTACCGACAGAAGAAGGAGGAGCAAAAACCAGGCGTACATCATTATAATCCCGATAGACGGAAAGCCAAAATTCATTTCCCGCATAATAAGCGTCTACAACACCGGTCAAGGTAGAATCCTTTTCGGAAACTTCCATTCCGATTACATTCATGATAGAGTCGACGGCTACCCTGCGTTCCGCTTCTGTTCTGGCATATTTGGCAGCAGACAGTACCCGCTTGGTGACATCTTCCGTGCGAAGCAGAAAACGGACATACAACTCCGGATTCGGCAGTTCTTCTTGAAGGCTACGCGCCACGAAGCCATCTTTCAGATAATCGCGCTCCACCGAAGAGTGTTGCTGAATACTGCTGAACCCGCAGTGATGGTTAGTAAAAACCAGCCCGTCGTCCGAGACCACCACTCCCGAGCAAAAACCTCCAAAGCTAACCACGGCATCCGCAAGACACGGTTTCTTCGGATTATAAAGTTTGTTTACAGGCATCTGCAAACCAAGATCTTTCATCACCCGTTCTGTCTGCTTGTTCTTTTTAAGGTTTCCCAACAACCACATTCCCTCATCGGCAAAAGCATTCGAGAGACAGATAGAAAGAAGCACGACGGCGGTTAGTCTGAATTTCATGTTCTTATTTTTAGATTCATTATTCTGTAATCAGTCGCAACTGCTTGGCTCCCACCCTAGCTTTCAGCCATTCGCAGATTTTCTCTTTCTCGGCAACGGAGGGGCGTTTGGAGAATTTCAATACAGCCAATGTGACTGTATCCGTTTTCAACGAATCAACCCGTACCTCAAGTGAATGAGCAATGGAAAGAGTGGTAATGGAAGGATAAAGTACCTTCAACTCAGGAACCAGTTTACGGCTCATTGCATCATATGTCTTGTATTCTTCCAAAGTTTTCTCCAGTTGGGAGATCTTCACTTTCTGTTCCTGAAGCCGTTGCTCGCTGTTCTTGTAGAAGTCTTCCATCACCATAGCACGAATGGAAGACACATCTACCGCTTCATTATTCATACCCTGCAATACAATTAACTTTGTATCGTCCAGCTTATATTCTTTCAATTTGCTGCGAGCGATGGAGATGGACGCATCCGGCACCTCAGAGCCGATCAGGACAACGCGGACTTCTTTATGTTCATAACTGATCTTTTTGTCGAGTACCTGCGTATTGTCAAATTCCAGCTGTTCGTTAATAAAACGATTGGCTGCCGCTTCGTAGAAAGTACTTTTTATAATGCCGTAGGTCAGGTAAACGGCCGGACACATCGTCAGAATGACGATCAGAACAATGTACTTGCGTACAGTCTTCTCACGGGTTTTATCTACAAACTCTTTCCGTTGGAAGTGCATCACACGGACACCGAGAAAAGTAGCTAGACTGATAAATACGGAGTTGATGAAATAGAGATAGAAGGCTCCCAAAAAATAAATCAGATTACCGGACGCCAATCCGTATCCTGCCGTACAAAGCGGCGGCATTAATGCAGTAGCGATAGCAACTCCCGGAATCACATTTCCTTTTTCCTTGGTAGAGAGAGCTACCACACCTGCCAAACCACCAAAAAGCGCGATGAATACATCATAAATAGTGGGCGATGTACGTGCCAGCAACTCCGACTGTGAACCGGCAATAGGGGCAAGAAGGAAGAAGATAGTGGCCGTCGTCACACTGAAAGCGGTCGTTATGAGAAAGCTCTTTAAAGAGCGTTTCATTAATTCGAAGTCGTTCAGTCCGACAGAGAGTCCTACTCCCATAATAGGTCCCATCAGTGGAGAAATCAACATGGCACCGATAATTACTGCAGTAGAGTTTACATTCAATCCGAGTGATGCCATAAAGATGGCAAAAATCAGGATCCACAAATTGGCACCTTTGAACTCTACACCTTTACGGATAGAATCCACGGTGGCCAGTTCGTTATCCTTGTCTTTTTTCAAGTCCAGATATTCTCCCAGAAAGGACTTGATAGCAAACTTATTACGTTCATCTGTCTTCATAGTTATTTCTTCTTTATAAAGCGATTAATAACAGGAATCTGACTCAATGGTAAATCCTTCTTGATAATATAAGCTATAAATAGCAATAAGAGTACGGTACGGAAAGCGAGACGGAGCACCAGATTAGGGATAGGCACCTGTTCTCCAATAACGTAAAGCACCGCTGCCAGCAGAACATAAAGTCCGAGGCTTTTCAAATCATAACGAATCGGGTATTCTTTCTGCCCTATCCAGTAGGATAACAGCAAGATTACCGCATAGCCTGCAACAGAAGCCCATGCCGAAGCAAGATAGCCGTAAACCGGCACAAATAATATGTTCAATACAACAATAATGACACAGCCGATCACCGAGAAGTAAGCTCCCCAATAGGTCTTATCCGTCAGTTTATACCAAAAGGAAAGATTGAAATAAATCCCTTTACAGATTTCTGCAAGCATCACAATAGCTACCACTCCAAGACCTTCCCAGTAACCTTTTGCTACAAGATAACGCAGCAAATCGAGGTAGAACATTACAGCAAGGAAAGCCAACAATGAGAAGATAAGAAAATATTTCATCGCAGCCGCATACATTTTCCGGTTATCTCCTTCGCGGTCTTTGCCAAATACAAACGGTTCGTAAGCGTAACGGAAAGCTTGCGTAAACATGGCCATCACCATCGCAATCTTGCTGGTTGCCGCATAAATACCCAGTTGTACTAACCCTTCCTGTCGATCTTCAAAGAGAAACGGATAGATCATCTTGTCAACAGTCTGATTCAGAATACCTACCAAACCTAAGATTAATACCGGAAAAGAGTATACTACCATTCGCTTCAGCAACACCCGGTCCAACTTATAAGCAAAACCTGTCAGCTCTGGAATAAAGAAGAACATCTGGACAACCGAGATAATCAGGTTGCTAATGAAAATATATCCCACCAGATAGTCCGGATCATAAAACCAAGAGATGGTTGCCGGACAATGTACATTCAGCCACGGACACACCAACAGGAAAAACAGATTCAAACCGATGCCGCCAATGATAGAGAGCAGTTTGATAGCTGCAAACTTGACAGGGCGTTTCTTGTATCGCAAATAGGCAAAAGGAATGCATTGAAAAGAATCTAAAGCTACCACAACAGCCATCATCGCTATAAATTCCGGATGATCGCCATAATCCAGCAAATTGGAAATAGGTTGCAGGAATAACAGGCAAAGGAGAACGAAAATCAAAGATACGCCTCCTACTGACAATAGGGAGTTGGCATATACTTTCATCGGGTCTTCTCCCGATTTATTGGCGAAACGGAAGAATCCCGTTTCCATACCGAACGTAAGCAGTACGAGCATCAGGGCTGTAAACGCATACACGTTCGATACGACTCCGTAACCTCCGGTGGAAGCCGGTAATACAGCTGTATACAGAGGTACCAGCATGTAGTTAAGGAATCGTCCGACAATACTACTTAACCCATAAATTGCAGTATCTTTAGCTAATGATTTTAGTCCAGCCATGTTTTATTAGTGATTATCATTCAGATTGGTTCAACGTTTCTTCTTTTGTTTGAACAACCAATCCATAAATCCGGGATAATTGAAAGCCGGATTCCAGCTTCCATGATTACAACCGGGAAATTCAATATATTCCACATCTGCACCGGCAGCTTTCAGTGCTTTATATGCTTCGCGAGAACCTTTCACCGGAACTACATCATCCGCATCTCCATGAAAGATACGGAACTTCACATCTTTGGCAGCCGACAACCGGCTTGGACTGACTATACCGCAGATAGGAATTGCAGCAGCAAATATCTCCGGGTAGCGTATTACTAAATCATACGTTCCCATCGCTCCCATTGAAAGGCCGATAATATAAACCCGTTGCGTGTCCACTTCGGGCATCACCAGATAGGAATCAAGCAACTGTTTGAGTGTCTGCAATATAGGACTGATCTCCTGTCCTACCGGCATTTCAGCAGGTATAAAAGACTTCGGACGTTCCGTATAAGCCCAGTAACCGTCTGTCGGACACTGCGGAATCAGCACAAAAGCAGGATACTTTTCTTGATTGACCGGATTAAGAAACATCTGTCCGCCATGAGTCAATTGCTTCTCATTATCATTTCCCCGTTCGCCGGCTCCATGCAAAAACAGCACGATGGGGTACTTCTCACCCGGTTTCACCGATTCGGGGTGAATCATCCGGTAAGGTAAGGAATCTCCTTTAGAAGAAACAAAAATATCTCTTCCATATCCCTGTTGAGCCGATAGAGAAAGGCTCAAAAAGAGAAAAACAAATAAAGTAGTCCATTGCTTCATCATCCAACTATGCTTTATAAAGTTCTTTTATACCGTTAATACCACTTATCACATGACGCTTTATGTCAGTCATTAAACAGTGTTTTCTGACTGTTATAAAGACTTCTTCCCAAATGCTTATAGGCAAGTTCGGTTACCTCGCGTCCGCGGGGAGTACGTTTCATGAATCCTTCTTTTATCAGGAAAGGTTCGTAAACTTCCTCGATGGTTCCCGCATCTTCTCCCAAAGCCGTAGCAATGGTCGTTATACCGACAGGGCCGCCTTTAAACTTGTCTATAATGGTACAAAGTATCTTGTTGTCTATCTCATCCAGTCCGTACTTGTCGATATTCAATGCCTCCAGCGCAAACTGGGCAATCTCCGTATCGATAGAGCCGGTGCCTTTCACCTGTGCGAAGTCACGTACCCGGCGAAGCAAAGCATTGGCAATACGGGGTGTCCCACGACTGCGGGAAGCAATCTCCGAGGCTGCACGTACCGAGCAAGGCACATCCAGTATGGACGCAGAACGACGGATGATATTGCTCAAAATATCATCGTCATAATACTCCAAATGAAGGTTAATACCGAAACGTGCACGAAGCGGAGCCGTCAGCAGACCGCTACGCGTGGTTGCACCAACCAGCGTGAAAGGATTCAAATCGATCTGGATGCTGCGTGCCGAAGGTCCCTTATCGATCATAATATCGATGCGGTAATCTTCCATGGCCGAATAAAGATATTCTTCCACTACGGGTGACAGACGATGAATTTCATCAATAAAAAGAATAATGTTTCCTGAATTTTCAACTTCATCCATTATTCTTTTTAATCTTTCCTCAAACTCGCCCCTATATTTTGAGCCTGCAACAGTACCTGAAAGATCAAGACTTATTAATCTTTTTCCTTCCATTGTTCTGTCCTCCATATTTTTATTATATACTCTGCCTGCTTTATTATCTTTGTGATCATTTACATCTGTCTGTATTTACAGCTGTTCCATAAATGCTACATTGATAGATCCGATACCACAGTCAATATCCATTTTCTTGTCTGTGCCATTATCAATGCTTTTTTCTCTCCCAAATCCTGAAAAGCTGTCATCTCCGCATCGAATTTCTCCGATACCACAGTCCAGGTCATAATTATAATCTTTCTGCTTTCCTTTTATCTTCAGGTTTATCTCTCCTACTCCGCAGTCTGCTTCGATTTTCTTCTTTACATCGCCTGTTGCAGTTATGGAACCAGCCCCACATTTAAATTCTGCTTTTTCAGCTGCAAATTCCAGGATGCTAACCTCACCTGCTCCGGCATTTACCTCAAGATCTTTTGCAAGAATCTGCTCTGCCCTTAATTCACCAGCCTTCAGATCCAGCTCTGCCTTTTCCAGTTCCATATCTTTCGGAAGCGTCACAGTAATGGTTCCTTTTCCTATATTCTTGATTCTTTTAATCTTTTTATTCGATGTAAGATATAAGGTTCCATTTTTGGCAAACGCACAAAAGCCAAGCTTTTCATGTGTGTCTTTGCTTTCTACTGTAATCTCATCTGTATCTGACTGTGTCTTCAGATGGATTCTTCCTTCGCGCACCGTACTTTTTATCTCATGGATATTCTGATATGTTGCTTTTCCGTTTCCTTCTATAACACCGGTTGCATCTTTCATGTTCGCTTTCTCCTGTGCTTGTGCTGTTTCTTCCTGTTTCTGTTCGTCCTGATCATCGTCTGTATCAGTCTCATTATCTTCCTCCTGATCATCATCTATATCGTCATCATCATCATCATCCGGATCACCATATGTCTTATCTTCGGATACCCAGCTGATCCCATGTGGAAATTGATGTGCTATATCTGTCAGGGTCGTTCCCATTCCCCAGGATACCGAACAACATATGATTCCAATCAGAAACATAGAACCACACACGATCCAGAATATTTTCCAACGTTTCTTCATCTCTTATGCCACCGCCTTTCTGTGAAATGGTTTTCTTAAAATATATACAATTCCTCTGACGATTCCCGGAAATACGATAATACAGAGTCTTACTCCAACTACGGTACCGATTACACCGATCGCGATCACCATCAGTCCTGCTCCAAGAACCGCAAGTCCCACACCCGGATTGGCGAACAGGCTTCCTATTCCTGCAGCAAAAAGCACAACACCGACCATCACCACTGCCGCAAAACCGATTACAATCGCTGCAAACAAACAGAACACTGCTATTACAATTCCTGCAATTAATGCCAGAATCCCTGCTCCAAGCGGTATCACAATCGGAAATCCGATCACTACAATTGCTATGATCATGGCCAATTTTAGCCATTTGTTTGTCCACGGCTTTTTCTCCTGGCTTTCATAATCATAGGTTCCGTTATCCTGATATATCTTATTATCCTTTTCTTCTCCGTATGTATCTTCCTGATAATACTGGTATGTGTTTTCCCGGTCATGCTGTTCCCTGGCTCCAGAGTATGCTGCATTTTCTCCGGTTACTTTGCCGATTGCTTCTTCGGTTGTTTTTTCCGTTCCACCTTCTTTGCCGTCTTCTGTGTCTTCCCGGTCCGCTTTGATCTTCATCGCTACTTTTTCCGGACTTTCCAGTTCTTCTATTACATTCTGCTCATTCTCAGACCCTGCATCATCGAAGTAATCATTATAATATTTCAATGCATCGATTCTGTCCTCTTCCGGGATATCCTGAAGAAGTCTGGACAGCGTCTCCATAAATTCTACTCTGTTCATTCTAGTCTACCTCCCTCAAACAATTCGCTGATCTTTCCGGAATATTCTTTCCATTCTTTCTGATACATGGCAAGCTGCGTTCTTCCACTTTCCGTCACTTTATAATAACGTCTGTTTCTTCCGTCAAACTGCCGGTCATAGACTTCCAGATAATCCCCTTTCTGCAGCCTCCGAAGCACCGGATATAATGTAGATTCTGATACATCGATCGCTTTTCTTACATCCTGCGTAATCTTATATCCATAAGTTCCTTCATCTTCCCGCGATACTACCGCCAGCACAATTGCATCCAGAAGAGCTGCGCCTGTATTAAAAACCATGCTCTCACTCCCTTTCGCATTATTATCTAATATTATTTCGTTACGTATATTATATGTCGTATAATATAGTATGTCAACACATATTGTTTACATTACAAAAATGTAAGGTTAAATCTGCAGAATCTGTCACCGATAGCTTTTCTCGAACGTATGATGATAAAAAAAGCACACCCGGTCATCGCAAAATCTTTCAAATAACTGAAATAATTTTTTACGATACACAGATGTGCCTTTTTCTATTTATTTAATATAAATTCCCTCTTTTAGTGTAAAGGAATATATAATCTTTTCTTTTACTTTCTTTCCGGTCATTTGTTCCAACGCTTTTGCATAATAGCGCAGCTGCTCCTGATACCTTTCTGCCAGTTCTTCCTTCCGTCTTACCTTGTCGGTCTTATAATCCAGCACGACAAGTCCGTCCGGTTCTTCAAAATAGGCATCGATAATTCCCTGTACCAGTATCAGTTCCCCGTCTTCTTCCTCCGGATACAGCTCTCTGGCATCTATTCCCAGTACAAATGGCTGCTCTCTCCAAAGTCTTTGTTTACCGTCCGCTTCCCGCAGCCGCCTTCCTATACCTGACTTTGCAAACTGCAGGATATCTTCCCAGCAGATACATCTTGCGGCATCTTCTTCTATCCGTCCTCTTCTTACCTGATCATCCAGCCCATAAACTATTTCTTCCAGTTTTCTTTTTCCCCGACCGTATCTTCTGTAAATTCAGGCATCCCTTTCATATCCAGAAGTTCCATAACTCTGTGATAAGCCGTACCTCTTGCAGCTCCGGCCAGAACCTCATCTTCCTGCAAAAATTGCGGAATCATCGGCACAACTTCCGGTTCTTCCTGCAGAAGTTCTCCTTCTTCTTCTCGTTCTTCTTCGCCGCCATCCAGACCAATCTCATATGCCCGCTTTTTCAGCTCGGTAACTGTAAATTTCAGCTTTCTCATACTGCTTTTTTCGTACGGATAGATGAATTCAAACTGTTCTTTCATCATATCATGAAGCTTTGGCTCGTAAATCTCATTCACATCCCAGTTTTCAAGAACAGCTCTGGAAATCCCGCTTTTTTCTTCCTCTTCTATACTTTCTTTTACCACATCTTCTACATGTAAGATCTGAAGTTTTAATGGTTCTCCTTCTGTACGCAGAACTGCCGGTAATATGAAGTCCCAGTACGTCACCGCATGGCTCAGCTGCAAGAATGATAATTCTTTTCTCTTATTTCCCTGAAATACCCGCCCGTCAGATATCTTATCCTCGGGATTTGAAAGTGTTCCTGTAATGATCAGTTTTTCTTTTGCACGCGTAAGTGCAACGTACAATACACGAAGTTCTTCTCCAAGACTTTCCAGAGCTTCTTCTTTCTGGATCACCTTTTTGATAATGCTTGGTATCTTAGTCCTGTATTCCAGATTAACTGCATCCAGTCCAACACCCATTCCGGCATGAAGAGCCACAGCACTCCTTGCATCCTGCATATTAAATCGTTTTCCCATTCCGGCCACGATCACAACAGGGAATTCCAGACCTTTGCTTTTATGAATCGTCATTACCCGTACCGTGTCTGCATGCTCATCTTCTATACTTGCTTCTCCGTAATCTACATCGTATTTCTGAAGCTGTTCAATATATCTTACAAAATGAAACAATCCTTTGTAGCTCGTTGACTCATACGCTCTGGCTTTTTCAATCAACATATCCAGATTTGCTTTCCTCTGTGCACCTCCCGGCATGGATGCAACATAATCTCCATATCCGGTTGTTTCCAATATCTTCCAGAGCAATTCATGCATCGGTGTATACGGTACAATCTTTCTAAAGTCATCCATCTGATCCAGACATTTTTGAAGTTTCAGTTGTATATCCGCATTCTCTCCTTGTTCTCTGTACTTCGTCACACTCTCAAAGAATGCCGTATCCGGATATGCACACCGTATTTCTGCCAGTTCTTCCTGAGATAGTCCGGCAAATGCTGAACTTAAGACAGCAGTAAGTGGAATATCCTGCCTTCTGTTATCCAAGACCCTCAAATAATCCATGAGCACCCCAATTTCCTGAGTCTGAAAATATCCCTCGCTTGTTCCTGCATAAGTCGGTATTCCTTCCCGGTTCAACACTTCGGTAAATACATCGGCAAATCCTTTGATACTTCTCGTCAGGATTACAATATCCGAGTAACGCACATTCCGAAGTTCCCCTGTCTCTTTATCTGTAACTTTCTGTGAACGCAGAAGTTCCCGGATACGCATTGCGATCATTCTTGCCTCCAGTTCCCTCTCGGAAGGAATTTTCTCCTCAAAGTCTTCCTCTTTTGACAATATTTCCAGGTCACTGTCCATCACAAGAATCTCTGTCTTAACATTGTCATTTTCTGGATATTCAGCTCCCGGATAAAGAGCTGCCTGATCATCATAGACGATTCCGCCCAGTTTTTCAGTCATGATCTGTCTGAATATAGCATTGGCACTTTCAAGTACTTCTTTCCGGCTTCGAAAATTCTTGTGCAGATCAATTCTCTGCGTCTTACTTTCTTCTATATTATATGTGCGGAATTTTTCCAGAAATAATTCCG
>ENA-OPWC01002127-OPWC01002127.1-human-gut-metagenome-genome-assembly--contig:-NODE-2127-length-11512-cov-4.623636_pt1 | contig 11512 bp, 9 predicted proteins | sample MGYA00241504_ERZ502000 | MGnify/ENA primary metagenome ERZ502000 (study PRJEB25962, sample SAMEA2042005) | human gut metagenome | biome: human gut; feature: human-associated habitat; material: faeces...
CGGCGCAAAGCCGCCCCGTCATTCGGCCCCTGCGGGCGGCAAGGAGCCTCCCCGCCGCCGCAAAAAGAAGAAAAAGACCCCGCTCTGGCTCCCGCTGGCTGTGACGCTGGCGGTGCTGGCCGTCATCTCGGGCGTGGTGGTGTATGCCGCCGGCATGGTGGGCAGGGTGGAAGAAAACCTCCGTCCGGAGGAGGACGCCCCCTCCATCACCGAGGAGATACAGACCCTCGAGGAGTACAAGGGCGATGTGGTCAACATCCTCGTCTGTGGCATCGACTATGAAGAAGGCCGCAACTACTCCAACGACCCCACCTCCAACGACGGCATGACGGACATGATCCTCTACTGCCAGTTCGACATCAAGGGTGGCGCACTGCGGATGCTGCAGATCCCCCGCAACAGTCTTGTTGCGACCCAGAACCGCAAGATCACCCTTTCCAACGGCAAGACCTACGCCGCCACCAACTACCAGATCAACTCCGTGGCCCTCTCCAACGGCGGCAGCGTTGCCGCTCTGGCGGAGGTCATCTACGACCAGTACAAGCTGCCCGTCGATTACTACGTGACGGTGGATATGCAGGCTCTGGTGGAGATGGTGGACAACTTCGGCGGCATCGAGGTCTATATCCCCCACGATATGTCCTTTGCGGGCAGCGCCCTCAAGCAGGGCTACCGCAATCTGGACGGCACATCGGCGGAGTTCTTCGTCCGCTGCCGCCACGGTCAGGGCTACTCCAACTCCGATATCGACCGCCTGAACATGCAGCGCTACTTCTACGCCGGTCTGTTCAAGCGGGTGCGCAGCATGGGCATCACCGATGTGCTCAACCAGCTGCCCCTCGTCTTCAACAACTATATCCACACGGATATGGACCTGACCACCATCGCAAAGATGCTGGTGTCCTTCACCCGCATCGACAGCGCCAATATCATGCTGGCACAGACCCCCGTTTTCATGGGTGTGCCGAACGTGGGCGTGACCGATACCTTTGACGGCTACTCCTGCGTGGTGCCGGACGCCGGCTCCATCGCAGAGCTGCTCAACACCTATTTCCGCAACTATACCGGCCCGGTGAGCGCCAGCGAGCTGAACCTCGTGACCAACGACTGGCCCCACGGCACCGCCTCCACCAGCGCCAACGTCCAGTTCGTGGGCCAGCTGGATAAGGAGTCGGACGACGCCATCCTCAGCGGCGACACCGACGTGGCGGGCGCTACCACCACCGACGGTCAGCCGGCCGGACAATGATAAGGAGAAAAATCTATGGATAAGAACATCGACAGCAAGACCCTTGCCATTGAGATCGCAAAGATCCTCGACAAGAAGAAGGCTCAGGACGTGCGGGTGCTCAAGGTGGACAGCCTGACCGTCCTCACCGACTACTTCGTCATCGCCTCCGGTACCTCCACCACGCAGGTGGGCTCTCTGGCCGACGAGGTGGAGTACGAGCTTTCGCAGAAGGGTCTGGAGCCCTACAACACCGAGGGCTACGACTCCAAGAACTGGGTGCTGCTGGACTACTCCAACGTCATCGTGCACGTCTTTGTGCCCAACACCCGCACCTATTACGATCTGGAGCACCTGTGGGCAGATGGTGAGCCCATTGATATCTCTGAGTACCTCACCCCTGACAGCACCCTTGAATGAATCAGGCAAACAGCTGTCTACCTGAAAAAAAGAACCCTCTCAGTCAGGGCGTCCGCCCTGACAGCTCCCCCGAAAGGGGGAGCTTGCGCAAAAGAGGGAAGGCTGCGGTCTGCACAAAACCTCTCCCCTTCGGGAGAGGTGGCATCGCGCAGCGATGACGGAGAGGGCGAGGCCGTGTTTAGTTGTTACTTTATCCATTATAAAGGAATCTGCCGTTTTGTCAATTGAAATGGGTACACTGTAAGGGAAAAACCATTCGGAGGGCAGGCAATGAAACAGCAATTTGCAGCAAAACACCCGTGGACCATCCTGGCGGCGGGGGCGGCCATTCAGATCCTGACGGGCTTGCCTGCGGCGTGGGGCGTGTTCCAGCAGCCGGTGATGGACGAGTTCAGCCTGACCGAGGACGGCGCGGGCTATGCGTTCGGCATCCTGATCGCAGCGTTCGGGGTGGGATGCGTCATCGGCGGTTTTTTACAGGACAAAAAAGGCCCGCGCTGCGCGGCGCTGTGGGGCACCGGCCTGCTCTGCGGCGGGTTCTTTGCGGCGGCCCTCCTGCCCGGGGAGAAGGGGGTATGGTTCTGGGCAGTGTTCAGCATTCCGGCGGGGCTGGGCACGGCGTTTCTCTACCCGTCCATCCAGTCCTGCGCCCAGAAATGGTACGCCGGGCGCAAGGGCCTTGCCACAGGGGTCATTGGCGGCGCGGTGGGCCTGAGCGGTGCGTTCCTGACCGGATTCGTCCGCACGGCGCTGAAGGGCTTTGGCTCGGTGCAGGGGATCCGGGGGGCGTTCTGGGCGCTGGGGGCACTCACACTGCCGGTCTGTCTTGTGGGCAGCGCCCTGCTCACCGACCCGCCCCCGGCAAAGCAGAAACCCGAGGAGCAGGGCAGGGGAAAAGGCACCCCGTCCCTCGACCTTGCCCCGCTGCAGATGCTCAGAACAAAGCAGTACTGGCTCTGTGCCGGGGCGGTCTGCTGTTCCACCCCGGCGGTGCTGCTGTTCAGCCCCATCATCCTGAAGCTTGGGATGGAGCGGGGGCTGGACGAGAGCGCCGCCCTCTGGGCCGTGGTGCTGGGCAGCGTGGGCAGTGCGGCCGGACGGCTGCTGATGCCCCTGCTCAGCGACAAGATCGGCCGCCGCCCCACCGACCTCATCCTCTTCGGCGTGTCGCTGGGGCTTTCAGCGGCCTTCCTGTTCGCACAGGGCTGGCTCGTTGTGGCTGTGTACGCAGGGCTTACCTTCTGTTATTCGGCGCTGGCGGCGGTGCTGCCTTCCCTCTCCACCGACCTGTTCGGCCTGCCCCATGCCGGGGTGAACTACGGCTTTCTGGCGCTGGGGCAGAGCGTGGGCAGCCTTGCCTTCCCCTTTGCGGCGAACCTGTGGGGTCTTGCCACCGGGCGGCACTGGCTGGCCATGGCAGGCGCGGCGGCGGGTTTTGTGTGCATCTGGGCGCTCCGGCCTGTCAGGGCCCAACAGCCGCCCAGAAAAAACTGAACCGGACAGCGCAAGATATTCCTTTTGACAAATATGATAGAAATGTGACGAACTGGGCAGCGAAAGCGGTGAAAGTGCTAGTTAGTTATGTATAACTGTTAAAAATGCTTGTGAAAAAATCCGCAAAACGTCTTGCAAATTCCGCCAAGGTTCTCTATAATAAAATCATGCGTGGTAGTACCGGCGTGGCGCGGAAGAGAGCGGCGCAGCCGGTCAATGCAAACGGCAGGACACCCCCTGCCAATGGCATCAATTTGTCAAAAGGAGAGTATGATTATGACCTATTCGCAGCAAGTACAGAATATGTGCCCGATCACCAAAGGTCCTAAGCATGGTCCGGCTCCCATCCCCGAAGAGGGCGCATGGGTCAAGGCCTATGAGATCAAGGACATCAGCGGCTACACCCATGGTGTGGGCTGGTGTGCACCCCAGCAGGGCACCTGCAAGCTGTCTCTGAACATCAAGAACGGCGTCATCGAGGAGGCTCTGGTGGAGACCATCGGCTGCTCCGGCATGACCCACTCTGCTGCTATGGCAGGCGAGATCCTGCCCGGCAAGACCATTCTGGAAGCTCTGAACACCGACCTGGTGTGCGACGCCATCAACGTGGCTATGCGCGAGCTGTTCCTGCAGATCGTCTACGGCCGCAGCCAGACCGCTTTCTCTGAGGACGGTCTGCCCATCGGCGCAGGTCTGGATGACCTGGGCAAGGGCCTGCGCTCCATGACCGGCACCATCTTCTCCACCAAGGCCAAGGGTGTCCGTTACCTGGAGCTGACCGAGGGCTACATCAACAAGCTGGCTCTGGATGCCAACGATGAGGTCATCGGCTATCAGTTCGTCAAGCTGGGCAAGATGATGGAGGACATCCGTCACGGCAAGACCCCCAACGAGGCTTACGAGAAGAACGTGGGTACTTACGGCCGCTTCAGCAAGGAGCAGGGCGCTGTCAAGTACATCGACCCGCGTGAGGAATAAGAGAGGAGGAACAACTCATGGCAACTTTTGAATCTATGGATCGCCGCATGCCGAAAATCGAGGCATGCCTGAAGGCCAACGGCCTGGAGTCTCTGGACGCTTGCAACGAGATGCTCCTCGCTAAGGGCATCGACTGCGACAAGATCGTCCGCGGCGTGCAGCCCATCTGCTTTGATAACGCTGTCTGGGCTTACACCCTGGGTACCGCGATCGCCGTCAAGCGCGGCCTGACCGATGCTGCCGAGTGCGCAGCCGCCATCGGCGAAGGTCTGGAAGCTTTCACCATCCCCGGTTCTGTCGCTGAGCAGCGTCAGGTCGGTCTGGGCCACGGCAACCTGGGCGCTCGTCTGCTGAGCGAGGACACCACCTGCTTCGCTTTCCTGGCAGGCCACGAGTCCTTCGCCGCTGCTGAGGGTGCTATCGGCATCGCCCGCACCGCAAACAAGGTCCGCAAGACCCCCCTGCGTGTCATCCTGAACGGCCTGGGCAAGGACGCCGCTTACATCATCTCCCGTATCAACGGCTTCACCTATGTGCAGACCGAGTACGACATCCCCACTCAGACCCTGACCGTCGTCAAGGAGATCCCCTTCTCCGAGGGTGAGCGCGCAGCCGTCAAGTGCTACGGCGCTAACGATGTCATGGAGGGCGTTGCCATCATGAAGAAGGAGGACGTCCAGTGCTCCATCACCGGCAACTCCACCAACCCCGTCCGCTTCCAGCATCTGGTCGCCGGCACCTATAAGAAGTGGGCCATCGAGAACGGCAAGAAGTACTTCTCCGTCGCTTCCGGCGGCGGCACGGGCCGTACCCTGCACCCCGATAACGTCGCAGCCGGCCCCGCCAGCTACGGCCTGACCGACTCTCTGGGCCGCGTCCACGGCGATGCTCAGTTTGCAGGTTCCTCTTCTGTGCCTGCACACGTCGAGATGATGGGCCTCATCGGCATGGGCAACAACCCGATGGTCGGCGCTACTGTCGCCTGCGCTGTTGCTGCTGCACAGGCCAACGCCTAAATCCTTTTCCCAAGTTCGGCAGAGGGGGCTGCTTGTAAAAGGGCAGCTCCCTTTTTATGCTGATAGATGTTCGCAACCACAAACCACGAAGCAAGCAAGGAAGGAAAATCATGAAGAAAGCTCAGATCAAAAAGAGCGTGTCTGCACTGGCTATGGCAGCGGTCATCGCGGTCAGCCTGTTTGGCTACGGCTGCGGTGCAAAGCCTGCCTCTACCAGTTCTGACGCAGGTGTGTCCGGTGACTTCACCGGCACTGCCAAGGGCTTCGGCGGCGACGTTTCCGTCACCCTGACCCTGACCGACGGCAAGATCACCGGCTGCACCGCTGAGGGTGCCGATGAGACCGAGGGCGTGGGCTCCAAGGCAATCGAGCAGCTGCCCGGCGAGATCGCCGAGAGCGGCAGCATCGCCGTGGACGGCGTGTCCGGTGCTACCATCACCTCCAATGCCATCAAGGAAGCAGCCGCTGCTGCCATCACCGCTGCTGGTCTGAAGCCTGAGGATTTCCAGACCGCTGTGGAGAACAACGCTGAGCCTGCTGAGGATTCTACCGTTGATACCGACATCGTCATCGTGGGCGCAGGCGGCGCAGGCATGACCGCTGCCCTGACTGCTACCAGCGAGGGCAAGAGCGTTGTCATCGTGGAGAGCCAGCCCGTGGTGGGCGGCAACTCCGTGCGCGCTACCGGCGGCATGAACGCCGGCAAGACCGTGTATCAGGATGAGAACGAGTTTGCCGAAGGCGCAGGTGTCGAAAAGACCCTGAAGGCTGCTGCTGAAAAGTATGCTGACAACGAGACCATCACCGCTCTGGCTGCTACCGTGGCCGAGCAGTGGGCTGCCTACCAGGCCAACCCCACCGGCTACTTTGACAGCGTTGAGCTGATGGAGCTGGATACCATGATCGGCGGCAAGGGCATCAACGACCCCGAGCTGGTCGAGACCCTGTGCGCAAACTCCGCTGACGCCATCGACTGGCTGGACGAGCACGGCATCACCCTGCACAACGTCTCCAGCTTCGGCGGTGCATCCGTCAAGCGCATCCATCGCCCTGTGAACGCAGAGGGCAAGACCGTTTCCGTCGGCTCCTACATGATCCCCCTGCTGCAGGAGAACTGCGAGAAGGCCGGCGTCAAGATGATGCTGGACACCACCGCAACGGAGATCCTGACCGATGCCAACGGCGCTGCCGTGGGCGTCAAGGCCACCGGTGCTTCCGGTGAGACCGTCACCGTCAACGCCAAGGCAGTCGTTCTGGCTTCCGGCGGCTTCGGTGCAAACCTCGACATGGTCGTCAAGTACAAGCCCGAGCTGAAGGGCTTCATGACCACCAACGCCCCCGGCATCCAGGGCCAGGGCATCGAGATGGCACAGGCCATCGGCGCTGCTACCGTGGACATGGACCAGATCCAGATCCACCCCACCGTTGAGGCCAACACCGCTGCCCTCATCACCGAGGGCCTGCGCGGCGACGGCGCTATCCTCATCAACGAGGAAGGCCAGCGCTTCATCGACGAAGTCGGCACCCGTGACGTCGTCTCCGCCGCTGAGATCGCTCAGACCGGCAGCTACAGCTGGCTGGTCGTCGATCAGGCCATGGTCGATGCTTCCAGCGTCATCCAGGGCTACATCAAGAAGGGCTACACCGTCACCGGCGCTACCTACGAGGAGCTGGGCAAGGCTATGGGCGTCGATGCAGCTGCCTTCGCAGAGACCATGGAGAAGTGGAACGGCTACGTTGAGGCCAAGAATGACCCCGACTTCGGCCGCACCAGCTTCGCCAACCCCCTGAACACCGCTCCCTACTACGCTGTGAAGGTCACCGCCGGTGTCCATCACACCATGGGCGGCCTGAAGATCAACGCCAACACCGAGGTGCTGAACGAGAAGGGCGAGGTCATCCCCGGCCTGTTCGCAGCAGGTGAGGTGACTGGCGGCGTCCACGGTGCAAACCGTCTGGGCGGCAACGCTGTTGCTGACTTCACCGTCTTTGGCCGCATTGCCGGTGCTGCTGCCAGCGACTACGCTGCATGAGCATCCGCAAGCAGCCTGAGTCGGCAAAAGGCGCAAAACGCCTGAGCTGGAAGGCGAACCTCCTCTTCGCAGCCGTCGTCCTGGCGGCAGCTGTCCTGCTGGTCTTTCTGCTGCGTCCGCGCAGCAAGACGGAGCCGCTGGCAGCAGTCGTGGATTTCGGCGACGGCATCACCGAGGTGCTGCCGCTGGATAAGGACTACGATTACCTGTACGATGTGGGCAGCTATGTCGTTCATTTACAGGTAAAAGACGGCACCATCTCGTTTCAGGACAGCCAATGCCCGGACCATGTCTGTGAGCAGTTCGGCCAGCTGAGCGAGGAAGGTGCATGGGCGGCCTGCGTCCCTGCCGGGGTGTATGTGCAGCTGGCTCCGCTGAGCGAGGCCGAAGCCGCATCCTGATAGGATAAAAAATAAGAGACACCCGCATTGCTCTGAAAAGGGCGCTGCGGGTGTCTCTTTTTGCATAAAAACGGACGTGTATTTTGTAAATAAAGGGTGAAATGAAATTTGGACGCTTGAGTATTTTGGTGAAATGCGATACACTACCAATAACAGATTTTTCGTGCAAAGGGGCAATTATGCCCTTTTGCATCGACTAGGAGGAAAAGCATGATCTGGAAAAAGAAAAAGGATGCAGCGGCTCAGTCTGCTGAGGCTGCCGGGGAAATGACCGGAGCCAAGGGCAGGACCGGTGCAGGCGCATTCGCCAAAAAGAACTGGAAATGGCTCGTGCCGCTGGTCGTCGTGGCGGCAGCGGGCGCTGTCTTTCTCATAGGCGGCGGCAGGAATGGCGCTGCCAGCCGCGATGTGACCTACGCCGAGACGACGCCCACCCGTCAGGATGTCTCCAACTCCCTGAGCGGCACCGGCACGCTGAACCCGGCCAATACATATACCGTCAAGTCTCTGGTGGACGGCAAGATCCTCACCGGTGGCTTTGAAGAGGGCGACAAGGTGGAGGAGGGCGATGTGCTCTACACCATCGACAGCTCGGACGCTTCCACCAATCTGGAAAAAGCCAGCATTGCCCTGCAGCAGGCCCAGCGCAGCTACGACAAGACTGTGGACCGCCAGTATGTCCGCGCAGAGGTGGACGGCACCGTCAGCAGCCTCAAGGTCGCAAAGGGCGACGAGGTGACCAGCGGCCAGGAGGTGGCGGTCATCCGCGACAGCTCCAAGATGCTGCTGAACCTGCTGTTCCCGGCAGCCGACGCCGCCAACTTCTCGGTGGGCCAGAGCGCTGACGTGGTGCTGGACGGCACCTTTGAGACGCTGAAAGGCACCATCACCGCCGTCACCGGCACCGATGAGCTGAGCACCGGCAACCTGCTGGTACGAACCGTCACCATCCGGGTCAACAATGCCGGCGGTCTGACCACCGCCCAGGCCGCTACCGCCAGCGTCAATGGCGTCAGCTCCATCGCCTCTGCCACCTTTGCCTATCAGGCAGAGCGCACCTTGACCGCTCAGGCCAGCGGCACCGTTTCCGCCATCAATGTGCAGGAGGGCGGCGCGGTCTCCAAGGGTGACATCATCATCGAGCTGACCGGCGACGAGCTGACCGAATCCATCCAGTCTGCTTCCGAGTCCCTGCGCAGCGCTGAGATCTCGATGCAGAACCAGCAGGACAATATGTCCAACTACACCATTACCTCGCCCATCAGCGGCACCATCATTGAGAAAGACGCCAAGCAGGGCGACGCCCTGACCTCCGGCAGCACCCTCTGCGTCATCTACGACCTGAGCTATCTGGAAATGGTCATCAATGTGGATGAGCTGCAGATCGGCGCACTGTCCGTGGGCCAGAAAGTTCAGCTCACCGCTGACGCTGTGACGGACAAGACCTATGTCGGCACAGTCACCCGTGTGTCCATGAAGGGCAGCTCCAGCGGCGGCACCACGACTTACCCCATCACCATCCGCATCGACAACACCGACGGCCTGCGCCCCGGCATGAACGCCAACGCTGAGATCGTCGTGGCCGAGGCCGGCAACGCTCTCGTCGTGCCGAATGCTGCCGTTATCCGCGGCGGCTATGTGCTGGTGAGTAAGAAGTCTCCCAGCGCAGCCAATGCGGTGGAAGACATGGACGCACCGGACGGCTATGTCTACGTCAAGGTCGAGACCGGCGTCAGCGACGACAGCTACACCGAGATCAAGAGCGGCCTGCAGGAGGACGACACGGTGGCCTACGACACCAGCTCTGTGTCGGATGACTATTACAGCGACAGTTACAGCGACAGTATCTGGTAAGGAGGTGCCCCATGAGCGCTCTGATCGAATTTGACCAGGTATGCAAGTATTATCAGATGGGTGATACTCTGGTAAAGGCCGCCGACCACATCACGATGAAGATCGAGAAAGGGGAGTTTGTGGCCATCGTGGGCCAGTCCGGTTCGGGCAAGTCCACCTGCATGAACATCATCGGCTGTCTGGACGTCCCCACCTACGGCACCTACCGGCTCAACGGCAGGGACGTGGGCAAGATGAACCGAGACGAGCTGGCAGATGTGCGCAACGAGATGCTGGGTTTCATCTTCCAGCAGTATAACCTTCTGCCCCGCCTCAACCTGATGGAGAACGTGGAGGTGCCGCTGATCTACGCGAATATCTCCCGCGCCGAGCGCCACAAGCTGGCCAAGGATGTGCTGGAAAAGGTGGGTCTGGGGGATAAGCTCAAAAACCTGCCAAACCAGCTTTCCGGCGGCCAGCAGCAGCGCGTTTCCATCGCCCGTGCTCTGGTGCGCAACCCGGCGGTCATCCTCGCCGACGAACCCACCGGCGCTCTGGACTCCCACACCGGCCGCGAGGTCATCGGGATGCTCCAGCAGCTCCACAGGGAGGGGCATACCGTGGTGCTCATCACCCACGACAATTCCATCGCCGTGCAGGCGGAGCGTATCATCCGTCTGGAAGACGGTCAGGTGGTGTACGACGGCGACGCCCACGCGCCTGAGGCTGTCGTGCAGCCCACTCTGTCCGGCGAAGCGGCACAGGAGGAAGCGAAATAATGGTATTAGAGACTTTCCGTCAGGCACTGCAGAACGTCTGGAGCAATAAACTGCGCACGTTTCTGACCATGCTGGGCATCATCATCGGCGTCATGGCGGTCATCGTCATCGTCGGTTTGGGCAACGGCATGACCAGAAGCATGCGGGACAGCTTTTCCGCAATGGGAACCAACACCCTCTCCATCCAGATATGGGGCTATGGTTCCCGCACTGCGACGGTGGATGATTTGTACGACCTCGTCAAAAAGAACCCCAAACTGCTTTCCTCCATCTCGCCGCAGCTGGATTTCAGCGACAACACCCCCAAGGTGGGGACTACGACCTACCGCTACAGCGAGATGTACGGCGTGGATGAAAACTACATCGAGATGAAGGGCTACACCCTTGCCAAGGGCCGGAACATCCAGTATATGGACATCGCAGACAACAAGCAGATCTGCGTCATCGGCGATTACATCAACCGCACGGCCTACGGCGGAAATGCGGTGGGCCAGACCATCAAGCTTGGCCCCTATAAGTTCCGCATCGTGGGCGTGCTGAAGGCCAAGATCTCCAACCCCGACCAGCAGGAGGGCAGCGACGACGACAGCGTCTACCTGCCCTACACCACAGCCATGCGCCTTTCCAACGAAAGCTCGCCGGACTCCTACTCCGCCATCATGGTGGACGAGGGCCAGGCCAACGAGGCCAAGGCTGCGGTGGAGCAGGGACTGTATGACATCTTCAAGAGCGACAATGCTTACTACGTCTACAGCGCCAGCGAGTGGCTGGAAGAGATGAACAAGATGATCAACATGGTCATCGTCATCCTCACCGGCATCGCCAGCATCTCGCTGCTGGTGGGCGGCATCGGCATCATGAACATCATGCTGGTGTCCGTCACCGAGCGCACCCGTGAGATCGGCATCCGCAAGGCCATGGGCGCGAAGGAAAAGACCATTCTGGCCCAGTTCGTCACCGAGGCGGCCACTACCTCGGCTCTTGGCGGCACGCTGGGCATCGTCCTCGGCTACATCGTGTCGGCCATCGCCAATCAGGTGCTGCCCATGTTCACCGATGGCATGGACATCACGGTCAGCCCGTCCTTCAACTCCATCGCGGCAGCTTTCGGCATCTCGGTATTCATCGGAGTGCTGTTCGGCTATCTGCCCGCAAAACGCGCCGCGCGGCTCAACCCCATCGACGCGTTGAGATATGATTAACCTCTCCGTCTGTGCCTTTGGCGCAGCCACCTCCCCTGACGAGGGGAGGCCTTGGCAGTACGGAAAGCTTTCTCTCTTCGCCAGAGGCTCCCCTCGGTAGGGGCAACAACGACGACCGCCGCCAGTGG
>ENA-OPWC01002128-OPWC01002128.1-human-gut-metagenome-genome-assembly--contig:-NODE-2128-length-11510-cov-1.895679_pt1 | contig 11510 bp, 9 predicted proteins | sample MGYA00241504_ERZ502000 | MGnify/ENA primary metagenome ERZ502000 (study PRJEB25962, sample SAMEA2042005) | human gut metagenome | biome: human gut; feature: human-associated habitat; material: faeces...
TCAGATAATCAACAAAACCATCAAGTACCTCTGCCATGTTTTTTTCATCGTTCTTATTAAGTGTACACGGCATTTTTACATTTCCTTTTGAAGAATGCTCAATCATAAGACCTTTCTTTTCTGAAAATACCCTATTTATATTTTTCACCTCTATAGAACCTGATTTTATAAGTCCCTTGTAAAATACATGGTCAGGTGTAATTATAAATCCCTCTTTTCCGCTTCCAAACATTGATGAATCACATATGACAACCGGATACTCATATGTGCCTGTCGCATAAGCGTATGTGCTTACTGCAACCTTTATAAACGAAATTTCCTTATCACCTTTATCTTCCTCTCTCATTTTCCTGATGTCATAAAAATGAAGCTTTGACATGTCTGATATTTTTCCGTCAAGGTCACGTTTAAGTTTTTTTACAAGAAGCTCACATTCCTCCGTTTTTAGTGCCGTAAGTTTCTTGTCTATAAGCTGGAGCATATTTGATTTGAGTTCAGGCAGAAAAATTCCTTTTTCAATTTCTTTAAGCGCCTTAACGCCCTCATCAAATGTTATATTATCGGGATTTGGACATATTCCTCTGAGTTTTGCCTCATCAATCGCATAAACACGCTTTCTAAGTCCCTCCACAAATCTGTCAGAATTACGTTTCTCGTACTCTCCGTTTTTTATTTTCTCCATCATTTCCAGCAAATCATTCCTGTTATCTCTGTCAACACTGCCCACAAGCTTATTTAATTCATCAAACTCAACTTTATCACGTTTTGTATCAACAATTTTTATATATGGACTGACATCTATCTGCGTATATGTCATAAGTTTTTCTTTTGTTCTTTTATATCTGTCAAAATTTATATTTCCCGGAAGATGTGAAAGCATATATTCTATTTCTCTTTTTGCTGCCGCCTTGCAAAGCTTTGTCAGCACTTCAATATAATGATTTTTCTCCTGCTCACTTCCGTTTGATGCCCTAACTTTCTTAATATTCTCCACTATGTCTGAATACTTTGCTGTCCTGCTCTCATCTGTTATCCTGTCAAAAAATGATGCCCTGTTGTCTGCCGCTTTGTTGTCTGCCGCTTTGCTGTCTGCCGCTTTGCTGTCTGCCGCTTTGCTGTCTGCCGGCTTTTTATCATTTACTTTAGACTCCTTTTTAGCAGACTCACCGTTTTTTATATTTTCCTCTTTTTGATTTTGCTCTGTTCTTTTTATTTCAGTTGCGTTATCTTCATGACTGTCATTTTCTTTTATTGTTTCGTTTTCTTTTATTGTTTCGTTTTCCTTTGTTTCTTCAATTTCTTTATTATCACGTTTACAATTATCCTTTATTATCTCATTTTCCCTAATGTTTTCTTTATCACATTCTTTTATCGTTTTATTTTCTGTTCCTGATACTGATTTTTTTTCACTGACGGTTTTACTTTCCTCAGTATCTTTATTTTTTAAATCAGGCTCAGACAATGTTTTACTTTCCTTTTTCTTAGCATTTCTTCCGAAAAATATACCCTTGCCTTTACTTTTTTCTGTATTCTCTTCTGATAAACCTTCTCCGGCAAACGAATTATCATCCTTTACCTCTTCATTTTCCTCTTCATTTTCCTCTTTATCATCCTCCCTCTCATCGCTTCTTCTGCCAAACTCTCCCATTTTTTTATTTCGCATCTTTTCACGATACTCAAGTTCCTGCTCTATTATCGCAAGAAATCTCTCCTTTTCATAATCAGAAAAGAATCCTTCATCCATCTGGGCAAGTATCTGTTCAAGTTCCTCATCTGTCAAAAGCTCCATTTTTCTGCATCGCTCACTAAGTCTTTTTCCCAATGACGATACATTCTTTTCATAATCTGCCTCATACATATTAAAATTGCAGTTTCCCGTTTTTGCACCTTTTTTTCCTAAAAGCAGTACATAATCTCTTGCCGCATATTCATCATTGTCAAAATCAAGAACATATGCATCACCTTCTCTTAAAAGTTTCCCCGGCTTTGCTGTATAAAATTTTTTGCAGTTGTCACATGTATAAGCTCTTGTTATGTAAACACGCCCGTCATCAGTATCTATGACATTTTCTTTTCTCTGAGGATAGACAACCATATGCAGATGTTCCCCACAATCCGGACATTCATACGGAACCATGTAAAAATTATTTCCTATCCTGTGGGAATTTGTATATTTTTTATCAACATCTTCACGGTTAAACTGAAATTTTCCAGAACTCCATTTCATATTGTGCCACAAACCCGCACCTTTTCTTTCCTCTTCGACATTTATTCCGGCTGTATCTTCGTTGTCCTCATCTGCCCTGTTTATGCCTCCATCCTTTTTAACATTATTTTCTGTTTCGTTTCTACCGCTACCCTCTTTAGTATTTTTTTCTGTCTCGTTTTTACCGCTGCCCTCTTTTGGTTTTTCGGCTTCATTCTTTATATCACGCTGTTTTTGTATGTAATCAATACACTTTTCCATTGCATCTTCAAATGTAATCTGAATACCGTTTATAAAAAATTTAAAACTTGTCTTTGTAAAATATGTCTCTACATCTATCTCTTTATAAATCTGCGAAAAAAGAGCAGCAAGAACCATGTAATCCTGCTCAACATTCAGTCCCTTTATAGCTCCCCACTTGCCAAACGGATATAAGAGCATATTTATAATATTGGTAATAAGTTTATTATTTCCCATTTCAAATGCATTTGCCATGTCAAAGTCCAATTCTTCAATATCCGAATAAACTCTTCTTGTCGCAAGTTCAAAATACATTGAGCGTACTCTTCCTACAAGTATCATAGTATTCTTTCGTATAATAATGTCCCCGTTCCACTCTACGCGCTCTCTCATCGCTGTTATTATTCTTTGGTAAACTTTAACAATCTCATAATTTGCCTTTATACAAACCATACCATCCCTCTTTTCTCTATCCAAAAAATTTTATACACTCCTAATATTACATCTGCTTTTGACCCTTGCATCATAATAATTTTTCAAGTTCCTTTGCAAGTCCGTCATAATCATTGCTGAACTCAGTAATAATATCGGCAACGGCTTTCACATCATCAGTCCCGTTGCACATGCAAACACCGACACCGCACTCGTCAACCATTTCAAGGTCATTTGTAGTATCTCCAAATGCAATAACTTTTGAAATATCATATCCATATTTTTCACAATAATATTTAATCCCATATACTTTTGACAACTCCGGGTGGACAAATTCAAACATATCAGTCTGTGATTTAAATGCACGATACTTTTCAGATTTATGTGCCTCATAAAATTTTTCCACATCACTCATTTTTTCAGGGGGCGTACTTAATACAAGTTTACTTTGAGGGGTTGTGACCTCTTTTCTCATATCACACAGATGAATCCCAAGAAAATTATTTTTCGCCGCCCTCTCAATAGTAGAATCGTTTCTTACCGCATAACAATCCCCTCCCTGATAAACATAGGGATTTAAATCAAAATGTTTATATGTATCAATTATCTCAAAAATTGTATTTACATCGAGTTTAAAAAAACCTCTTTCTTCTCCGTCAGAAACATCATAAAGTTCCGCCCCGTTTGACGCAACCATAAACTGTATAATGTCAGAAAGCCCTAAATTCTCTACAGTTCTCCTGACTCCAAGTATAGGACGCCCCGATGCAATGCCAATCTTCATTCCCTTTTCTTTCTGTCGCCGCAAAACATTTTTTGTATATTCACTCACTTCTTTATTGTCATTAAGAAGTGTACCATCCATATCCATAACTATTACATGTAAATCAGACATATTTTCAGCTCCATTTCATATATGTTTTTTAAAATAATTATATCATAAATATACAAAAAAAACTGACAGACTGTTTTTTAGCCTGCCGGTTTTTATAAATCTATTAATTTAATTCTTATATTATGATGTTGGGGTCAAAAACTATTTTGACCCTAACTAATGCCACGGATTGCTTCATTGCTGCGCAAGTCCGCCTGTCATTTCTTTTACATAATTATAGATATACTTTCCTGCTTCTTCTCCGTATTTTGCCACAATTTTTATGATTGCGCTTCCGACTATCGCACCGTCTGCTATCTTTGTATATTTATTTACCTGCTCCGGTGTGTTTATTCCAAACCCTACTGCTGCCGGTGTATCCGTAACTTCCTTTATTGATTTAACTATACTTTCAATATCAGTTTTTATCTCACTTCTGACACCTGTTACACCCATTGATGACACAACATAGATAAAGCCTTTTGCTTCTTTTGCAATCATCCGGATACGTTTTTCTGATGTAGGTGCTATCATTGAAATAAGATACATTCCGTATTTTTCCGCTATCGGTGCAAGTTCATTCTTTTCCTCGTATGGGATGTCAGGTATTATAAGTCCGTCTATTCCTACTTCCTGACATTTTGCACAGAATTTATCATAACCATACTTGTAAAGTGAGTTTGCATATCCCATAAATACAAGTGGTATGTCTGTTTTAGTACGAAGTGACTTTACCATTTCAAAAATTTTGTCTGTTGTGCATCCGCCTGAAAGCGATCTTATATTTGCATCCTGAATAACCGGTCCCTCTGCTATCGGATCTGAAAACGGTATTCCTATCTCAACAAGTGCTGCTCCTGCTTTCTCCATCTCAAGAATAAATTCCTCAGTTTTTTCAAGGTTTGGATCTCCTGCTGTTATAAAAGGTATAAATGCTTTTTTATTTTCAAATGCGTTACTTATTCTATTCATGTAAATCAATCCCCCTGTATCTTGCAATTGCTGCCACATCCTTATCGCCACGTCCTGAAAGGCAACATATTATTATCTGGTCTTTATCCATCTTTGGTGCTATCTTCATCACATGTGCTACCGCATGTGAACTCTCGATAGCTGCGATAATTCCCTCTTCTTTTGCAATATATTCAAATGCATTTACAGCTTCCTCGTCAGTTACAGGAACATACTCAGCTCTTCCTATATCTTTAAGGTATGCGTGCTCAGGGCCTACTCCCGGATAATCAAGTCCGGCTGAAATTGAGTAAACAGGTGCTATCTGTCCATACTCATCCTGACAGAAGTATGATTTCATTCCATGAAATATTCCTTCTGTACCTGTTGCCATTGTCGCAGCCGTTCTGTCAGTATCAACTCCAAGCCCTGCCGCTTCACACCCTATAAGCTTTACATCTTTGTCATTGATAAATTCATAGAACATTCCCATCGAATTACTTCCACCACCTACACAAGCCATTACGACATCAGGCAGTCTGCCTTCTTTTTCAAGTATCTGCGCTCTGGCTTCACGGCTTATAACACTCTGAAAATCTCTTACTATAGTAGGATGTGGTCCCATAACCGAACCGAGAACATAGAGAGTATCATCAACTCTGTTAGTCCACTCTCTCATACATTCGTTTACGGCATCTTTAAGAGTTTTTGTTCCTGTTTCAACAGGATGAACTTTTGCTCCAAGAAGTTCCATACGATATACGTTAAGTGCCTGACGAATTGTATCTTCTTTACCCATGTATATTTCACATTCAAGGTCAAGAAGTGCTGCTGCTGTCGCTGTTGCGACACCGTGCTGACCTGCACCTGTCTCTGCAATAATTCTTGTCTTGCCCATCTTCTTTGCAAGAAGCGCCTGACCAAGTACGTTGTTGATTTTATGCGCTCCTGTGTGATTGAGATCTTCTCGTTTCAGATAAATTTTCGCCCCGCCAAGATCTTCTGTCATACGTGCTGCATAGTATAAAAGAGACGGTCTGCCTGCATATTCATTTAATAATGTATTCAGTTCGTCATTAAATTCTTTGTCATTTTTATAGTAGTTGTACGCCTTTTCCAATTCGATCACTGCATTCATCAGTGTCTCCGGAATGTACTGCCCTCCATGTATTCCAAATCTTCCTTTTGACATTTATATTCTCCTCAAATTCTTCTTACGATATCCACAACTTGCCGGATCTTTTTCGGATCTTTCCACTTTTCTGTCTCTACACTGCTGCTTAGGTCCACAGCATATGGCCGGATTTCACAAATCGCCTGTTTCATATTCAAAGCACCGATTCCCCCGGCAAGAAAAAACGGTCGCTCTATTTCCGGAATCAATGACCAGTCGAATGTCTTTCCTGTTCCTCCACTGCCCTGATCCAGAAGAATATAATCCGCCGGACTCTGTACTGCTTTTTCAATATCTTCTGCTGTTTTTACAGAAAAAGCTTTGATAATGGGCTTATCTGATAACTGTTTTAATTCTCTGATGTAAGTTTCATCTTCCTGTCCATGAAGCTGTGCTGCTGCAAGTGTTCCATCATTCAGAAGCCCTGTAACCAGTTCCATTGAAGCATTTACAAATACTCCGACCGGCTGGATTTCCGGTGAAAGTTCTTTTACCAGTTCCCGGACTTTCTCTGCCGTTACACTCCGGAAGCTCTTTGGAAATTCTATAATAAATCCACAGTAATCCGGGCCAGACTCATTCACTGCCAGGATGTCTTCTCTGCGTCTGAGACCACATATTTTGATTTTTGTTTTTATGCGATTTTCTATTCTCATTTTCTATATCTCTGTTGTTTTTATTCTTCTGCCAGAGGTGCTCCATTCAACTCTTCCAGAGCTGCTTTTTTGTCTTTACTTCTCATCAGAGTCTCCCCGATCAGCACTGCCTCAATCTGATTATCGTGCAGTTTTTTTATATCATCAGCAGTACGGATACCGCTTTCGGATACAAAAATCACATTTTCCGGTGCCAGTTTACGAAGCCGGATACTGTTTTCCATATCCACCTCAAACGTTTTCAGATCACGGTTATTCACTCCAATGATTCTGGCACCGCTCTTTAAAGCTCTTTCTACTTCCTGTGCGTCATGCGCTTCAACCAGAGCATCCATTCCAAGATCTTCTGCCATTTCCCGGTATTCACGAAGCTGTGTATCATCAAGCAGCGCGCAGATCAGAAGTACAGCTGCGGCACCATAAGCGGCCGCCTGCAGAATCATATAATCATCGATCACAAAATCTTTTCGAAGTACCGGAATGTCCACTTCGGATGCAATTTCCCACAAATACTGATCTGATCCCTGGAAATAAAATGGCTCTGTCAGACAGGAAATTGCTACTGCTCCGGCCGCCTTATACTCTTTTGCAATATCCAGATACGGAAAATCCGGTGCAATCAGTCCTTTGGAAGGGGATGCTTTTTTGACCTCACAGATATAGGACATTCCAGGTTTTTTCAGTGCCTGATAAAAACTGTGCGGTGTTTTTGCTGTCTCCGACTGGATCAGCGGATTCAGCAGCATCTGTACCTTTTTTTGCTGAATCTCACGGATCAGGTCTTCTCTTGGCATTTCTATTTTGTCTTTCTCGATACGTTCCCTTGTTTTTTCGGCAATCTCATTTAATATGTTCATCTTTGAATTCTCTTTTCTTTATAAAGTCCAGGTATCTCATATTCTTATTTAATACACTGACTTTTTTATTATAACACTTAAGCATTGGAGCAGGTGATGAACTCCTCTAATTTTCTTAAAGCTGCTCCACTGTCGATCAGCTCTTCTGCCATTCGTACACCTTTTTCTATAGATTCTGCTTTACCGGCGATATACAGAGCCGCTCCTGCATTGAGGCAGACTGCCTGACGCTTCGGTCCCCTTTCTTCACCTTTCAGAATCTTCTTTGTAATCTCTGCATTTTCTGCCGGTGTACCACCTACCAGATCATCTTTACTGCATCTCTCATATCCAAACTGCTCCGGCGTGATCTCATAAGACTGGAACCAGCCATCCTTGATCTCGCATACAGAAGTTGGGGCACTCATAGAAATCTCATCCAGTTTATCCTGTCCGAAAACAACCATTCCTTTTGTCACGCCAAGCTTTGCCATAACCTGCGCAAGTGGCTCTACAAGCGTCTGATCAAACACACCCATAAGTTCCATATTTGCTCCTGCCGGATTACTTAAAGGTCCAAGAATATTAAACACAGTACGGATTCCAAGTTCTTTACGGATTGGTGCTACATACTTCATAGCAATGTGATAATTCTGTGCAAACAGGAAACAGATATTAATTTTTTTCAGGAGTTCAGCACTCTTTTCCGGTGGAATTGTAATATTTACCCCAAGTGCCTCAAGGACATCTGCTGCCCCACTTTTAGATGATGCGGCACGATTTCCATGCTTTGCAACCGATATTCCTCCTGCAGCGATCACCAGAGAAGAAGTCGTCGAAATATTAAAAGAATTGGCTCCATCTCCGCCGGTTCCTACGATTTCAAGCACATCCAGATCATGCAGTAATTTAATGCAGTGTGCTCTCATTCCTGCTGCAGAAGCAGTAATCTCATCAATAGTCTCACCCTTTATGGAAAGTGCTGTCAGATAAGATGACATCTGTACCGGTGTTGCCTGTCCGCTCATGATCTCGTCCATGACTGTCTCTGCTTCCTGATATGTCAGATCTTCTTTTTGGGAAAGTTTTATGATTGCTTCTTTGATCATTTTAGTTTTCTCCTTGTCTATGCTCTTACAACATTTATAAAATTTTCTATCATCTTTTTTCCATCCGGCGTCATAACAGATTCTGGATGAAACTGTACTCCATAAATTGGATATTCTGTATGTTCTACCGCCATAATCTCGCCATCTTCTGCCTCTGCCGTAACCTTAAGTACATCCGGCAATTTATCTTTTAATGCTGCCAGTGAATGATATCTGGCTGCCTGAAAGCTGTCTCCCAGTCCCTCAAAAATCCTGCTCTTTCCTACCGTATAAATCGTTTTTTTCTTTCCATGCATCAGCTCTTTCGCATAAGAAACTTCTCCGCCAAAAGCCTCACAGATTGCCTGATGTCCCAGACAGATCCCAAGAATCGGAAGTCTTCCTACAAAATATCTGATTGCCTCTATGCAGATTCCTGCATCTGACGGTTTTCCGGGGCCCGGTGAAATGATCAGGGCTTCCGGTCTCATTGCTTCAATTTCTTTGACTGTATATTCATCGTTTCGAACAACTTTTATATCAGGTTCTACAGAACCGATCAACTGATATACGTTATAAGAAAAACTGTCATAATTATCAATCAGTACGATCATTCCAATCCCTCCTGTGACTTTTCGATTGCCAGAACTACGGCTCTTGCCTTATTGCAGCACTCGTCAAACTCTTTTTCCGGAACACTGTCTGCCACGATTCCTGCACCGGAGCGGATACAGATCTCACCATTTTTCTTATATACCAGGCGGATTGCAATACAGGTATCCAGATTTCCCGCAAAATCAAGATATCCGATCGCTCCACCGTATATTCCTCGTTTGCTCTGCTCCAGTTCTTCAATAATCTGACATGCCCTGAATTTCGGTGCTCCGGAAAGCGTTCCTGCCGGTAAAATAGAGTCCACGGCATCTACCGCATCTTTATCTTCTCGAAGCTCTCCGGCAACCGTAGAACCAATATGCATTACCTGTGAAAAGTGTTCCACACTCATATATTTTTCTACTTCTACCGTTCCGATCCTGCTGATTCTTCCGATGTCATTTCGCCCAAGATCCACCAGCATATTGTGTTCTGCAAGTTCCTTTTCGTCTTTCAGAAGTCCCTCTTCCAGTTCCTGATCTTCCTGCTTTGTCTTGCCTCTCGGTCTTGTTCCTGCCAGTGGAAAAGTAGTCAGTTTTTTGTCTTCCAGCTTGACAAGTGTTTCCGGGGAAGCACCTGCAATTTCGATATCATCACTGGAAAAATAGAACATATACGGAGACGGATTGGTTGCCCTCAGAACCCTGTAAGTATCAAACAGGCTACCCTCGGCTTTTGCTCTCATCGGGTTGGAAAGCACCACCTGAAAAATATCCCCTTCATGAATATAATGCTTTGCCTTTTCTACCATTTTGCAATATTTTTCTTTAGGAAACTGAGGACTGATCGTTGAGCCAAGTTGCAATGGCCGAAACTCTTCTTTTTCTCCATTTCGAATCAGATCTGCCATTTCTGCAAGCTTTTTTTCTGCTTTCTGGTAAGAGTTTTCCAAATCATCCAACATAACACCTGTGATCAGAAGTACCTTTTGTCTGTAATGATCAAACGCGATCACCTGATCAAAAAGCATCAGATCCATGTCTCTGAAATCCGGATCTTCGTGTTCTCCGAGCTTCAGTTTGGGTTCGCTGTATTTGATATAATCGTATGAAAAATATCCAACAAGTCCGCCCGTAAATGGAGGCATCTCCTCTATCACCGGACTTTTATACTCTCGTAAGATTTCTCTTAATGTATCACCCGGATGCATTACCTTTTTTACAGTTTCTTCTTTGTCTGCCACTTCTGTATGCCGGATTTTCATAAGCCCATCCGTACAGGTAATCTCCATTGTTGGTTCATATCCCAGGAAAGAATATCTTCCCCATACTTCTGTCTGGCTGGCACTCTCAAGCAGATAACAATGTCTGCTTGCTTTTCTTAAGGTTCTCATAGCCTCTACCGGAGTGTATCTGTCTGCATATACCTCGCGGCAGACCGGAACTCTTTTGTACTGTCCTTTTGCTGCAATTTTTCTGATGTCTTCTATCGTAGGATACATGGATCTTACCTCCTTTTCTGATTCTGAAAAAATGAAAGACAGTTGTTCCGTGCCAAAGGCACTCCCTTAACTGTCATAATAAAAAAGCCCGCCCATGACAGAATCCTGCTTCTGTCAAGGACGAGCGTTAAAATTCACCCGCGGTGCCACCCTGATTCACGGAACGACCCGTGCACTTTGCGGAATACCTGCATATTCCCGGCAACTGACGTATGCCTTACGTCACAGAATACTAAGCAAAAGCCTTTCCCTGTGCCCTCAGCGGTCCATTTAGCAACCTGCATTTCCACCCGGCTCTCACCCTCCCGGACTCTCTGTGCGCGCATAACTGCTTTGATCTCCGCTTCAACGGTTTACAACTTATTAAATTGTCGAAACAGTTTAAACTGTTTTCACTTCTTTAACGATTTAATACTTTATCTTGCTAAATTTGTTTAGAGTTTATCACTCCTTTTTGTGTTTGTCAACATACATTTTACATTAAAATATACTCCATCTGGCGTTCCTTTGTCTTAAGCCCCATCTTCTCATAAAATTTCTCTGCAGATGTGTTTCCACTCCATACATTGAGGGTGACCTCGTAGCAGCCGAGATGCTTTGCCTCATTCTTGACATATTCAAAAAGCTGCTCTCCGATATGCTGTCCTCTGGTCTTTGCATCTACACACAGATCATCTATGAAAAGCGATGTAAACGGTACCATATTGTTGGAAAACGGCTGCTGTCTTATCTGGCAGAATGCATATCCCATGCAGATATCATCATCATCTGCCGCAACATATATCGGCTTTGTATCGTCCTTTATCATTTTTGCAAGCTCTTCATTTGTATATTTTGTCGTTCCCGGGATAAAAATATCCGGTCTGATATCGGCATGGATCTGAAGCACCTGCTCTAACAATTCTATAAGTCTTGGTATGTCTTTTTCGTGTGATCTTCTAATATTCATTTTTGAGAA
>ENA-OPWC01002129-OPWC01002129.1-human-gut-metagenome-genome-assembly--contig:-NODE-2129-length-11507-cov-4.431890_pt1 | contig 11507 bp, 10 predicted proteins | sample MGYA00241504_ERZ502000 | MGnify/ENA primary metagenome ERZ502000 (study PRJEB25962, sample SAMEA2042005) | human gut metagenome | biome: human gut; feature: human-associated habitat; material: faeces...
CTGCTGCCCCAGTTTCCCGCAGCCATGGCGCGGGCGTAGAGCGGGGCGCTGTCGAAGACGTCAAGGGTGACGTCTTTGTTGTCCAGCAGACGGAGCAGGTCGCCGTCTTCCAGCGGGAAGACCGCCTTGTCCTGTACGGCGTACCATGCGGCGGGCTGCAGCTCCACATTGCGGGTACCCTGCTTGCCCATGACGGCAGGCCGCGTGGCCACGAGGTAATGCCCCTTCGGCTCGGCGGGCAGAACAGTCACCTCAGCCTCCTGCAGAGGCTCTGTCGACGCTCTTTCCGGGTCGGCGGCGGGGGCGATGTCGCTCAGACCGAAGCGGGCGATAAGGGAGTGAAGTTCCAGCTCCTGCATCAGCCGGACGGCTTCGGCCTTGTTGCCCTCGCCCACGACATAAGCACCCTCGGCGGTGTCGATGGGGGCGTCGGTACGGATGGTGCCGAGCGTGTAGCTCAGCTCTGCCATGGCGCGGTCTTCGGCCAGATGCTCCCGCTGTTTTGGCTTGATGGTCTTGTCAGCAGTGTCGTCGAGATGGGCGTAAACGCCCGCCAGACTGCCGTATTTCTGGATGAGGGTGATGGCGCTCTTCTCGCCGATGCCCTTCACGCCCGGGATGTTGTCGGAGGTGTCACCCATGAGGCTCTTGACGTCGATGAGCTGGCGGGGAGAGACACCGTACTTTTCCTTCACGGCGTCCACGTCCATTACCGCCGTCTTGCTGCGGCCCATGGTGGTAGTGGCCAGCAGGACGGTGGTGGTGTCGCTGACGAGCTGTAAGCTGTCCCGGTCTCCGGTGGCGAGGAAGCAGTCGTCGCTGCGGGCGGCGCAGGCGGCAGAAAGGGTGCCGAGGATGTCGTCGGCCTCCCAGCCCTCAGCTGTCACCTCACGGTAGCCCAGCGCGGCCAGAAGCTCTTTGAGCACCGGCATCTGCGCGGCCAGCTCGTCGGGCATCTTGTGGCGGGTGGCCTTGTAGCCGTCATACATCTTGTGGCGGAAGGTGGGGGCCTTGAGGTCGAAGGCCACGGCCACCTCGTCGGGTCCGCATTCCTTGAGCAGGGAGAGCAGGATATTCAGAAAGCCGAAAATGGCGTTGGTATAGCGGCCGTCTTTGGTGGTCAGCAGCTTGATGCCGTAAAAGGCACGGTTGGCGATGCTGTTGCCGTCAATGACCAGTAAACGCATAGCTTGTGGTCCTCCATTCCATAATTTCACATCCTATAGTATACCACGAATGGCCCAAAGAAAAAAGAGACTGAGGGATAAACCTCTCAGCCTCTTTTGGGAAGTTTTACTCTACCCTTATCGCGCTCACCGGGCAGGCGTTGGCGGCGTCCACAGCCAGCGGCACCTGGTCGGGCGGGATGTCGCCGGGGATGGCGACAGCCAGAGTCCCTTCCATCTGGTATACCTCGGGGCAGAGCCCGGCACACTGGGTGCAGCCGATGCAGAGTTCAGGGTCTACGAATGCTTTCATGTTGGTACTACCTCCATTCAGAATAAGAAAAGGCGCTGAGAGCAGTGTGGCCCGGCGGAGCAAAAAATATGCTATAGGCTTTCGGGCGCAGATATGTTACAATAGAGCAGAATGAACAGGAGGGCAAGACCATGAACATCCAGATATTCGGCACTACCAAGTGCTTCGATACCAAAAAGGCCCAGCGCTATTTCAAGGAGCGCGGCATCAAGTTCCAGATGATCGATTTGAAAGAAAAAGAGATGAGCCGGGGCGAGTTTGAAAATGTGTCCCGCGCTCTGGGCGGCTGGCAGGCGCTGGTGGACCCCAACGCCAAGGACAAGCAGACCCTCGCTCTGCTGGACGCACTGGTAGACTGGCAGAAAGAAGACAAGCTCTTCGAGAACCAGCAGCTGTTCCGCACCCCCATCGTCCGCAATGGCCGTCAGGCCACCGTCGGCTACCAGCCCGACGTCTGGAAGAACTGGGAATGAACGGCTTTCACCAAAATAACACGGGCAGGGTTTTGCACCCTGCCCATGATTGTGGTATACTGTTTTTATCTGAAAAGTGAAACAACGCAGGAGACGATAACCATATGAAGATAGAAATGACCCCGGAAGAACACGCCCGGCTCCACCGCCGCCGTGGTCGGCAGGCCCTCGGGCTGGTCATCGCGGTGCTGGTGCTCATCGGCGTGCTGACCGTGCTGCACACAGGCGTGAACGCCGTGGCAAAACTGTTTGACGATACGGCCCAGAAGCAGGAATACGAGGACAAGCTGGAAGGTCTAGTGCTGTTCGACCCCGTGCCTTTTGAGGGCATCGAGAACATCGACGACCTGACCCTCCGCGAGGCTGCGGTCTGGGGCTGTGTGTACAGCATCCAGGAGACGCAGGGTGGTTTCGACGGCTACAACACCGACCCCGATACCGAGCAGCTGCTCATCCCCTCGGTGGACGTGGATGCCTACCTCGCAAAGCTTGTCGGCCCCAGCTTCCGCATGACCCACAAGACCTTCGAGATGGAGGATATGACCATCGAGTTCGACGACACCACCCAGTGCTATAAGATCCCCGTCACCGGCAGCGTGGGCAGCTACCGCGCCACCGTCACCAAGCTGTTCAAGAAGGACGGCCTCCTCCACGTCACCGTGGGCTATATCCCCAACCAGAATGCAACGGACAGCATCCTCACCACCACCTCGGATACGCCGGTCAAGTACATGGACTATCTGTTCAGCCGCCAGAGCGGCAGCTGGTATCTCACCGGCCTGACCGAGAGCGAGACGAAGCCCGAGTCAACGGCGGCGTCCACTGCCTCCGAGCCTGCCATGATGGCGGACAGCGAGGTGCAGGACGCCATCCTCGCCACCGGCGGCGAAACGCCCGCCGAGTCTGACGCTGCATCCTCCGAGGCCGCAGCCGCCAGCAAGGAAGCGGACAGCACCGCCGAAAGCGAAGCCGCCTCGGACGCAGAGCCGCAGGCCGAGAGTGCGGCCAGCGCGGCGGCATAAAACGAATCACAAACAAAAACCGGGAAGCTCCCAGAGCTTCCCGGTTTTTGCATATCCAGAATTACTTCAAATCAAATCTTACGACCACCAGCCGATACCAGAGATACGGCACCATGTTCCATATCATCCACAATTCCATCAGAACATAATTCGGCAAATCACGGAGACGGAAGGGACGCTTGCCCAACTGGTCGTTTTTGAGCAAATCGAACGCCTCACGCATTCCCTTGTCCCACGCCTCGCCGAAGCCCTGTTTGTGGAACTTGTAGCACTTGAGCAGATAGCCCAGCGCCAGCGGAAGGATGTTGAGAATGAGCATCAGCAGAGGCTCGTTCTTGAGGGGGAGAAGGATGCTGTTGCGGCCGCTCTGCTGGCTCTTGAAGGCGTTGTACCGCACCGCGCCGGTGCTGGCGCCGCAGATGTGGTAGCACTTTGCCGTGGGGCAGAGGACGTTTTTGTAACCGGCGTTGTTGGCGCGCCAGCTGAGGTCCACGTCCTCGAAGTAGGCAAAAAAGTTTTCATCGAAGACGCCGATCTCGTCGAGGATGCTTTTGCGGTAGAGGGCCGCGCCGCCGCAGGCCGAGAAGATGCGCTTTTGTTTGGTGTAGCGGCTGGCCCGGCGGCCGTCGCCGGTCTTGCAGGCAAAGCCCATCCATGTGACGTAATCGCCAGCGTCGTCGGCAAGCTCCCGGTCGAAGTGGCGTATCATAAGGCTCTGGACGGCAAAAATTTTCTCGTCGCTCTCGGCCACGCGGATGAGCTCGGCCAGCCACTGGGGCTCTGCAAAGGCGTCGTTGTTGAACAGCACCACGAACTCGCTTTTCGCCCGGGCGATGCCCTGATTGACGGCGTGGGAGAAGCCGGTGTTGGAGCCGTTCTCGATGAGCTGGAAGTTCGGGCGGCTGCAATAGCTGCGGGCCTGCTCAAGGCTTTCGTCGGTGGAGCCGTTATCCACCACGATAAGCTCGAAGTCCTGCTCCGTCTGGGCGTAGACCGATTCGATGGAGTCCTTGAGCCAGCCTTTGCCGTTGATGTTGGGGATGATGATGGTCGCTTTCATAGATTCTGTGCTCCTGCGCATTTTCTTCTAATATACAAAAGACAGTATAGCATATTTTGAAGAGATTGAAAATTCCCTCTTGACAAAAAAGATGATTTGAGTATTATTGTATTAGGTACTTAGTACAGCGACACAAGGAGATGAGACGATGGGCGAACGATTCGATATGAGCCGCCCCATCTACGCACAAATCGTGGAACGGCTCAAGGCAAAAATTCTGGCGGGCATCTACCCGCCCGGCGGACATCTGGACTCGGTGCGCGACATGGCCGCAGCGGCAGGCGTTAACCCAAACACCATGCAGCGGGCGCTGGCCCAGCTGGAAGCGGAAGGGCTCGTCTACACCGAGCGGACCACGGGCCGCTTCGTCACCGAAGATACAGCCCTTTTGGAACAGCTGCGGGACGAGACGGCCCGCGCTATGACCGCCGAATATCTCGAGAAAATGCGCGGCATCGGCTACGGCCCGGCAGAGGCCGCAAAACTTATGACGGGCTGGGAAACAAAGGAGAGTGATTGAAATGAAGGAACTTTTAACTTGTGAGGGCCTGACGAAATCCTACCAGAAGGGGACAAACGCCCTCGATAACATCGAGCTGCACATCGGCTTTGGCCGCATCGTGGGCCTGCTTGGCCCCAACGGCAGCGGCAAGACCACCCTCATCAAACTGGCGAATGGTCTCTTGCAGCCCACGGCGGGCAGCATCCGAATCGCGGGCATGGACCCCGGCCCGGACACGAAAGCCATCGTCTCCTATCTGCCGGACGCCGCATGGCTGCCCGACTGGATGCGGGTGGAGCAGCTGGTGGAGATGTTCCGGGATTTCTACGCCGACTTCGACCCCGCCAAGGCGAATGAGATGCTGGAAAAGCTGGAGCTTTCGCCCAAAGCACCCCTCAAGAGCCTTTCCAAGGGCAACAAGGAGAAAGTCCAGCTCATCCTTGCCATGAGCCGGAATGCCCGGCTCTACCTGCTGGATGAACCCATCGGCGGCGTGGACCCGGCGGCGCGGGACTACATCCTGAACACCATCCTCACCAACTACAGCCGGGACGCCTCGGTCATCATCTCCACCCACCTCATCGAGGACGTGGAGCCGGTGCTGGATGAGGCTGTGTTCCTGAAGAACGGCAGAATTTTCGCCCACCGCTCGGTGGATGAGCTCCGCGAGACCGAGGGCATGAGTGTGGATGCATATTTCCGGGAGGTATTCAAATGCTGAAAAAGTTACTGAAATATGAGTTCAAGGCTACCGCCCGCACCTACGGCGGAATGTATCTGGCCCTGCTGGCGGCGTCGGTGCTCTTTGGTGGCTCAGTCAGGAGATGGAACGGCACCAATAGTGACACCTATTCGACTCTCGTGGGCCTGCTGAGCCTTGTCTACACCGCCGTCATCATCGGCACCGTGGTCGTCACCATCATGACCATCGTGCAGCGGTTCTACCGCAACCTGCTGGGCCGGGAGGGCTATCTGATGCATACTCTGCCGGTGACGGAAACACAGCTTGTGACCTCGAAGCTCATCTCCAGCGCCGTGTGGAGCCTGTGCAGCATCCTCGCAGCCTGCCTTTCCTTCGGCATTCTGGCTGTTCTGATGATGGCGGATATGGACCTGCTTGAGCAGCTGCCGCGGATGTGGTCGATCATCCGGGAGGCATTTGCCCGCTATAACATGGAGTTCTGGGGAGCGCTGGCTTTCAGCGGCGTCGTCGGCTTCGTGCGGATGGTCAGCGTCATCGCCTGCATCTATGCTGCCTGCATGGTGGGACATCAGTTCAAGAACCACCCCGCGCTGGCGGGCATCCTGAGCTTCTTTGTCATGCAGTATGTGCAGGGCTGGCTCGAAAAGCTGCTCCAGATCGGCACCGGCGTCTACGAGACGGCCATCTACAGCGCCGTAGGCGATATGGGCAGCATCGAGGCTACCGTATCGGCTCTGGGCTATATGGGAAGCGCGATGGTCACGCTGGGCATCGCGGCGGCGTTCGGTGTCTTCTGGTTCGGGCTGACGGTCTGGCTGATGAGAAACAAACTCAACCTCGAGTGATGAAACGTGAAAAAATCTGACGGAAAATTTTGAAATTCCCTCTTGACTTTACACGGATAAAGTGTATAATGCAATCAAACCGATGAGGCGGAAGAGAACCTGCAAAGCGCATCTTCAGTGAGCCCGGACAGTGAAAACGGGTGAGAGCGGGGCAGAGATTCGTGGGCCGCCGAGGGCCGGGCAAACGAGGCAGAGCCTCCAGTAGCTTGGGACGGAAGCCTCCGTTACAGGGCAGGGGAGTGTTGGCTCTCCGTGAGGGGCTTTGCGGCTTTCAAGAGGAAAGCGAGCAAGGCAAGCAAGGTGGCACCGCAGATTCGAATTTTTCGACTCTGTCCTTGTGGATGAACACACAGGGACAGGGTCGTTTTGTTATATGAGAACAAAAGCCCGTCCCGCAAGTGGAGCGGGTTTTTATTTTACATGCCGCCCGCTCCAGGGAAGGAGCAACCGCTATGAAAACCATGAACATGATCTCCCGCCGCAGCTTTCTGAAAGCCGCTATGGCCGCCGCCACTGTTTCCGCGCTGGGTCTGACCGGCTGCGGTTCGTCCGCTTCGAGCACTGTATCCAGCACCGCTTCCAGTGCAGCAGCATCTTCTGCCGCCGCCAGCGAGGCAGGCCAGACCTTCAAGGTGGGCATTGTCAACTATGTTGACCACGCTTCCCTGAACCAGATCGTTGCGTCGGTGGAAGAGCGTCTGGACGAGGTGGGCAAGGAGAAGGGCGTTACCTTCGACTACGCCGACTACTACGCAAATGCACAGGCTGACCAGTCCAACCTGAACCAGATCGGTGCAGACCTCGTGGCCGACCAGGTAGATGTCATCGTGGCCGTGGCCACCCCCACTGCCGCCACCATGCTGGCCGCTGTGGAAGATACCGACATCCCTGTGGTCTACTCTGCCGTCACCGATCCTGTTTCCGCCGGGTTTGACGGGGAAGAGGGCATCACCGGCACCTCCGATGCCCTGAACACCGAGGCCATTATGAACCTCATCACTGCCATCAACCCCGACATTGACACCATCGGCCTGCTGTACGACCTGAGCGAGGATTCCTCCACCCAGGCCATCGCCGATGCCAAGGCGTTCTGCGACAGCAAGGGCATCAAGTATATCGAGAAGAACGGCACCACCACCGCCGAAGTCCAGATGGCCGCTGAGGCCCTCATCGCCGCCGGTGTCAAGGCTGTCTTCACCCCCACCGATAACACCATCATGACCGCCGAGCTTTCCATCTACGAGACCTTCACCGAGGCAGGCGTCCAGCACTACACCGGCGCTGACAGCTTCGCCCTGAACGGTGCCTTCGTGGGCTACGGCGTCGATTACGTCCAGCTGGGCGAGGCCACCGCCGATATGGTGGTGGAGCTGCTCTGCGGCGGCAAGACCCCCGCAGACCTGCCCTACCAGACCTTCGATAACGGCATCGTCACCATCAACACCGAGAGCTGTGAGGCACTGGGCCTTGACCTCGACACCGTCAAGGAAGCCTTCAAGCCCTATTGCACCGAAATTGTGGTAGTGACCACGCAGGAGAATTTCTAAAAAGGAGTACATCAACCATGCTGGCGAGTATCTTTTCGCTCAACGTGATCCAGACGGCGCTGGAGCTGGGCTGCATTTACGGTCTGGTGGCGCTGGCGCTGTTTCTGAGCTATTCGATCCTGAACATTGCAGACCTGTCCACCGATGGCTGCTTCACCCTGGGCTGTGCCGTGGCCTGCCAGGTGGCGCTGACAGGCCACCCCATCCTGGCCCTGTTCGCGGCCATGGCAGCGGGTGTGTGTTCGGGCTTTGTCACCGCCTTTTTGCAGACACGTCTGGGCGTTGAGAGCATCATGGCAGGCATCATCGTCAACACCGGCCTCTACACCATCAATCTCGCCGTGATGGGCTTCTCGTCCACCATGTCGCTGGTCAAGACCGATACCGTCTTCTCCATCGCCAAGAGCGCCCTGAGCTTCACGGGCGGCGGGTATAAGCTGGTGCTGGCGGCGGTAGTCATCGCGCTGGCCGGTGCCGCCATGGTGGGCTTCCTCGGCACCCGCCTCGGCCTCTCGATTCGTGCCACCGGCGATAACGCTGCCATGGTGCGTGCTTCCAGCATCAACCCCGCCTTCACCATCACGGTGGGCCTCTGCATCTCGGGCGCATTGACGGCCCTTTCCGGCGGCCTGCTGGCTCAGTACCAGAAGAGCTGCGACATCAACGTAGGCACCGGCATGGTGACCATCGCGCTGGCTTCCCTCATCATCGGCGAAACGCTGGTGGGCAAGCGGACGATGGTGCGCCGTGTGCTGGGCGTCGTGTTCGGCAGCTGTCTCTACCGTTTTATCGTGGCGGTGGCCCTCCGTTTCAACGTCCCGGCTGCTGCCATGAAGCTGGTCAGCGCCATCATCGTGGCGGTGGCCATCTCGATGCCCGCCATCCGGGAGAAGATCGCCTTTGAGAAGCGCCGCAATGCGGCCCGTCAGGCACGGAAGGAGCGTGTGTAAAATGGAGATGCTCGAACTTCGTGACCTGCACAAGACCTTCAACCCCGGCACCGTCAACGAAAAAGTGGCCCTGAACGGTGTGAGCCTGCACATGGAGGCAGGCGACTTTGCCACCATCGTGGGCTCCAACGGCGCGGGCAAATCCACCATGTTCAACGCCATCACCGGCGGCTTCATCGCCGACGAGGGCAGCATCGTGCTGGGCGGGCAGGACATTACCTTTGCGCCTGAGTACGAGCGCAGCAAGGTCATCGGCCACCTGTTCCAGGACCCCCTCAAGGGCACGGCCCCCAATATGACCATTGAGGAAAACCTTGCGCTGGCCTACCTGCGTGCAGGCACCGCGCCCCACGCCATCTTCTCCCGCATCTCCCGCAAGGATAAGGAGATCTTCCGTGAGAAGCTGGCCCTGCTGGATATGGGCCTCGAAGACCGGATGAAGCAGCCGGTGGGCCTGCTGTCGGGCGGTCAGCGTCAGGCGCTGACCCTGCTGATGGCCACCCTCGTCACCCCGAAGCTCCTGCTTCTGGACGAGCACACCGCCGCTCTCGACCCTGCCACCGCCGAAAAGGTGCTGGACCTCACCAAGAACATCGTGGCCGAAAAGAAGATCACCTGCCTGATGGTCACCCACAATATGCATCAGGCATTGGAGCTGGGCAACCGCACCCTCATGATGGACGCGGGCCGCATCGTCTTCGATGTCAAGGGCGAGGCCCGCAGCAAGATGACCGTAGACGACCTGCTCGAGAAGTTCCGCGAGAACGCCGGCAAGGTCCTCGACAATGACCGCATCCTCCTGAGCAAGGTGGAAGCCAACAACTGAGCATAAGAAGAAAGACTGCTGCAAAACAGCTCTCTGAGAAAACAATGAACAAAACCCGGAACTCCTTCAGAGCCAGGACGGCTTGAAAAGAGTTCCGGGTTTTGTGTTGCTTCTTTATATCTTACAGCATCTTGGAGAGGAATGCCTTCAGACGCGGGTGCTTGGGGTTGGTGAACAGCTCCTGCGGCGGCTCATCCTCCTGGATCCTTCCCTCGTCAATGAAGATGACGCGGTTGGAGACTTCGCGGGCAAAGCCCATCTCATGGGTGACCACCAGCATGGTGATGCCGGTGTGAGCCAGCTCTTTCATCAGCTCAAGCACTTCACCGACCATCTCGGGGTCGAGGGCGCTGGTAGGCTCATCGAAGAGGATGACGTCCGGGTCCATTGCCAGTGCACGTGCGATGGCGATGCGCTGCTGCTGGCCGCCCGAAAGGCTCTTGGGGTAGACGTTGGCCTTGTCGGCCAGACCTACGCGGGCCAGAAGCTCGTCGGCGCGCTTGGAGATGGCCTCTTTGTCCTTGAGCTTGAGCAGGCTGGGGGCCAGCTCAAGGTTTTTCTTGACGGTCAGGTGGGGGAAGAGGTTGAAGTGCTGGAACACCATGCCCATCTTCTGGCGCACAGCATCAATGTGGGCATCATCCACCTCGATGCCCTCAAACTTGATGGAGCCGCCGGTGGGGATCTCCAGCCGGTTCAGGCAGCGCAGGAAGGTGGATTTGCCGCAGCCCGAGGGGCCGATGAGGCAGACCACGTCGCCGCGGTAGATGTCGATGTCGATGCCCCGCAGCACGTCCAGAGTGGGGGCAGCCTGCTTTGCGCCCTTCCGCTTTTCGCCGCCGTAGGTCTTGGTCAGGCCCCGGACTTCCAGGATCTTATCGGTCACTTTGTGCCAGCCTCCTCTCAAATTTTGCAAGCAGCCAGGTAAAGATCATCACCAGCACCAGATAGATCAGTGCCACGCCAAACAGGGGGAACATGGCCTCGTAGGTGCGGTTCATGATGCCCTGGGCCGCATACAGCAGCTCCTTGCCGCCGATGACGGTGATAAGGGAGGTATCCTTCAGCAGCATGATGAACTCGTTGCCCAGGGCAGGCAGCACCGCCCGGATGGCCTGGGGGATGATGATGACCACCATGGTGGTGATGTAGTTCAGGCCCAGGCTGCGGCCGGCCTCCATCTGGCCCGGGTCCACAGCCATCAGGCCGCCCCGGATGATCTCGGAGACGTAAGCGCCCGAGTTGATGCCCAGCGCCAGAGCGCCTACCATGGTAAAGTTGCGGCTGTTGTTGAAGATGACCATGCTCATGATCAGCAGCTGCACCATCATGGGGGTGCCCCGGATCACGGTGGTGTACACCTGGCACACGGCGTTAAAGACCCCCAGCACCGGGTTGCGGCGGCCGGGGCGCTGCTGGTCGTGGGCCACACGCACCAGCGCCACCACGCTGCCCAGCAGGACGCCCATGGCCAGAGCAATGGCAGTGACCAGCAGGGTGGTGCCTACGCCCCCGATGTACTGGAGCCAGCGGTCCTTCAGGACAAAGGCCTGATAAAATTTGTAGAACAGCTCCTGCCCCATGTCCAGCCGGCCGCCGCTTTTCAGCAGCTGGCTCAACAGTTCGTATTGTGCGGCCATTCGCATCCTCACTTTCTTTTCGTCTGTTGTGATCTTGTCAGAATTTTGTAACCTATATCCCTTAAAAAAGGGGAGGTGCCCGGTGGGCCGCCTCCCCTTGAGGGGTCTGTTTACTCAGCCTTGATGTACTTGTCCACGATGGCCTGCAGGGTGCCGTCGGCCTTCAGCTCCTCCAGAGCGGCGTTCACAGCCTCCAGCAGAGCGGTGTTGCTCTTGTTCATGCCAATGGCGTAGTCCTCCTCGGCGTAGCTGGTGTCCAGGATCTTCAGGCCGGGGTTGGACTCCACATAGGCCTTGGCGGGCTCGTTGTCGATGACCACAGCGTCCACCTGGCCGTTGTTCAGGGCCTGCACAGCGGTCAGACCATTGTCGTAAGCCACCACGGCGTCATCGCCGAAGTCATCGGAGCAGTAGATGTAGCCGGTGGTGCCGCGCTGGGTGCCGATCTTCTTGCCTTCCA
>ENA-OPWC01002130-OPWC01002130.1-human-gut-metagenome-genome-assembly--contig:-NODE-2130-length-11502-cov-3.993361_pt1 | contig 11502 bp, 10 predicted proteins | sample MGYA00241504_ERZ502000 | MGnify/ENA primary metagenome ERZ502000 (study PRJEB25962, sample SAMEA2042005) | human gut metagenome | biome: human gut; feature: human-associated habitat; material: faeces...
TCTTCATCTGTTATAAGATAGTATAATGTTATTGTTTTAGTTTCACCCTTTTCAAGATGAACATTTCCATGAGTATTATCTGAACTTGTCCCAACATTTTCATAATTTTCAATTTTATTATATGTACCATCTTCATTCAGTTTTACAGAATGCCATAATGTATGGAATTCATTATCATTATCTAATATTATATCATTATCATTAATATCCTTAGTAACCTCTAACTCTATCATTGCATAGTAATAATCTGATATAAAATTATAATCTGCATCAATACTATCTTTCTTATCGTCTAGTCCAAATCTTATTCTATTTACATCAAAATTACATTCTCTGGAAATATTAACGGTTCTAACAGATATATAAAATACATTATATGTTTTCCGATTATTTTCATCATATTTATATCTTATATCATCATCCCTCAATTCAAACTGCTGACCTATATACGCCACATCTCTTTTACTTAAGTTTTCTTCTCTTGCAGAATCATTACCTGTATTGTTTTGATTTTCATTTTGTATATCTGTCTGTTCATGTTTTGTTTCAAGTGTTGGCATTTCTTTTGTCAGCTTATCTATTGTTCCATTCTTAACACCTATTAGAATTGACAATAATAATACTGCTATAACAACTATGCTTATTACTGCACTTTTTATTCTTTTTTTCATGATATTTCCTTTTCAAAGTAAGAGATTGTATATCCATTACCTGATATACAACCTCTTTTCTAGCAGATAATTATATCAGAGCCTATAATTTAATTAGATACATAAATACCTGTCTGCTTCAATGTATCTTTTATATTTATTAATTTCAATAGCATATGCACAAGCGGTCGTTTTTTGACACAAGTGGTAACTATTTCATAAAAATGCCCTATCTAATTTGTCTCTGGTTCATGTATGATTGCTAATGGTCCTATAAATGGTGAATTTCTTAGATGAAAATTCAATGCAATTATGTCATTCTCAACTTCTTCATCTGTAAATATACAATATAATATTAAATTTTTTGTTTCTCCTTTTTCAAAACTAAAATTTGTTTTTCCAATTTTATTGGCTTCTGCATCTGAACCAACCGTTCCTGCATTTTTAATAGGTTCAAATGTTCCATCGTCATTCAAACTTTCTATAAACCATGAAGTCTGGAAAACATTATAATAATCATCCACATCATTATCATTAATATCTTTAGTTAATTCCAATTCGATAGCTGCATAGAAATAATCTGATATAAAATTATTATTATCATCCATGCTGTCTTTCTTATTTGCCAAACCATAATCAATCCTATTTATATCAAAATCACACTGTCTTGATATTCTACAATCTTTAACTCTTACATGGTATACATTATATGTAGTCCTATCGTTTTCATTGTACTTACGATCTACAGATATTTCTCTCCTTATTTCAAACTCTTCCCCATATCCAGCGACTTCTATTCCTTGATAAGGTTTACTTTCTGTAGAATCATTTTTTACATTTTCTGTTGACTTTTCTGTCTCTTCCTGTTTTGTTGCAAGTGTCGGCATTTCTTTTGTCAGCTTATCTAGTGTACCATTCTTAACACCTATTAGAATTGCCAATAACAATACCGCAATAACAACTATACTTATTACTGCACTTTTTATTTTCTTCTTCATATCTTCTCCCTATTAGAATGCTCCTTAAATTTTAATCAAATGCATGAGTACTTAACTTATTTAATTTGCTTCTGGTTCATGTATGATTGCTAAAGTTCCTCTATCTGGAGACCCGTAAATATGAAAATCTATTGCTAATGTTTCATTTTTAAATTCTTCATCAGTTATTAAAAAATATAATGTTATTGTTTTAGTTTCTCCTTTTTCAAAATATACATTTCCATGTTTATCTGGTACATCTGAACCAACAGCTCCACTATTACTGATACGCTGTAATGTTCCATTACTATCTACCTTTCCTATATACCACATTGTCTGGAACATACTTATTTCTCCATCAGGCGGTACATCATGATCATTAATATCTTTGTTAACATTTAATTTCACAGTTACATAATAATAGTCTGATATGAAATTATTATTATCATCCATGCTGTCTTTTTTATTTGTCAAACCATAATCAATCCTTTTTATATCAAAATCACATTCTCTTGATATATCTACTGACTTTACGGTTACATTGAAAACATTATATGTATCTCTATTATTTTCATCATATCCATACCTTATATCCCAATCTATTAATTCAAACTCCTGTCCTATATTTACTATATCTCTTTTTCTAGAATTTCTTACCCTAGCAGAGTTGCTACTGCTTTCATTTTTTTCAGACTCGTTTTCTGCTGACTTCTCCGTTTCTGTCTGACTTGTTGCAAGTGTCGGCATTTCTTTCGTCAACTTATCTAGCGTACCATTCTTAACCCCTATTAGAATTGCCAATAATAATACTGCTATAACTGCTATACTTATTACTGCACTTTTTATTTTCTTGTTCATATCTTCTCCTTATACTAGAAAGACTGTACATTGAATTTCATCAACATACAGTCTTAATGTAATTCCCTATTCACTTCTTTTCAAGAACATATGCACAAGCGGTCGTTTTTTGACACAAGTGGTAATTATTTACTAAAAAGATTAGCTGATTTAATTTTCTTCTGGTTCATGTACGATTGCTAATGTTCCTTTGCATGGTGACCCATAATAATGAAAATCTATTGCTAATGTTTCATTCTCAAATTCTTCATCTGTTATAAGATAGTATAATGTTATTGTTTTAGTTTCACCCTTTTCAAAATGTACATTTCCATGAGTATTGTCTGAACTTGACCCTACATTTTCATAATCCTTAATTTTATTATATGTACCGTCCTTATTAACCTTAACACTAGTCCATAATGTTTGTAAATTATTATAATCATCTGCAAACATTTCATTGTCATTAATATCCTTGGTTACTTCCAATTCAACCGTCATATAATAGTAATCCGATATAAAATTATCATTATTATCCATACTATCTCTTTTTGTACTCAATCCGAAATCAATTCTATTAATATCAAAGTCGCATTGTCTAGAAATATTGACGCTCTTAACAGTTATATAAAATACATTATAAGTTTCTCGATTATTCTCATCATATGTATATTTTACGTCATTATTTCTTAATTCAAACTGCTGACCAACATTTGCTATATCTCTTCTGCTAGAATTTCTTATTCTCACAGAGTTACTGCTTTCATTTTTTTGAGACTCATTTTCTGCTGACTTCTTTGTCTCTTCCTGTTTTGTTTCAAGTGTCGGCATTTCTTTTGTCAGCTTATCTAGCGTACCATTCTTAACCCCTATTAGAATTGACAATAATAATACTGCTATAACTGCTATACTTATTACTGCACTCTTTATTTTTTTCTTCATATCTGCTCCCTTTTAGAAAAAAGATTGTATATATATTATGATATACAATCTTCTTTCTAATAAATAATTTAATTAAACTTTAGACACTATCTGGACTCCATAAAAATCCAACTGAGTAATCATCCCCTGTATTACTCTCACACTTTACTGCAGCATAATTATATCCATTTTCTTTGACATAGTTATACATCCATATCTCATCTCCTGGATTAACATCATAATCAATCAATTCAAAATCTTCACAATATCCCGTTTCATCCACCCCAACAAGTGTTGCATTAAAAGAATATCCGTTCGATGATTCTATACCTTTGATATATCCACATGATGTATCTTCTTTCAATCTACTAGACGTATAATCCAGATACTCCCCCGCAGATTCATCAAATGACATATGGGCATACTCATCTTTGCAATTATTAGCCCACACTACACCACCACCAATTGACATTACCATTGCTCCTGCTGCAACTATTGTTGTCAGCTTTCCTGTTAGTTTCTTTAAATCCATAAAGAAATCCTCCTTAGATTTTAATCAGATACATAAGTACCTGTCTGCTTCAATGTATCTTTTATATTTATCAATTTCAATAGCCCATGCACAAGCGGTCGTTTTTTTGCACAAGTGGTAATTATCTTGTTTTAAAAAACTTATTTAATTTGCTTATGGTTCATGTACGATTGCTAATGGACCTATAAATGGTGAATTTTTAAGGCTAAAACTTATAACAAGTTTATCATTTTCGACTTCTTCATCCGACAATATATAATATAATGTTAATGTTCTTGTTTCTCCTTTTTCAAAGCTAAAATTTGTTTTTCCAATTTGATTAGTTTCCGCATCAGAGCCAACACATGCACTAGTTTTAAATGACTGTGTTGTTCCATCGCTATTCAATTTTAATATAGACCAAGTCGTCTGAAAAACATTCATATAATCCATCACATCATTATCATCAATATCCTTTGTTATCTCCAATTCTACTGTTGCATAATAAAAATCTGATATAAAATTATTGTTTTCATCCAAACTTTTTTTCTTATTATCCAATCCAAAATCCAACCTGTTAATATCAAAATCACACTGTCTCGATATCTTGCAATCATTAACTTTTACATGATATATATTATATGTAGTTCTATCATTTTCGTCGTACTTACGGCCATCTATTTTTCTACGTATTACAAACTCTTCTCCATATTCAGCAACCTCGATTCCATCATAAGGTTTACTTTCTGTAGAATTATTTCTCGCATTTACCGTTGCCTTTTCTGTCTCTGCCTGATTTGTTGCAAGTGTCGGCATTTCTTTTGTCAGCTTATCTAGTGTACCATTCTTAACACCAATTAGAATTGCCAATAATAATACTGCTATAACAACTATACTTATTACTGCACTCTTTATTTTCTTCTTCATATCTTCTCCTTATACTAAAAAGACTGTACATCCATCAATGTACAGTCTTAATGTAATTCCCTATTCACTTGTTTTCAATAGCATATGCACAAGCGGTCGTTTTTTGACACAAGTGGTAATTATTCTTTATCTTTCTTAACATATTTGGTCGAAAGGAATATATGACATGTTACCTTTCCTTCCTTTTCCTCATACCTGATTTCCCCATTATATTTGGCAACAATATCCCTTATGCTCTTCGTACCAATTCCATGATTATTCTTATCAAGCTTAGTAGTCAGGAACGGATTCTTTCTGTTAAGAAATGTTTCTTTAACAGGATTCTCCACATCCATGAATATTCCACCCCTGCTTGTTATCTCAACATTGACATACGGATCACTGCATTTTGCTGCTGCCTCGATTGCATTATCAATTACATTTCCGGCAAGAATACACATATCTATATCATCAATCAGTCCAACCTGACCAAGTACCATACATGTAAATGCTATATTCTGCTTTTCACATTTATCATTCTTATCATTGAGAATATAATTGAGCGTTCTATTATCACAGTATTTTCTATAAGCATATGAATTGATTTTCTCACTCATTATATTCTTTAAGAAATCTTCTGCCTTATCATAATTGTTGTCATCCATATAACCAATTGCAGAAGTCAGGCACTGCTTAAGGTCGTGTCTTAACTTTCTGCTCTCTTCATACATTTTTTGGACACGTTCAACCTCAAACTGTTCGTTAGCATATTCCGTTCTTTTATTAATCTCCTCAGTCCTGTTAAAAAAGTCCTGCATCCAATGTCCGATTATTTCAAATGTTAAAACTGTCACAATTAATATTCCAGCGGTTTCTACACCATAGTTATATGTATCATATATACCTGTTCCAAAGAATAATCCTGCCAGCACTGAACTTACGCATATCTGTATGAACATCATTTCCAGATTATCCAATTCCCTGTATTTTATAATTACTGCAGACAGATAGACTACAAACATATATAATTCCACAATCAGATATACGATACATATTGCTATTATATCAGCCTGATTAGCAGATAATATGGCTATTCCGATACAATTTATCAGTGATATTTCCAGCATAACCTTAATTGTTATCTGTTCTATATACTGTACAATCAGAATCGCGATAATAATCATAAGTTCCATTATCACCCATGAGTTAATTCCATAATATGTCATTATATAGACTGCTGCCCCTGCACCCACTAACAGAACCATCTTAATCGCATGTATTATATTATCTCCCATCAGCTTACTTATCTTGTCCATAATAAATATTACACCTGTATTCATTACACACAGGAATACACATGTAAGCACTATATTGATTATATCCATCATACCTGTTTCCTACCTGTTATTATCAAACATGAATTTTCTGTATTCTTCTATGACATCTTTCTTCCTGCGCCTGCTTATAGGAACACGCTCGTTATTATACATTACAAATACATCGTTATCTTCATCAATGCTCTTAATATATTTCATATTAATAAGCACCCCCTTGCTTGACTGCACAAATCCATATTTTTCAAGCTCTGCAACATGCTTACTGTATGAATCTGCCAATAATATTTCTCCTTTAAGACTTTTGACACATATCTTTCTTTTCTGTGTTGCAATTGAAACAACCCTGTCTACATAGAATTTCTCTCCACCCAGTTCTATAACCTGTCTCATCTTTATCAGTTTATCAACTATCTTTACCATCATTCTTGTAAATTCACGGTCAAATCTGTCTTTAACTATATATCCAAGCGGTCTGAACCTGAAAGCTTCGTAAACCAGATTCTCATGAGATGTAACAAATATTATAATTGCGTCATTATTCATTAAAACTATCTGTTCCGCAATATCAAATCCATTCTCATCACCCAGTTCAAGGTCAAGAAACACCATATCGTAAGCATTGCCAGGATAATTATTAATAATTGTCTGACCATCATTGTAGATATCTACCTGACAATCCTCGCCTTGAAAATACTGCTTAAATACGTCTTTTATTGTCGTCCGTTCCTTCTCACAGAACTCTCTGTTGTCATCACATACTGCCACTTTCATTACTGTCTGTTATCTCCTTATAGAAATCATTCTTGTAAAATGTAATCTTCACCCGTGTATATTCGCCCTTTACCGACTCAATGGTTATGGCATGTCCTAACTTGTCACAAAGCTTCTTTACAATATAAAGTCCCATTCCTGTTGCCTTGGAGAACTCTCTTCCATTCTCCCCTGTAAATGATTTGTCAAAAACTCTCGGCAAATCTGACGCATTTATGCCAATTCCATTATCCAGTATTTCAAGGACAACACATTTTTTATCCTCTGCTGCCGACATCTTTATATACGACTCTGCCTTTGTCTTATCCTTGTACTTTATGCTGTTATTCACTATCTGGTTAAGCATGAATTCCATCCACTTTGCATCTGTAAGAACAATCCTGTCTGCATTGCTCACTTCAAATGTGATATCATTTTCAAGCAGATCATCCTTATTCTTTAATGCTACATTACTTATAATCTTAGACAGTCTGGCATCGTTAATTATATAGTCTTTTTCTGCATTTTCGCTTCTCACATAATAAAGAATCTGCTCAATATAGTTATTGATTCTGCGAATCTGCGTATTCATCCTGTCCGCAAATTCTTTATCACATTTATCCATGTTATTATGAAGCATAAGTGTAAGTGAGGCTATCGGAAGCTTTATCTCATGAATCCACATTTCAACATACTCTTTGAACTGCTCCATTCCCTGCCTGTATCGTTTAACATTCTCCGTCATTGACCTGTCTATGTCACTCACAGAATCATAGAAAATCTGACCTTCATAGAAAGCCGGCCTGACAAGTGTCTCTGTAATAAGATATTTTTCTTCAAGTGCAGCTATGTTAGCCTCCAGTTCGTCATAGAACTTCTTTCTGTGGTAATAATCTGCCAGCACAACTGCAATATAGCATATTATCATTATACATATTTCTGCGATTATCAACTGGACAGACACCTTGAATGCCGCCATCATAAGTACGCTTATGATAAGCATTGCCACAAATATGCACATTGAATACAGTCTGTCTTTAATATATTTTCCTGACTTCATACGAGAATATATCCCTGTCCCTTTCTTGTCTCAATAACATCTTCCAGACCAATATCTTTAAATCTGCCTCTTAATCTGCTTATATTCACGGTCAGCGCATTGTCATTAAGATACTCCTCATTGTTCCACAGCTCAGTCATAAGCTCATCTCTTGAAACTATATGCTCCCTGTGTGATAACAGATACATGAATATTGTCATTTCATTTTTAGTAAGAGTTATCTCATCATCCTTATACTTAATAACACCCTTGTGCGGAAGTATTTCCATTCCACGGTAAGCTGTTGTATTATCTGACTTCGCGCCAATCCTCTTAAATACTGCATTAATTCTTAAGAGCAGTATTGTAGGATTATATGGCTTGGTTATATAATCGTCTGCCCCATAACTCATGGAAAGCACCTCGTCAGCCTCGGAATCCCTGCTTGTAACCATAATTACCGGCACATCTGATTTACTCCTTAACTGCTGTAAAAGCATTTCCCCATTCATATACGGAATATTGATATCAAGCAGTACCAGGTCAGGCTCTGCAGCAATAATACTGTCACATGCATTTTTAAAATCAGTCAGTACAACCGCTTCATACCCTGAATTTTCCAGCAGTTCCTTAAGCTCCCTGCTTATATCTTTATCATCTTCAACAATCAGAATTCTGTTCATTATAAGTTCCTCACTGCATTTTGATATAAATGTATTGTAAACTGTTTCACTAAAAAAAGACAGAGAAAACTCAAAAAGGTTTCTCTGTCTTGATTTACACTGTTCCTAAACGCCCACCGTATTAGAAGCTGTGGCCGCCGCCGCTTCCTCCACCGCCGCCGGATGAGCCTCCTCCGCCACCTCCGCCTGACGAACCGCCAGAACTTGATTCTCGTGGAGAATATGTTTTTGTCTGATGTGTAAATACAACATTACAATTATTAAATGCCCTGTACTCAAACAATCCATTCATAAGGCTCTTTGTTGATGCCTTCCTCTTTGAGGAGTACACACGCACAATTATATAATTAATGACAACTGCAATAACAACCGCAAGCAATGCATTACTTATATATTTCATTGGCTGTGCAATCTTTCTTCCCTGAAGCAGCGTATATTCCTGCTCATACACCTTCATCGCACATATATAATAGTCTGCATCAGATGCATAAGTATACACATTGTCAGTAATTGTTTCTGCATATGCCTTATTAATTGTCCTGTTAATAGCACCATTACTATGCATCCATATATTTCTGTTATCCATATCAATAACGAATATCGTTCCACTCTCAGAGCCATATTTTTCTCTGTACAAAGACTTAATATAACTCTCTGTCGAAGTGCTGTTATAGCTTATAGAGTTAAACATAACATTACCATAAGTGGTAATTAATTTCATCTTCTCAAGGAGCATGCTCTTCTCAGCAACTGATAAAAGAAATGCATCATCAACAATCACTGCTTCATAGCCTGTATCCGGATTAACATAGCAGAAATCCTGATTAGCATAATCTTCAACCTCATAGCCTGTATCAGCGTATACTCTGCCTCCTGCCAATGCGATAATTAGAACTGCTACAAGAAAGGTCAGTAAAAATGTTATTTTTCTACGCATTATCATTACCTCCCTTGTAATTATCAAACTGTGGTAGTCTTCTTGTTGCAAGCACATTGTAATACTTAATAAGCTCAACAAGTGTAAACATCAGCGAAGCAAGCACAAATATAACTGCACCATAATAAAAAAGGTCAGATACCGGATTAATAAGCAGAATCAGTGTTGAAACAGCCAATGCTACAAGTGCACCTACACTTCCCGGCACATTTTTTCCTCCTGATACTTCTTTATATGTCCTGCAATTACTAAGCGTAATAATAACGCCTATAGCAAAGCATGCCGCACTGACGAAAAAAGAAGAACCCACTGAAAATACTGCACTGAATAAAGAAAAAGCAAACATAAAATTAGGAATTCCAACCATGCATATTGCAAATATAACAACAACCTTCAACAATGGTGCCATTTTATTTTTTTCTTTCTTACTTACTCTGTTAATCCTTGCATTATTTCTGCCATCAGCCATCTGTTTTGCCAGATTATCATTATCTGTTCCGGCTTTATATCTGCGGCTGGAAAGCTTTGATTCTTCCCATGAGCCTCTGTCATCAAGCTTCTGGTCCCGTCTCTTTATTTTTCCCAGTTCAAACACATACAATATAATTGTAATTAGTGCTATTATAGCTGTAACATTAAGTGTTACCTTCGGTCTTAATGTGAAGAACATATTGAGTAATATAAATATCGGAACAGCCAGAAGTGCTGACCCAGCAAAATATCTGCCAATAGAAACCGGTAAATCTGCCGATACTTTTCCAGTCTGACCATTGACCGTTGCATATGCAACTCTGTCCCTGTTCCTATACGACAGAAACCACACTGGATACAATGTCCTGTCAACAGACTCGATTACCGCATTACATTTTGATTTAATAGTACTTTCTGTTTCATGAAGTGATACCCCTCCGAGCGGGATATTATTGGATACATAATCATATGTCTCTTCACCAGCCATATCAATTGCATCATTCATATAAACATCACACCCTACATCTGCCGTATCAGCATAAAATCCGCTAAGAAATGCCGGCGTAAATCCCGCCATATTCTTAACATCATACGGTGCAATCGCCTCACTTATATTATCATCAAATGAAGATGACGCATCAAACGATATTCCCTTATACTGACAGTCCATATCACCGTTAATATTAAAGTGATCCGTATAAATGTAATCTCCCCGTCTTTTGCTTTTCTCTCCTCTTAATACAACAGGACCTTTCTGTGATACATGATAAGCCCAGTATGGCATATAGATTCCCCTGAAACCATCAATATATTTTTCATCTTTTAATTCCTTAGGTGCAAACCATGCACGCTTCATCATCTTCTTATATTGATTCTTACAATCCTGCTTGGTTTTGCTGAACGGAATAATATATCCCGGACGGAGTTCTTTGGAAATTCTGCTTTCCAGAACTGTAGATGCTCCACAGAAGCTGCAGAAATCAGCAATCGTATTATCTGTACTCATAATTTCACCGCCACACTGCGGACACTTGAATATCGTAACATCATACTCCTTACTTTCTTCAGCCGAATTTCCTTCTCCAAGCTTATATGGATTATAATGTGTATTACAATGCTCACATAACATCGACTGTGACGATATATCGAAAATTAACCGTCCGCCACAATTAGGACACTGATACATTCATTCTCTCCCCTCATATGTAATAACTTAATTCAAAGTTATGCTAATTGTAGCACCCATTATTACTCTTTTCAAACCCACATTTAGTATGAAAACGCACAAAAAAAGCAGGTCATGCGACCTGCCTGTATACATTATATTTCATATTGCTCTTTCAAAACTGCACATTAAAATTCTTTCATCCGATTACTCTTAAGAATAACTCTCTTTGTTCTATCCAAACCGTCTTAACCTTTTCTCTTGGTTAAGCCCTCGACCTATTAGTACAGATCAGCTCCATATGTCACCACACTTCCA
>ENA-OPWC01002134-OPWC01002134.1-human-gut-metagenome-genome-assembly--contig:-NODE-2134-length-11492-cov-3.035411_pt1 | contig 11492 bp, 9 predicted proteins | sample MGYA00241504_ERZ502000 | MGnify/ENA primary metagenome ERZ502000 (study PRJEB25962, sample SAMEA2042005) | human gut metagenome | biome: human gut; feature: human-associated habitat; material: faeces...
TAATGGCCGCTCTTGCCGCCGGTCTTTTCCACCAGATGGATGCCGCTCAGCTCCATGCCCTTGTCCACAGCTTTGCACATGTCGTAGATGGTCAGCAAGGCTGTGGAAACGCCGGTCAGGGCTTCCATCTCCACGCCGGTGACGCCGCTGGTTTTGACCGTGCAGCGGGCTTCCACGGCCTGCTGTTCGGGCAGCAGTTCAAAATCCACGCATACCTTGGTCAGCGGCAGGGGATGGCACAGCGGGATCAGCTCGCTGGTGCGTTTGGCGGCCATAATGCCGGCGATGCGGGCCACGCCCAGCACATCGCCCTTTTTCACCGTGCCGCTCTGCACGGCGGCAAAGGCTTCGGCGTTCATGGTAAGGATGCCCCGGGCCGTAGCCTCCCGGGCGGTGACCGGTTTGCCGCTCACATCCACCATCACGGCATTTCCGGCGGCATCAAAATGGGTCAGATTATTTTCACTCATTTATTTCTTGTCCTTATTACGCTCTATTGCAAAACTCCCTGCCGTTCGACAGCGAGACGGAGAGGGTTTCTCAGCAATGGCCGAAGCCGCAGTTGGGCCAGTGGCATTCCGCACAGCCCAGGCACAGCCCGCCCTCGCCCAGCCGGGCAATGTCCTCGGCGGTGATGGGGGCATCGGCCAGCAGGCGGGGCAGCAGCAGGTCAAAAATGGTGCGCTTGGCGTACATCACACAGCCGGGCAGACCGCAGACCGGCACACCGTCCAGATAGCTAACCAGGAACATGGCACCGGGCAGCACCGGCGCGCCGTAGGTAACGATCTCAGCCCCGGTGTTCCTGATGGCCAGCGGGGTGCGGTCGTCCGGGTCCACGCTCATGCCGCCGGTGGTAAAGATCAGCTCACAGCCTGCGGCCTTTGCTTCCAGAATGGCGGCCGTGATGCCCGCCGGGTCATCGTCGCAGACCTTGTGGAAGGCCATCTCACAGCCATACACCGCCAGCTTTTGCTCGAGGATGGGAGTAAACTTGTCCTCAATGCGGCCCTTGAACACCTCGCTGCCGGTGGTGATAACGGCAAACTTCTTCTGGTGGAAGGGCAGCACGTTCAGGATGGGCTTCGGCCCGGCAGCAGCCTGCATGGCCTCCATCTTCTCCTGCTCAATGACCAGCGGGATGATGCGGGTACCAGCCAGCTTGGCTCCCTTTTTCACAGGCAGATCGCCGTGGATCGTGGCGATCATCATCTGGGGGGTGCTGTTCACCGCCAGCAGGGCCCTGCGGTCGATCTTAAGCAGACCGTCGCAGTCGGCGATCAGTTCGATCTTGCCCTCCCGGGGCTCGGTGCCGTGGATATTCTGACCGGCAGCGGCCTTGTAGAGCAGGGCGGCAGCTTCGTCCTCGTGGAGGATGCCGGGCTTTTTCTCCCAGACATAGAGGTTTTCCTTGCCGATGCTCAGCAGCACCGGAATATCCTCGGGCTGAATGATGTGGCCCTTTTTGAAGCGGGCCCCCTTGAACTCACCCGGGATGATCTGGGTGATATCGTGGCAGAGCACCTGCCCTGCCGCGTCTTCGGTACGGATCAGTTTCATGGTTTCTTCCTCTCCCTGTTACAATGCAGACATCTGTGCAGCGATCCAGTCGGCCAGCGCTGCGGGCTCGTCCAGCGCAAAATCCGCGCCCGGAACATCCCCCACGATGGCCAGCGGCTCAAAGGAGACAGGCTCCTCCGAGACAGCCTTGCGCACCACCTCGATCTTGGGCCAGCCGCTCTCCTTGAAGCCCTCCATCAGCACCAGATCATAGCCGTGGCGCTCAAACAGGGCCAGCAGATCCTGCTCGTTCAGGCGGAATTCCTCCGTCAGCAGGTAGCGGCTGCCCGAAAAGACCGCCACGCCCTCGGCCCCGGCCTCCCGCAGGCGGAAGCTGTCGGTGCCCGGCACGTCGGGGGTGAAATCGTGGCCGTCATGCTTGATGACACCCACCTTCAGGCCCCGTGCCCGCAGCAGGGGGATGAGTTTTTCCAATAACGTCGTTTTGCCGCTGTTGTGCGCACCGCTCACGGCCAGCACAGCCGGGCGCTTCAGGCTCAGCTCGGCAGCAAGCGCCTGTTTCTTTTCACTGTACAAAGTTCAGTACCTCCACTTCTTCGCCCGGAGTCACCGGGCCGCTGCCCGCAGGCAGCTCCACCAGGCAGTTGCAGCCCATCATGGCCGACAGACTGCCCGAGGAATGCGCCTCCGCGTTGCCCTCGCCGGGGATCTCCACCAGGCCGCCCAGCGCTCTGGCCCGCAAGAAGCGGGTTCCCTTGCTGGGCTTGGAAAAGCCGGTGGTCAGCCTGCCCCGGGTGTGCACCGGGATGCAGTCCTCTTCCCGCCGCCCTGCGGCCCGCAGCAGGGCCGGAACGGCATACTGCTCCAGCGTGGCAGCAGCGGCAAAGGGATTGCCGGACAGGCAGAACACCAGCTTTTCTCCCACCTGTGCAGCGATCATGGGGCTGCCGGGCTTCTGGGCCACCCCGGCAAAAACAGGCTCCGCGTGCAGCATTTCCAGCACTGTGGGCAGGTAATCCTTCTGCCCCACCGAAACACCGCCGCTGGTGATCACCGCATCACACCGGGTGAGCAGTTCTTTCATCCGGGCGGCGATCTCCTCCGGCAGCGCAAGGCGTGCGCGGATGACATGACGACTGCCCACAAAGCTCTTTGGGGAGTAGGTGATGGTCTGCTCCCCGAAGGGAATGTGGAAATTGATCTCCCGCTTGACCACATACACAAGGGCTTCGGGCATGGTGTCCTCGAACTGGATAACGCAGTACTGGCCGGGATGGTCGATCTCCAGCGCCACCCGGTCGCCAGGCTTATAGCAGTTGGTGTAAACAAGGGATACGGCGGTGTCGGCGTCACAGGTCATCAGGGTGTGACCGACTTCGTCCAGAATTTTCAGCTTGATGGTTTCCATGGCGGTTCTCCTTAGTACAATTCGAGACTCAGCATTTTTTGGAAATGCAGGGTGATCTTATAAATCGTTTCCGGCCATGCAGTGCGCAGGCGCGGGTCGGTGATGGGTACGGGTGTGACCTTGGCAGCGGCTTTTTCCGTGTCAAACCGGATACCGCCCAGCGCACCCACCGCAAAACCATCTGCGGCGGGGGATGGCTTCTGTTCGGTGAGCAGGGTCAGCTCCACCGTGCCGGGATAGTCTGTTTCGTCCCGCAGGGTGATGCCCTGTTCGCTGACAGATACGCTGCGGCGGTAGGTGGTAAGCCCCGGGATGGGAGGATACGCGCCCGCCAGTTCGCCGGTGATGCTATTTTCCTCGGTGCACACCTCCCGGGCAGCGTATTCCGCGCCGGGAAGCTGCTGCACGCCGTCAAAGGTGGGCAGATTGTGCCATGCGCTCTGCATGGTCCAGATCTCGTACCGCTGGGGGCTGAAGGTCTTTTTGGTGTAGCTTTCCACCCCGATATCGATCAGGAATGGTCTGCTGTCCTTGTACACCGTGATACTGCCGGTATCGTTGTGGTTGTGGCTGTCGCCGTTGGAGCCAAACTTTGCACCCAGCACCCAGCTGCCCTGCCGTGCGGCGTAAATGCCCACACTGGGGTACCACACCGTTAAATGGTGCCGGGGCGCTGCGGAGTACGCCATCATTTCTTCTTCTGCAAAGGCGGTGGTCAGACGGTACCACAGGTTGATGTGGGTGCTGCTGTCCGGGTTCTGCAAATGGTCGGGGTCGGCATCGGCGCGGAAGTCTGCCGCCGCAAGGGCTTGCAAGGCATCGCTGCCCACAGCTTGCCCAAAGCGGTATTCTCGTGCACCGCAGCGCCCGGCAAGGGGGCTGCAATCGCCAAAGTTCAGGTAGTAAGGCCCTTCCACATGGACATTGCAGATGTACTCCGCAATATTTTTGATCTTTGCTTCGCTGAATAGCGGGCGGAAGGCCTCCGGCGCGATGGCAGATAAGATCTCCAGACACCCCCACAGGGTCAGCCCGGCGTGGCGGTAGTACTGGGCACCCTCGTTGCAGCAGCCGTCCGTGCCATAGTCCTTCAAAAAGCAATCCAGACTGTATGCTGCCTGTTTGACGGCAGCCTGCCGCTGCTGCTGTGTGGTGGGCAGCAGAAAGACCGTGAGCAGCACATTCTGGGTACACCAGCTGGTCCAGTTGCACATAGGCTCCGCGCCGTTGCCCATCCACCAGAAGTGGCTTGTAAAATAGGGCGTCAGGATGCGGGTGTTCAGTTCCTGTTCCATCCGCACCGTGATGCCCGGCGCGGCAGTATCCAGCTCATCGGGCAGTAAGTACCGGGTCAGCGCCAGTAGGGCACCGGTCTCGGCGGCAAATAAATCTACGATGGGGCGGGTGGTGTCCGGCAGGGGCAGCTGCGGGGTGTCCCGGATGTAGCTGTTGTGGGCGGGCAGCTGCCATGCGCTTTCCTCGCAGAGCGCCCATACGGTATCTGCAATGGCACCCAGAAAACGCCCGGTGTGCTCCACGCATTCGGCACAGACCAGTGCGCACAGCCGTGCCCGGCGGGAGAAATAGGCATCCTCCCACGCCGTGCGCCGCCCGGTGCGGGTAAAGTCCAGCCAGAGCGAGAGCGGCAGGGGCGCAATGGGCGTTTGCAGCGCGGCTTCTCCCGCCTGCAAAAAGCGGTCTTTCACCCGCTGGGGCAGCCCCTGCCATACAGTGCGCTCCCTGGCAGGGGGAAATGGCCGGTAGTCAGGAAGAGATTCCGGCAGAAAAGCAAGCTGTTCCTGTATCATAAAAGCCTCCGACTTCAAATACTTTGCTGATATTCCCGCGGGCTGAGCCCCGTGACCTTTTTGAACACCTTGGAGAAATAGAACGAGCTCTCGTACCCCAGTTTTTCCGCGATCTCGTACACCTTCAGGTTGCCCTGTTCCAGCATCTCCTTCGCCGCAGCGATGCGGGTCTCGGTGATGTACTCCACAAAGCCGCTGTCGCCGTATTTGCCGAAAAGCTGGCTGAGGTAGTTGGGCGAAAAATTGAACACCGCCGCCACATCGGCCAGCGTCAGTTTTTCCGAAAGGTGATTTTTGATATACTCCTGCACCTGTGCCACCACCTGCATCTTTCCAGCCGTAGCATCGCCGTCACCGGTCTCCGCAAACTGGATGGGATTTTCAGCGGTCAAGATGGGCTGCAGGTGGGCATTTTCACGGCAGCGGCGGGCAAGGCCCAGCAGGGAATTGGTGGGCCGCCCCACAGCCCAGAGCAGCCGGACCGTGAAGTAGTTGTACAAGATCTGGCTGGCCCGTTCCAGCAGGGGGCGCAGCACCGCCCGGTAGTTCTGGCATTGGGCATCGGTCAGGCAGAACAGCACATTGCAGCGCATGGCATCGGCCCCGGTCACATAGCAGGGCAGATAATTTTGCAGGGTGGTTTCCAGCATCCGCCCGCAGGAAAAGCTCAGCTTCAGCTGCTGTGCGGGGGCAAGCTCGGTGTTGGCGCACAATTCGCAGGAAGCCACTAGATAGCTGTCGCTTTTCAGGTCAAGATCCAGGTGCCGCAGCGGCTGTTCCAGCTCGCTCTCCTCCTGAAACAGCCCGGCGTACAGCCGCACAAAAAAGCGCTCCTGATAACTGCGCACGCTTTCGGCAAGATTTTCCTGAACCGGTACTTCGCCCAGCAGGGCGTGCTCCTTTTTTACCTTTTCAGCGGCCTTGGCAAGGGCGGTTTGCAGGCTTTCGGGGGTCAGGTCCAGCTTGACCAGATAATCCACCACCCCGGCCCCCATGGCCTGTTTGATGTAGTCAAATTCCTCAAAGCTGGTCAGCATAATAAAGGCGGGCAGCGCCCCCCGCTCCCGGCAGGTGCGGGCAAGGGTAAGGCCGTCCATTACCGGCATTTTTACGTCTGCAATGACGATATCCGGCTTTTCCCGCTCGATGAGTTCCAGCGCCAGTTTGCCGTTGCGGGCAGTGCCGCAGACAGTATAGCCCAGCTTTTCCCATTCCAGCATTCCCTGCAGGCCAATGAGCACCAGCGGCTCATCATCCACAAGTAAGATCCGCAGCATGATCGTTTCCTTTCTTCTGATAGGGCAGTCGGATAGTCACCTCGGTGCCCACGTCCTCTTCGCTTTCAATGGTCAGGCCGTAGCCCTCGCCAAAGGAATATTGGATGCGGCGGTTCACGTTCCACAATCCAACGTGGCGGAACTTTTCGGCCTTTTCTTTTTCTCCGGTGGGCGTGTCCAGCAGATGCGCCACCTGCTCCGGAGGCATCCCGATGCCGTCGTCAGTCAGCCGCAGCAGCACATCCCCCGTGGCCGGATCGATGGAAATATCCAGCAAGACGCTGCCGTGGCCGCCCTTTGGCTCCAGACCATGGAAAATGGCGTTCTCCACCAGAGGCTGCAGCGTAAAGCGGGGAATCAGGCAGTCCCGGCAAAGCCGCTCGTCCTCGATCCGGGAAACCTCGATCTCCAGATCGCCGCCATAGCGGTACTGCTGGATGGTAAAGTAATCGTTGAGCAGAGCCAGCTCCTCCTGCAGGGGCACCAGCTTCTGCGTTTCCTTGGAGATGCTTTTGGTCAGCCGGGCAAAGGCGGTGACCATTTCAGCGATGCCGGGCGCATGCTGGATGGTGGCCATCCAGCGGATGCTGTTCAGGGTATTGTAGATAAAGTGGGGGTTGACCTCGCTTTGGAGCATCCGGTATTCCAGCTCCTGTTTTTTGCGCTCGTCCTCCACCCGGCGGTTCATCAGGCCGTCCACATCGGCGGCCAGCTTGTTGATGCCTCGGCCAATGTCGCCCAGCTCATTGGGCCACTCTACGGCAGGGTCGGCAGTAAAGTTGCCGCCGCCCACAGCTTCGATCCGCTTCTGCAGGGCCTCCACCGGGCGGGTAATGGCCCATTCCAGCCAATGCTGCATCAAAAAGCTCAGTCCCCACACGATGGCAAGCCCCAGTCCCAGCAGCCACAGATAGACACGGCGCTGCTGTAAAAAGGTGCTTTCAGGCATCACCTGGATCAGCGCTGCACCCCGGCCCTCCAGAACGACCTTGATTGCAAAATAACTGCTGCCGCCCTTCCGGAAGCGCCCCTGCCATGCAGACTGCTTCCAGGTGCGGTTCTCCACCGTGGAGCGCAGTGTGTAGGAAACATCAGAAAAGGCAGTTTCCACCTGTGTCAGGCGGCCATCCTCGATCTGCCAGAGCTGATTGCCCATCTCCCAATAGAGTGCGCTGCCCTCGCTCATGGTATAGCCCGCTGCGGGATCGGTGATGACCGATGGGTCCAACGCAAGGTAGGCTGTGCCGCGGTGCATCGTTCCATGGCCGGAACGGATGGGCCTGCTGATGGCAATGCAGGCCGGGTGAGAGATCATCAGCGGGTCGGTGGTGAACCGCATCCCGTAACCCTGCTGCAAAAACAGGGTTACGCTGCTCCGGTTCAGGGCCGAAGAGCTGTTCAGCGGGCCGAGCTGCAGGTGCCGGTCGTTTTCGTTGCTCATAAAGAACCGGATGACCTTGGGGTACAGCGGGCTGGAATAGTACTTTTCCTGTGCCGCCTTGTAGGCTGCAATGGTCTGGGTGCCGTTGACCTCTTCCTGTGAAAGATAGCGGCGCACGGTGTCGTTGATGGAGGCCCAGTTCAAAAGGGCATCCGCATCGTTCAGGCTTGTCTCGATGCTGGTGGCCACCAGCCGCAGGTTGAACTCTGCCGCCTGCAGGGTGTTTGTACGGACATATTGGTTGGAAAGAAAAAACAGTGCCGCGCAGACAGCAAGGGAGGTCAGCGCTGTAAAGATGCGCGTGCTCCACACGATCTGCCGCCGCAGTGAAAAGCGGTGCCCGGGGCGATCCATACGCATTCTCCTTTCCCTTTCATTGGACAGCTTCCAATTTATACAGTACTGATTTTTGCGGCCTTTGTCAACGGCTTTTTGCATGATTTTTGTGTACATTGTACTGTTTTTATTTGTTACACATTTGTAATCTGTGCAAGAAATCAAGAAAGTGCAGATTTCAGCATAAGAAAGTGCATCTTTTTGAGAAAGGCCTGCAAAAAATACAGCCCCGCCCGGAATAATTCCATTCCGGTTGGGGCTTTTTTGCGGTATTCTAGTGTCAACAAAAGCGAGCGGCTTTCCGGCACGAGGAGGCCGCTGTACGAAAAACACGCACTGCCCTGAAGGAGGACAAGACTTATGAAAAAAATCTCTCGTCGTTCGTTCCTGACCGCTGCCGCTGCCTGCGGCGCAGCTGCTGCCCTGACCGCCTGCGGTGGCTCTTCCAGCTCTGCGGCTGCATCTTCCACCGCTGCTTCCGGCTCTGCTTCCGCAGCCGCAGGCCCTGTCACTCTGCAGTGGTCGGTGTGGGATAAGGAATCTACCCCCTACTGGCAGGCCATGGCCGACGGCTACATGGCAAGCCATAAGGACGTGACCATCGAGATGGTGGATCTGGGCTCCAGCGATTACATGACTGTTCTGGCTACCCAGTTGGCCGGCAGTGCTGATCTGGACATCGTGACCATCAAGGATATCCCCGGCTACGCAAACCTGATCAATCTGGACTACCTCAAGCCTCTGAACGAGGTGCTGACCCGCGACACCGGCGATTTCAACGGCACCATCGAGCAGCTGACCACCGACGACGGCAACTTCTACGCCGTGCCCTTCCGCAGCGACTTCTGGGTGCTGTATTATAATAAGAACCTGTTCGACGCTGCCGGTGTGGAGTACCCCTCCAACGACCTGACGCTGGAGGATTACGACGCTCTGGCCCGCAAGATGACCAGCGGCTCCGGCGACACCAAGGTCTACGGCTGCCACTACCACACCTGGCGCTCCGCCGCTTCTCTGTTCTCCATTCTGGACGGCAAGAACACCATCATCGATGGCACCTACGACTTCATGAAACCCACCTACGAGATGGTCATTGCCCAGCAGAAGGACGGCATCTGCATGGACTACGGCTACCTCAAGACCTCTTCTCTGCACTACTCCGCCGCCTTTGAGAACCAGCAGTGCGCAATGGTCAACATGGGCAGCTGGTTCATCTCCACGCTGGAAGCCTACATGAAGGATGCCGAGACCAAGTTCAACTGGGGCATCGTCAAGTATCCGCACCCCGCCGGTGCAGAGGCTGGTTCTACGCTGGGCACTGTGACCAGTCTGGCCATCAATACTGATTCTCCCAAGGCAGACGCTGCTGCCGACTTCATCAACTGGTGTGTCTCCGAGGAGGGCGCACAGGCCATTGCCAAGACCGGCACCTTCCCGGCCTGCGGCTCTGATGCCACCGCCGAGATCATCAAGTCCACCGAGGGCTTCCCCGAGGACAGCAATTCTGTGGATGCACTGACCACCAGCAACGTCTATCTGGAGATGCCCTACACCCAGTACGCATCGGATATTGAGACCATCCTGAACGCCGAGCACGATGCCATTATGACCATGAGCGAGACCGTGGACGAGGGCATCCAGAACATGAACGATCAGGTCCCTGCCGTTCTGGGCTGATCGTCTCCCACTGCTTTCTCATCATCTCCTTCTTCATCATAAAACACCGGAGGGCGGGCGATTGCCCGCCCTCCCGCCTTGTCAACGGAAAGGAGGCTCTTTTATGGCGAGTGCTGCTGTCCAGAATAAAACTCCCCGTAAAGTGCTAAAAAAATCGACCCGCGATTCACTGATCGCGTATTCCTTTATTGCACCAAACTTCATTGGATTCTGCGTGTTTACGCTGGTGCCCATGGTGTTTGCCATTGCGCTGGCCTTCTGCGCATGGGACGGCCGCCACGCCATCGAATTTATCGGCCTGAAGAACTTTGTAAAGCTCTTCACCACCGATAAAATTTTTCAGGCGGCGCTGAAAAACACTATCGTCTATGTCATCGGTACTGTGCCGCTGACGCTGGCCTGCTCGCTGGCCATGGCTGTGCTGCTGAACCAGAATGTGAAGCTGCGAAACTTCTTCCGCACCGTGGCATTCTTCCCCTATGTTGCCTCGCTGGTGGCGGTGGCGGCGGTGTGGAACATGATCTTCAACCCCTCCATGGGCCCCATCAATATGATCCTGAACCAGTTCTTCGGCGTGGCGGTGGAAAACCTGCCCCGCTGGGCCGCCGGTAAGGACACCGCCATGCTGACGGTCATCCTGTTCAGCGTGTGGAAGAACATGGGCTACTATATGGTCATTTATCTGGCCGGCTTGCAGGGCTGCAATCCGGACCTGAACGAGGCCGCCGAGCTGGACGGTGCCAACCGCTGGCAGCAGTTCTGGCACATCACCCTGCCGCAGCTGCGCCCCACCACCTTTTTTGTGGTCATCATGCTCACCATCTCCGGCTTCAAGGTTTACGATCAGATGTACATGATCACCCAGGGCGGCCCCGGCACAGCCACCATGACGCTGGTGTATTACATCTACAATGTGGCCTTCGTCAATACTCCGAAATACGGCTACGCAAGTGCCATTGCCATGGTGCTGTTCGTACTGGTGCTGATCGTTACCATCATCCAGTTCCGCGGCTCCAAGGGCGAGAACTGAGAAAGGAGGAAGAAACCATGTCTGCTGCTGTACTCAAAGATCACGCTTCCCAGAAGCGCCGCAATTTCATCTCCAAGTTCCTGATCTATTTCTTCCTCATCGTCATCACAGCCTGTATGCTGCTGCCCTTTTTGTGGATGCTGTCCTCCTCCTTTAAGCTGAATAAGGATGTGTTCGGCTTCCCCATCCAGTGGATCCCCAAAAATCCCCGCTGGCAGAACTATGTGGACATCTGGACCCAGATCCCGCTGCTGACCTTTGTGAAAAACACGGTCAAGATCACCCTTGTTGTTACCCTGCTCCAGCTGTTCACCTCGTCCTTTGCAGCCTACGCCTTTGCCAAGATGCAGTTCAAGGGCAAGAATGTGCTGTTCCTGGGTTACATCGCTACCATTGCAGTGCCCTGGCAGGCCTACATGGTGCCCCAGTTTATGATGATGAGCTCCTGGCATCTGAACAACACCCATCTGGCCATCATGTGCCTGCAGGCCTTCAGTGCCTTCGGCGTGTTCCTGATGAAGCAGTTCTACGAGGGCGTGCCCACTGAGCTGTGTGAGGCTGCCCGCATCGATGGCCTGAGCGAGTATGGCATCTGGTGGCACATTATGCTACCCCTGAGCCTGCCCGCCCTGTCCACCCTGACCATCTTCACCTTCGTGAACACCTGGAACGACTTCCTTGGCCCCCTGATCTACCTGACCAAGACTGAGCTCAAGACCATCCAGATCGGTCTGCGGATGTTCATCACCCAGTATTCCGCAGAGTACGGCCTCATCATGGCTGCCTCTGTGGTGGCACTGATCCCGGTGCTGATCGTATTCCTTTCCCTGCAGAAATATTTTGTGCAGGGTGTTGCATCCACCGGCATCAAGGGCTAAAATAACACCCGTAAGCGGGGTGCGGGCAGTCCCCGCGCCCCGCATTTTATTTGTGACCCTCTCAGTCAAAGCCTGACGGCTTTGCCAGTAACGGGTTGCGGCTCCCGGCATCCACT
>ENA-OPWC01002135-OPWC01002135.1-human-gut-metagenome-genome-assembly--contig:-NODE-2135-length-11483-cov-22.197235_pt1 | contig 11483 bp, 14 predicted proteins | sample MGYA00241504_ERZ502000 | MGnify/ENA primary metagenome ERZ502000 (study PRJEB25962, sample SAMEA2042005) | human gut metagenome | biome: human gut; feature: human-associated habitat; material: faeces...
ATTCACAAATCTTATATCAGTTTTTAACGTTTACACAAAACTTGAAACGGTCTCCCTGTGGTTCACACATCTGGACATGTTTTTCATCCGATTTCTTTCATGCCGATGCAGATGAATGGAGAGAAGACGCCTGGGATATGATATACGAACGTTCCGACTGTTCTTTCTTCATGATCACCAAGAGACCGGAACGGATCGCAGAACATCTTCCAAGGAATTGGGGCTATGGCTGGGAGCATGTCACAATAGCCGTCACCTGTGAAAATCAGGAAATGGCTGATAAAAGGCTCCCGGTATATCTATCTCTCCCACTCTTCCACCACTCCGTAATGATCGAACCGATGCTGACGGCCGTGAATCTGCAGCCGTATATCGAAGAATACCGCTTATCTGACGGAAACCCGGTCATCAAGCACGTATCCGTTGGCGGAGAATCCGGTCCCGGAGCCAGGATCTGTGATTATTCCTGGGTAGAAGCAGTTCACGCACAGTGCATCGAAAACGGGATAAGTTTCAACTACCACCAGACAGGAGCAAAGCTTATAAAAGACGGAAAGCTATACGACATACCCAGAAAACTGCAGCACACTCAGGCACATAAAGCAGGACTTGATACATAGCCCAAAGAAAGGAGGCCCGTCATGAGTACAACAGCATATCAGATCATCGCCGTAGACTTTGACGGAACCCTCTGCTACGGCAACTGGCCTGAACTCGGCGAACCAAACAGACCTCTGATAGAATATCTGATCAATCAGAAAAGATCCGGCAACAAGCTCATCCTCTGGACCTGCCGCGCCGGAGAAGCCCTGGAGAAAGCTGTCTCCTGGTGCAAGGATCATGACCTGACTTTCGATGCTGTCAATGACAATCTCCCGGAGATTATCGAGATGTACGGCAACAACTCCCGGAAGATCACTTGCGATTATTACATTGATGATAAAGCCGTTTTACCTCAGCTTCTCAACGTGATGCTGGCTGAAGTTTGCATCAATACCATGATCAGTGAATATTACGGTGCGGCAGAGCCGCCAGTCCGGTGTGGCGATCCCCGGAATAATCAATGATCAGCAAGTGCCTAGTGAAGATCCTCTTCGATTCGTTCTTTGAACTGTTCATAATCCATAGTTTTGTTTTCCTTTCTGCTTTTGATTTAGTTGATCCGGATCGTCACCCGGAATTGCAGGCATGAAAAAAGCGCCAGACTCGCAATCTTCTGATTACGAGCTGACGCTCTCTACAATGTCCATATTCAATTCTTCTGCAAAAGAAAAACAAACGTGAGGTCCGTCACCACTCCGGTGATTTCGTTCACGTTTGTCTATGATAATAATATCAGCCTTTAAAATGCATTACAATCTACATAGCCTCTACATTTCCTCTACATTATCTCTACATTTCCTCTACAAATTGTATTTCAAAGACTAAATTCTAAAAATATCCATTTTCGGCACGTCGTCTTTCTAGGTCAGAATCATATACATATCTTTGTGACATTTTGAAAAACACATCAGCAGTCTTCGGGTACTTAATGCTCAAAAAATCTGCATTATCTTTGTAATCTTCTGCAATGTCTTTCTCTGCCCTACCTGCTGAAGGACTAAATATTCCTCTTTTATTGAACAACTCACATCTATATTCACTCAGTAAAGATTCATCCCCATATTCCTCTATAATCTGGCACACTGCTTCACATGGATAATGACCATCAGCTGCTTTAGGTGCATATGCAAACAACCTTCCTAACACATATCCAAACATTTCTTTTTGGTGATTCGAATCAAGTATTCGTATCAATTTATCTACCCACACCTTAATCTCATCATAACTAACAGTGCCATTTTCTTCACATGGACAAAACTTTGCCATATCAAACAACCTATGTATTACCTTCGCATAATTACGAAACTCTTCTGTCTTTCTTTCTTCGGGATCATCACCATCATGTCTAAATATAACTGAGACCATTTCTGCATACATTTCAGGATCGTGCTTTATTTCCTTTTGAAAGCACTTCATATCTTCCCAGTCCAATAGATAAAAGAATGCAATCTCAATATGCGCTATCTTTGCACATTTATCTCGATCTTCAATGCATTGCTCCTGTAATGGCTTTAGTAATTCTTTTAAATAATGATCCGTCATCGAATTATTACTTCCTCGTTCCATCACATCAATCCGTTGCATTCTTTCAAGCAATTGCTCTGGTGTAAGATTTCGATTTTCATGGAATCTATACAATAAATCCAAATACGTATTAACTGTTCCATACTGCTGGCACTCTGCCACTGCCCAATCCATATTATTAGATGAAAACCATCGAAAATCTTTCCAAAATGCACGTTTTATTTCTACTGAAGCATTATCGACTAATGGTTTCTTATCTGTATATAAAGCTTCGATTCTAAATAGTATAATTCTAAAATCATCATCTAACTCTACGCACTCACTTAATTCGTTTACATTAGTATATACATCAACTCCTCTGCGAGCCAATCCTTCAATGTATTCTATTGCCATCTCATGTTTACTCTGGCACTTATATAGTGATGCGAATACATTTTTATCAAAAAAATCATCAGCCCAATAATCCGACAATACTCGACCTAGATAGGAATACTTCTCCTGCGCACAGAGCTTTGATAATAATTCCAGGCTATAATTATTTTCTTTAAACTCGTTTAATTTTTTGACAAGGAGATCTTTTGTTTTGCTTTCGTTTATATCTCTTTTGTCATCCACATCATAAGGAACTGGATCCAGAATAATACCATCATACGAAGGTCTAAATAGATATTCAAAATCATATTCTTGTTTGGTGAAGTTTATTGAATCTAGTATATCAAGCATCTCACCAATCAAATCTTCGCCCATAGCCCATTCAGCTGACGCAAAATATCGATGCTTATAAATCAGTCTTCTGATGTTATTCTTGATTATCAGCCTTTCATCATCGTCCATCTGTGCAATTTCAAATAATAATTTTTCCTTAATCTTCTTTCGAATATCTGGTTCAACTTCATCATATATATTTAACAGATCATTCCACCTTTGGGGTTTAAAATCAGTTGCTTTTAAAAGAAGGTCTATATATCCCAAATTGGTGTCATACATCTCTTTTCTGGTTATTATGTCTTCTTCCACATGATTTCTATATTTAGGTGCATGTAAGTCGCCAAAAATACTTGCATGTTCTGTTGGTAGTGCTCCAAAAATATGGTCCCATGCATTTTTATCTTTTGCTAATGCCTTAGCTGCAATCTCTATTTTGTCATTACTTTTGCTAAATGCTGAAAAATTATGCCACGGGCATAGTAATTTCCCAAAGATATCCTTTGGTGAATTTGATTTGTATTCAAAAGATAAATTATCAAGATATAGAAGCCATGAATATGCACGTGATGCGTATTCTCTCTGTACAAGGAACTCCTCAACTCCCCACAAAATCTCAATATAATCATTCCTGCCGAATAAGAAATCAGATGATTGATTTTCAAACAGCGCCATTAGACCCGTAGGATTAATTTGTTCTTCTTCTAGCTTATTAAGCACACTATTCGGTGATACCTCACATAAATCAACAAAAAAGTTTGAAATATAATGCCACTGTTCTGAAGTTTGGATATATCCCAAAATTTTGCTTACTAAAGAATCTAACTGAACTTGGCAATTATTATCTTTTTTATAGTAAGCCTTCATAATAAGACTACGTAACATCCCTTTTCTTATTACTGCAGACCAAAAGAATTTTTCTCCTTTAAACTGTGCAACAAGCTTTTCTTGAGATGAATATGTGAATAGTTTTTCTGCCTCATTTATAACTTCAAGAAGAACATCCTTAAATTTATTCCAGATCTCACTATCATTATCAACATCAATATAATCCCATGCATTTTCAGCACTTGCCAGATAATATTCCTTTGTTGAATTGATATCTACGATATGAATAAATGGATCTTCATCCTTAGCATATTCCTTTATCTCTGAAATAAAATCTTGATACTTAATGCCACTTAAGGATTCTATAACTGCCTTGTCACCATCACAATCTGTCCATTGGCCTATCAATAATGCTGTTTCCTTAATATTGCGATGTAATCCATTTAACCATCTAGGCTCTTTTAAATATGCTCCATTAAACAATTTCTTCTTTAACGGTATAAATAGGCCATGAGTCTCTGACACTAATTTATTGGCTTCATTTATTCCCATCCCCGCTCTCTGTAAAGATGCTGATATTGTAGAGTATGTACGTGGGCGTAAATTTATCTCCCCTTTAATAAATGACGGAACACGTTCAGTAAATACAAATATATTAGTATTATTAGGAATGGCTACAATTTGATCTGAATAAAACCATGGTATATAAATATTTCCAGCATCCTTTATCTGAAGTAAGCTCTTCCAGTCTTCTTCATTCTTCACTATGAATATTGGACGATTTTCTCCTTGCATCCATAATTCATTTATTGTGCAATAGATAGCTTCTTCTTTGCATCGCGCTTTTATCGCTATAACTTCATCATTTTTCTTACTTTCAAGTGCTTCCTTAAATGTATCGTCATCCACATTAAAGAAGTCAAAACCTATCTTAGGATCAGTAGTTTGACGCCTGATATCTAAATCAATCGCATCAGCTGATAATATCTCTAAATGTCGACTTTGATATATCTGAAGTTCATTTCTTAATCTCTCAAATTTCTCTGCTAACTCCTTAAAGCTTTCTTCCTGCTCTGCTTTCCATTCAGCTTGATATGCACGATCATATTTGTCTGGTGCAACCACCGGAAGTTGCCCCATAATTGCAAATAGAATTGCGTTCGCATATGACAGAGCCATGCCGTGCGGGATTTCATATTCTTTCATGATTACCATCAATGAATTGAGTAGCCTATCCTTTAATTTATATCCTGGTTCATCCTTCAATTCATTGGCCAGCTTTGTCATATTCTCCTTTGAAAGCACGTTGGCCATATCATCAAATAATTGATCTGCATCATTTTCATAATCAACAAAAATTTCACCCGTATTAATGAATAATTGTTTTATATCTTTTGCTGTTTTAACCTTCTTCAGTAGGCTTTCACTCGATGAGAGAAATAGTTCCGTTCCCCCTGCTTTTGCTAGCTCCACTAATGCTGTCTCGATTATCATACTTTAGTCACTCTCCTCCGTTTTTATTCTAATCCCTTATGGTACTCCTCCAACATTGTCCTTAACTTCAATAATTCCTGCCGGTTAAACTTCTCCAGTTGTTCTCTAAATGATGCCGCTTTCATCTGCTGATATTCTCTGATGTACTTATCGCTATCCGGACCATAATGGATCTCACACGTAAAATGTGGTTCCTTATACTGATTTGGATGAGGATTCTTCTCTTCCATCTATATCCCACCTTTCACCGATCTGATCATCTGATAACGATTTCTTAGCTCTTATGATCCCTTTCACAAGGATTCCTCCACAGATCACGATTCGTAAAGCCCAGTAAACTACCATAAATCCGACTACTGCAGATGGAAATGTCTGTTCAATGTACTTCTGCCATAAAAGCTCTGCTGGAATTGCAAGTATGAAATAGGCCGCAATGGCATACAGCAGGGTCGAAATAATGATTCCAGCAGGAACTGGTTTCTCTTCACTTGCATACTTACTGGAATTAGTAGTAAGGAATACAAGGTTACCAACCAGATAAACCAATGTAATAAACACACAATAGCCAATGGAATCCGGCTTCATTGCATCAAAAATAAACATACTGATGATGCCAACCATAATCTCACTGAAGCAAAGCGCAGTTGCCCTTCCGGTCCACTTGATCCGCATTAGAGCAGCAATGATTACTTCAACGATTATCAGAATCACACAGTAATTCATAAATGGATGATCCGGTACAATCTCCTTTGCAAATGGTACTTCAGTGCATATTGCCAGACTGATCAATGCACCGCTGATATACGGCATGATAGATAATGCTGCACTAAAACAGATTGTGACAATTAGTACTCCGGCCATTAGAAGTGCTAATCCAACAGATAATAGAACCATCATAATAACCTCCCTCCCAGCTAATCAGGACTCATCCTGAAGCTGCTCCATATATTTCAAGACCTGCTTCTGCTTGTCTTCATTCATCTTCTGAAAAGCGGACTGATACTGCAAAAGCCTGGTCATTTGATTCTTCTTTACAGATTGCTCCGATTCCTCATCACTCATCAGACTAAGTACCGAAACATTATAAAGTTCGGCAAACTGCAAAATCTCAGATGCAAGGACCTGACGTTTATCAGCCTCGATTGCCGATAAGGTTGGCCTGGACATCTCCAATTTCTTCGCTGCATCTGCCTGATTGATACCACTGTCGATTCTCGCCTTCTTAAGTCTTTCTCCAAAGGTCATATCGTCACCTCCATGTCAGAAATACTGACCTACTTGGAGTGTAACACTTTTATCACTCTTTGTCAGTATTTCTGACATTATTTATTATTCTGCTTTGGGATAATACATATCATGATTTACTTCTGCCTGGTAATAACTTCCCACCGTAGATACTGAATTGAATAATACCGCAAGCATATATTTCTTGATGTTCCTAACCTTTGCAGTATTGTCTTTCATACATCCAAGAACATATTCCATATGCCCAAAGTCCAGCTTTAAGAATCTGGATCGAACCAACTCTGCCGGATATCGAGCCCTAGCAATCTCAATTTCCTCATTTCGAGAAAGGACCGTTTCAAGGATCAGATTTAATAGCCCTTCGATGATATCCCTGTCATATGGATAACGATCGAGCAAGAAGTCATACTCAATATTCTCTTTTATCAATTGCTGATATCCTGCTACATCCGATCTCTTCTTACCACACCTCCCAGATAAGATCAGATTAGATTCGTTGTTATTAAATTCAGTATTATTATTTTTATTCTTATTAGGGTCCTCTTTATAAACCTCCTGAGGTCCATCATCTAAACCTTCTGAGGTTTCATTTTGGGATCTGCAGAGGTTTACATTGTAAACTTCAGAACCACTTTCCTCAGATGACAAAAAGAAGTTTTTCACATAGATAATGTCCGGTTTACCGAGCCCTTGCTTCTTTCTCTCAATCAATCCAATGCCCCCTTTTTCATCCAATTACGCAATAGTCTTCATTGCTTTATTCTTTCCGCAATTAAGGTATTCCATCGTATCCTCTACCGAAAAATAGATGAACACCCGATTTTCCTTATCAAACCAATGATTTCTAGCTGATAAAGACATACGATCCAGCATTAATCCGTATAACATCTTTGCATCATTGGTCAGTGTCTTAAAATAAGCGCTTGTGACCAGGAGCTTTGGAATCCGATAGAAGGTGAGCATTTCAGATTCTGTTCCATAGAAATATTTGAATGTATTTCATCGCCCACAGCTTTTTCCTCCTTTCTGGCAACACCCAGAGGTGCAGATTCTGCACTTCTGCCCTCTACCGGACTCACACATTTTCATATACAAAATTCTTCACGTAGAGGATACTTGGCTTGCCCTGTCCTCTCTGTTTCTTCTCTATCAACCCAAACTGTTCTAACTCTGACAGATAATCACTGGTCTTTCTCTGAGATATAGATAGATCCTCTGCAATCTCTTTGATTGGGTATATGATATATGCCCTGTTCTGTTCATCCAGCCAATGATTCTTCATCGATACTGCCATACGGTCCAATAGCAGACCATACAGCAGCTTCGCCTGAATTGAAAGAGTTCCCAAAAATCCGTCATTGTCCATCATGGCCTTAGGTATCCTTATGAAGTCATATTGAGAAGAATGGCCCCGATCAATGTAATCAAACTTACGAAATTCCATGTGCACCACCTTCCTTCCAGTTTTTAAGAAGAGTCATAATTATCTTTTCCCTCTCATCCGTGTCATAATCTGGTGTGAAGAACTTATCCGGTTTCTTCTCTGAGAGTGTCAGCTTACCATTCGTCTTCTTTTGAGGAAGTGCCGCATTCAGGACTTCGATCATACTGTATTGAGTTAGATTATCTACATTATTCTCTTTTAAAGCATCAATCTGAGACTGACGAACCATACCGTTTTCATGGATATATTCATATAGCCACTTCTGCAGCTCCTTGTTGAAATATGAAATCTCAATACCAAGAACCATTGATAAACGCTTTCTATCCACATAGTCCAGGATCTCCGGTATCAGCTCTGTAAGCCTGATATATCTCTGCACTTGTCGACCACCCATGCCCATAGACTTTCCGACTGTTTCACTGCTCCAAGACTCACGGGACTTCTCGACATCATGTCGAGAAGTTAAGTCCTCACGACTTCCTTGTCTTCGTAGAACATCCATCTTCATCTTTAATGAAAAAGCTCTCTCACTAGGCAGGATTTCTTCTCGCTGAACATTGGCATCTACCATTGCAATAGTAGCTTCATCATTTGTCATTGGCTTGATGATAGCAGGGATAGTAACCAGTCCTGCAAGCTTAGCAGCATGCATTCTTCGATGTCCAGAAATCATCTCATAGGTTCCTTCATCATCCGGACGTAACAGAACCGGTGTAAGTACTCCATTGTCTTTAATGCTTTGAACAAGATCATCCATCTTGTCATCATCCAGGACCTTAAAGGGATGATTCTCAAAAGGAAAAATCTGATCAATACGAACCTCCGTTGTAGCATCCTTCTCAATAGGAGCCCCAAGCAATTGCTCAACCGTTTCAAAATGAACCTTTTCTCTCTTAACAGCCATGTTCTAATACCTCCCTTGTCAATTCTGAATATGCTGATGCAGCTTTTCCCTTAGGATCGTAATCATAGATTGTCTTTGCCATCTGACTTGTCTCAGAGGCTCTTACTGACATTGGAATCTCAATAGGGAAGATTGGAATCGACTTACCATATACTTCATTTACCTCAGACACTATTTCTTTCGCATAGACCGTTCTACGATCCACCATAGTGAAGAGTATTCCCTCTATGCTTAGGTTGTTGTTCAGTCTTCTTTTTACTGTATAGGTGGTCTTAATAAGCTGCTGTAGGCCCTTAACCGGAAGATAAGCCGCCTGTACCGGTACAAGTACACTATCCGCGCATGCATGGGCATTAACAGTCAGTATGCCAAGAGAAGGCATACAATCAATCAGCACGTAATCATACTGTGATCTAATCTGTTCCATATAAGTTCTAAGGACCAGCTCTCTGCTCATAGCATTTACCAAAGAAACCTCAGCCGCAGACAAATTAATATTGGAAGGAAGTAGATCCAGATTATCTCTTACGCGAATGATCCCGAATCCCTCCGGTAATTCATCATCGTTTACTACAGCTGAAATCACTTCCGTAATCGAGCGATCCAGCTTGTCCGGCTCTCTAAATCCCATGCATAGTGTCAGTGATGCCTGAGGATCTAAATCCACCACAAGGACCTTCTTACCCTGATCTGCAAGACCTGCAGCCAAATTCACAGCTGAGGTGGTTTTTCCTACGCCACCTTTCTGATTTGCAATTGCGATAACTCTACTCATAATCTTCTCCCTTCTTATAATCTGAATGACTGGAAATACTTATCAAAGGTTTCCAGGTCTACCCATGCACTCTTACCGACCTTAATAACCGATTCACATTCATGCGCCATCTGCTTGAATCTTGAAACTCCCATGCTATAAAGTTCTGCTCCTTCCTGATATTTCACGTACTGTTTTCTCTTATCCCGTGTTTCTCTGGCTGCTTTACTTAATGACCTCATAGTTCGTTCTCCTTTCGGTACTGTTCTCTTAAATACGTTTCAAATAGATCTCTACGGACCCGATATGTGGTGTAAATCTTATATAATGCTCCAGCTTCTCTGGCCATTCGCATCAATACCTTCTCCGTAAGTCCGTAGTATTCATAACCTGATCTCAAATCAAAAAACTGTTTCTGCGCAAATCGGATATCTGTTTCATCTAATAGATCCGAGACTTTCCAAAGATTACCCTTCATCTCTCATCTGCTCCCATCGGTTCTTTACTTTCCGAACCTGCCCTTGAGTTAATGGCTCCTGCCTGAATTGCTCCAGGTATGCCTCAAAGATTTCTCTGTTAATAAGGACTACTCCGTCAAATCGATAGATTGCTCCTGCTTCATCTGCAAGCTTTAGTAACTTTCGATGCTGAAGGCTGTAAACTATCTCGCATTCTCTCCAGGTCAGGAACTGTTTCTTTAACCGGTTCGATGCAGCCTTGATCTCGGTCCTTCGCTCCAGATCATAATATTCATCTGACATCTGTTCTTCGCCTATCTTGGTTTTACTCATTGCTGTTCTCCTTTACGTTAGATTTGTGATATCTGTTGCCATGGATTCAAAACAAACAAAAAAAGAGGCACCTTCCTAGAATTTCTTCTAAGAAAGTGCCTCTTGGCATTCATGAAATATTCGTTATATAACTTATCTGGACTTATCCGTTTTCATCTGAAAATGCGGATTCGTTACAATTTCGTTGTAATTCTTGTCCAAGACTTTATCTATGTCTGCAACTTGTTACACAAATCAAGTACGTTTTAGTACAGCTTTGCACCTGCCGGGATTCTGTCATTTACCATCAGAAGGTTCAGTCCTTCGTGGCCGTCTTCCTCGTGTACTGCTGAGATCAGCATACCCTCGGAATCGATTCCCATCATCTTTCTCGGCGGCAGGTTCACGATAGCGATTGCTGTCTTACCAACCAGCTCTTCCGGCTCGTAATACTCGTGAATACCGCTTAAGATCACGCGATCCTTGCGTTCTCCGTCATCCAATGTGAACTTCAGAAGCTTCTTGGATTTCGGAACTGCTTCACAAGCCAGGATCTTTACTGCACGAAAATCTGATTTTGCAAAGGTATCAAAATCTACCATTTCTTCAAAGATTGGCTCGATCTTCACGTTGGAGAAATCAACCTTCTCCGCCAGATCGGTTGCAGCAGCCTTTGCCGGTGCAGCCTGTGCTGCGTTATTTGCGGCATTTTTCGCTGCGCCCTGGCTCTTCATTGTGGGGAGCAAAATTCGGCTCCCTTCATCCTGTTCCATGCCGCTCTGTAAGGGTTCAAAACCCGCACAATACTCGATTCGTGAAATTTTTTTCATTCGTCTCGTGTCCTCTTGTGCCATCCTTTTCGCTTCAAAAGTTGTAGAAAAGTTGTAGAAAGTTGTAGTGCGCCTGTTATGGCATATCGCTGGCATAGAAATGGCAAAAATTTGCTGCGTTACTCAGGATGCTATATCTAACATGATCTCTACACAAAGAACGGCTTGATCGTTTAACCGCAGACGCATACATTATTATATAATAACCTTCAATTCAATCTAAGTCAACGATTTTATCGAAACATTTTATTACTTTTATTGCCCCACCTTTAATACATAATACATAATAAAGAGGAGACTGTCATGCCAGAATACCAACTTCAAATTAAACAAGTGGTAGATTACCCACGATGCCGGATTTATCGTGAGTTCATCCACAAAC
>ENA-OPWC01002144-OPWC01002144.1-human-gut-metagenome-genome-assembly--contig:-NODE-2144-length-11453-cov-22.279347_pt1 | contig 11453 bp, 9 predicted proteins | sample MGYA00241504_ERZ502000 | MGnify/ENA primary metagenome ERZ502000 (study PRJEB25962, sample SAMEA2042005) | human gut metagenome | biome: human gut; feature: human-associated habitat; material: faeces...
AACTCACTAAAAAATGCATGGCAATCTCTGATTTCATTCGCTTGCGGAAATTAGGTTTACCATTCCAGACGTTCCTTCACATTGTTCATCGCCTCTTTCAGGCTGCTGTTCATGACCCGCGCATAATGCTGCGTCATGCGTGTGGAGGCATGTCCGAGCATGACGGACACGTCCTGCAAGGGTACATTGTTGGCGAGCGTGACGGTGGTCCCGAAAGTGTGCCTGGCCACATGCGTGGTCAGATTTTTCTTTATGCCGCAGAAATCGGCGATTTCCTTGAGGTAGCTGTTCATTTTCTGGTTGCACATGACAGGCAGGCAGCATCCTTTCTTTACGCAGATCGGATGTTCCCTGTATTTCTCCAATATGGCCAGTGGAACGGGCAGCAGCGGGATGTTGCTGATGGAAGACGCTTTTCTGCGGTGTTCCAACTTGACCCTTCCCTTCCTTATCCACCAGTCACCGAGATTGTCCTGTACCAGGTTTTCACCACTCAGAGTGGCGACATCGGAGAACGCCAGACCGGTGAAGCACGCGAAGACAAATATGTCCCTGACCAGCTCGAGCCGTGGGATGGTGAATTTCTTTTTCATGACGGCCTGCAACTCGTCGTAGGTCAGGAATACCGGATCGGTCTCGTCCTGTTCCATCTTGTAACCGTAAAAGGGATTCTTACGCATCCATTCCTTTGCCAATGCCATGTTGGTGAATTTCTTGAAACATTTCATGTAGCGGACTATCGTGTTACGGCACAGTCCCCCCTCCGTTTTCAGGTAAATGTCAAACGCGCGGATGAACTCCGGTGTCAGCTCATGGAAGGTGATATCCTCCTTGCCGTAATAAGAGGGGATAAGCCGCTGCAATTTCTTCACCACGTTCTTGTACCGGTTGATCGTAACGGGAGAGTAGTCTATGCCTGTCAGTGTTTCCATTTCCTTGATGCCATCCTGCATGGTACCGAGCAATGTACGCATTTCGGTGTCTTTCCCGAAAACACGTTTCAGGATCAGTTTCGGGGTAATCAGGGCCTGTTCCAATACCAGTTCCTTGTGTTTCTCGAGGGCACGTGCGTGTAACTCCGCAATATAGGTATTCAATGCGATGGATGCCCTGTCCCTGCCCTTGCTGCATCCTTTGGCCGCATTCCATAAGTTCAGAGGCACGCTTCTTTGGATACGGGTATCGTCGTAGCTCCCGTTGATGGTTATCCGCATCAGTACGGGGGCCTCACCGTTTTTCAACAATTTCGTTTTGAGCACGAAAAAAAGAATGTTCATTGTTCCTTGTTTCATCACTTTTGTTTTTTTAGAGGTGTTACATCCAATTGTTTCGTCAAAACCGGATGGCATGAGGACGTGAAACGAAATGTTAAATTCGGTGGCTTTTTTGAGGGACTTGTGGAATAGCCATAAAAATCCCATTTTTATCAGGTTCGAATTGCCTTTTGTATCCCGGGTTCGATTCCTTTTTTTATCCCGATGGGAAATACCGAATTTTTAAATTTATTTCACATTTTCAACTCCATCCGGTCATGTGTGCAAAATTACTTTTTCACACCGGAGATTGAAATTGTCAAACAGTTGAAAAACAATGAAGTATGATACATATTTATGGCTTTTTCAAAAGCCTTAAAAAAAGCCACTGAACTGGCAAAATCCAACTTCACAAATATGTAATGAAATGCGTAGCGAGGGTAAAAAAAGAACCCTTGAACTATCTCTAATTCAAGGGTTTTCTAAAATTGAAAAGCTTTTTGGTGGTGCCACCAGGAATCGAACCGGGGACACAAGGATTTTCAGTCCTTTGCTCTACCAACTGAGCTATGGCACCATTGTTTCTTGTTTGCGGTTGCAAAGATAGATAAAGTTTTCTAATCTTGCAAATATTATATAAAGAAAAAATGCTGGTAATAAATAAAATGCTTATTATCAGCATTTTGTAGTAGGAATTATTTTTCTTTTAATGGATTCCAACCTTGTGCTTTTAACTCAAATTCTTGTCCGTCGCGAGTGACGAGGGCGCAACCTAACTCCGGTTTGGTGATGTGCCCAATGACTTTTACGCCTTTCATGGTCGAAACCTTTTCGTGATCAGTCAAGGGAACAGTGAAGAGGAGTTCATAATCTTCGCCACCATTTAATGCACAGGTAGTGACATTCATATTGAGTTCTTCTGCCATTACAGCCGTCTGATAGTCAATGGGAATACGCTCCTCATAAACGCGGCAGCCGGTATCGCTTTGTGAGCAAATATGCAACAGTTCGGAAGAAAGTCCGTCCGAAATATCCATCATGGCAGTCGGTTTTACTCCTGCTTGGGCAAGTTCTTCAATGATATCTTTACGCGCCTCCGGTTTAAGTTGGCGCTCTAATATGTACTCCTTGCCGGAGAAATCGGGATTGGCTTCTTTTTGGTCTTGGAACACCACTTTTTCGCGTTCTAGCAGTTGCAGACCCATATAGGCGGCCCCTAAATCACCACTGACGCAAATCAAATCTGTGTCATGCGCTCCATTGCGGTAAACCACTTTGTCTTTGTCAGCCTCGCCAATGCAAGTGATACTGATTGCCAATCCTGTGACTGATGATGTGGTATCTCCTCCCACAATATCTACATTGTGTAGTTGGCAGGCCAGCTTCAAACCATCATAGAACTGCTCTAAATCTTCTATGCAGAAGCGTTTGGATACAGCTAGCGATACTGTTATCTGCTTGGGAGTTCCATTCATGGCATAAATGTCTGAGAAGTTTACAATGGCTGATTTATATCCAAGATGCTTTAATGGTGTATAAATCAGGTCAAAGTGTACTCCTTCCATCAGAAGATCGGTAGTAACCAATACTTCTTTGTCCTTAAATTCGAGGACGGCTGCATCGTCTCCCACACCGTATTTGGTTTCGGGATTCTTTAGTTCAATATTCTGAGTCAGATGTTTGATGAGGCCGAACTCCCCCAAGGTTGCAATTTCTGTTCTATTTGTTTCTTGCATATTCTTTTTTTTAAGCTCTGTTAATGAGTTCGCGCATAATGGTTGTCATCCGTGGCTGTGCTTCATCTGCCGCCTTCTGGACTTCTTCGTGGGAAACCTCCACTATTTTGCCTTCCACGCCGAGGTCGGTGATAACTGAAACTCCAAACACTTTAATGCCGCAATGGTTTGCAACAATAACTTCGGGGACAGTAGACATGCCCACAGCATCAGCTCCCAGGATATGGAACATTTTATATTCTGCCGGAGTTTCAAAAGTCGGTCCTTGTGTACCGATATATACTCCTTGCTGCACTTTGATGCCCTTTTCTTTGGCTATTTCCAATGCTTTGTTGATAAGCTCTTTAGAGTAGGCTTCGCTCATGTCCGGGAAACGGGGACCATATTCGATATTCTTTCCGTGCAACGGATGTTCGGGGAAGAAGTTGATATGATCTCTGATAATCATTAGGTCACCGATTTCAAAAGCAGGATTAGTTCCGCCGGCAGCGTTGGATACAAATAGTGTTTTGATACCTAATTCGCGCATTACACGTACCGGGAAAGTAACTTCTTTCATTGAATATCCTTCATAGAAATGGAAACGTCCCTGCATGGCCATGATGTCTTTGTCTCCCAATTTGCCAAAGATTAGTTTGCCACTGTGACCTTCTACTGTTGATACGGGAAAATTAGGAATGTCTTTATAACTTATTTCATATTTATCGGTAATTTCGTGTACCAAACTTCCTAGACCTGTGCCCAAAATAATTGCTGTCTCGGGATTAGTATGCATCTTTTCTTTCAGAAAGGCTGCGGTTTCTTGGATTTTTTCTAACATATTCGGTTATATTTAAGTTGAATAATTCTTGTTGGTCATGTAAAAAGCTCACCTCTATCGGGAGTACATAGATAAATGGTTTGATGCTTTCGTCCAGCAATGGATGGGATGACAGTCTCACCGCATCCTTTTCTGTGGTGATAATCATTCGTTTGCCTTCCGGCAGTTGTCTGAAACGGCTTTTTATGATTTCCATGTCTTGGGGTGTGAAGTCATGGTGGTCACTAAATGTCAATGGATTGATATGTTCGTTATAAGGGCTTAAGTCATGGATTAACTTAGCCGGGGATGCAATTCCGGTAACGAGCAATATATGTGCATCTTTATGAATGTTGGCGATTGGATACTCTTTTCCCTGTCGGGTGATAGGGTATAATTTGCCATAATTCAGGGTTGTGAAGTAAAGTTGTTGATAAGGATATAATCCCATCTGTTTACGCAACACCCGCACATCCATGGGAGTTATATCCTTGGGACATTTGGTTATTATCACGATATGAGCACGGTTCTTGCCTTTTTCGGGTTCGCGCATTCGTCCTGCCGGTAATAAAGCATCTTCGCAGATAGGTCGGTGATAGTCCACTAGAAGAATATTCATTCCCGGTTTCACATAGCGATGCTGAAAAGCATCATCCAATATTACGACTTCGGTTCCGGGGGCGGTATATCCGTTGCATAGCTCCTCGATACCGTGACAACGGTCACGGTCTACTGCCATATAGATATCGGGAAATTTCTGTTTCATTTGAAATGGCTCATCACCTATGATATTTACGGGAGTATTCGGTTGGGCCAATACGAAGCCTTTTGATTTTCGTTTATACCCCCGGCTTAGGACTGCCACTTTATAATTGGGTTTCAATAACTTTATCAGATATTCGGTATGAGGCGTCTTTCCGGTACCTCCTACGGTAATGTTGCCTACCGAGATTACCGGAATATCAAAGCTCTTTTCTTTGTATATTCCCCAATCAAATAGTCTGTTACGTATCCATACGCCGGCTCCGTAAAGCCACGAAACCGGGTATAGCCACTTATGTATTTTGATAAAGTTATTCTCCATTAAAAGTTATTTAATATTCAATTCGAATGGCATACGTGCCTGTACAGGATTGATTTCTTTCAGGTTTTGTAATATTTCGAAATAGCTGTAGAAACTGCCCATATATTCTTTCATCTGACTGTTGACATAGTGCTTGCGCTGGCTGTTCAGTAGATTCATGAAGAGACTTTCTTTTTCAGGATAACTGATAATAGTGTAGTTCTCTACGTTTGCTCGTTTTGCGGCTGCTGCTAATGCGTCATCTATGCCTCCCAATTTATCTACTAACCCCAAACCGACGGCCATTTCGCCCGTCCACACTCGTCCTTCAGCTATTTTTTCAATATCTGCTGCTGACATATTTCTTCCTTCGGCACAACGGTTTACGAATAACTTATACCCGTTGTTGATATAATTTTGAAGTGCTTCCTGTTCGGCGTTGTTGAACGGACGCGTTGCGAGTGGACCGAAACCGGCTCCCATATCGGCCATTTTATTAGTTTTTACTACATCGAAATCCAGCCCTAGTTTGTCTTTGAATAACTTCTCTCCCGAAGGAATCATTCCGAAGATACCGATGGAGCCGGTTAGAGTTGTCGGATCTGCAAAGATAGAATCTGCGGCGCAAGAGATGTAATAACCGCCTGATGCTGCATAATCCCCCATAGAGACGATAACCGGTTTCTTTTCTTTCAGGCGTACTACTTCGCGCCATATCTGTTCGGAAGCATAAGCACTTCCACCCGGAGAGTTTACGCGCAGAACAACTGCTTTTACATTGTTGTCATCGCGCAACCTGCGTAAGTCCCGTGTCATCTTCTGACCGTCAATGACTTCTTCGGTAGAATTGGAGGAAGCAGCATCTAAAATCTCTCCTGATGCATAATATACGGCAACAACGTTTCCACTTTTATCCTTGGGGACATTCTTTTTTACATTTATCATATCTTCAAGGAAAAGGCTGTTTAAGCTCTGGTCTTCTTTCCGTCCGGTCAGTTGTTTCAAATAAGCGATCATTTCGTCTTTATATAACACTGAGTCGGCCAGTCCGCATTTGATATATTCTTCTGCCTGACAGAGATCCATGCATTGGTCTGCATAAGCATTAAGTGAGTCTTTAGAAATGTTGCGTGACGCCGAAACATCATCTAATAATTGATTCCATATAGAGTTTAAGAATACGGTGACTTGCTCACGGTTGGCGGGGCTCATTTCGGTAGCGATAAATGGTTCTACAGCCGATTTATAAGTGCCTACCTTGAAAACCTGTACATCAATGCCCAGTTTATCCAGTAAATCTTTAAAGAAGACAGGTTGGGATGCCAGCCCGTGCCATGAAATGTTTCCTTGAGGATTGATGATTACCTTATCTGCAACACTTGCCAGATAATACATACCTTGTGTATATTGGTCTGCGTATGCTACGATAAATTTACCGCTTTCCTTGAAGTCTTGAAGTGCGTTGCGTATTTCTTCCAATGATGCAAAAGAAGTGGCCAGATAAGATGGTTGGATATAGATGCCTTTAATCTTGTCGTTTTCTTTGGCTTTTTTGATGGAGGATAAAATGTCATTTAGTCCATAAGAACCATTGCCGTCTCCCATTATTTGTTGAAATGGGTTTTCCTGTACACGTTCTGATAAGTTGCCTTTCAAGTCAAGAACGAAGACCGAGTTGTCTTTTACTATGGTTTCAGAGTCTGATGAGGCTACCATGCCTACTACTGTGATAAGGCCCAGTATGGTGAGCACTATACCTGCTAAAATGACGCCTATCAAACTAGCCAATGTAAATTTAAGAAAATCTTTCATTGAATGTGTTGTTTATAATGTTAATAATTAGCTAACAAAAATAGTTGATTGTATTGAAAAAAGCAAAGAAAGTGAACTTCTTTTGCTGTATGCTTGTTTATATAGGTAAAATAACTCATAATAAATATGCTAAATATGACAAAGAAATTCAAGGATGCCATAAAGAGCCGCCGTACTTTTTATCAGATAGACAATAAATCCACGTTGTCTGAAAAAGAATTGTTGGATTTGATTCGTTTTGCTGTCGAATATGTCCCTTCAGCATTCAATTCACAAACCACACGTGTTGTTTTATTAACAGGTGAAGCTCATCAAAAGTTGTGGAATATCGTAAAAAATACTTTGCGTAAGCGGATTTCTGCGGAAGCTTTTGCTAAAACGGAACAGAAAATAGATGGTAGTTTTTCTTGTGGGTATGGAACGATTCTATATTTTGAGGATATGTCTGTTGTTCATGCTTTGCAGGAACAGTTTCCCACTTATAAAGATAATTTCCCTGTTTGGGCGGAGCAGGCCGATGCTATGCATCAATTTGTCATTTGGACTATGTTAGAGGATGCCGGAATGGGAGCTTCTCTGCAACATTATAATCCGTTGGTAGATGATGAAGTGCGTGCAGCATGGAATTTGCCTTTGCATTGGAAGTTAATAGCACAGATGCCTTTCGGAGTTCCTGTGACCCGGCCCGGATCGAAAGAAGTGATGCCTTTGGATGAGCGTGTATTTGCTTTTAACGACTAAATTTTTCTTATTCTGCTTGGCTCGTTAGGGGAAAATCAGCATCTTTGCGTATTATAAATACAAAGATGCATTATGAAAAAACTTTTATCGCTTCCTCCTAATTTGGTGGAATTTTTTTATGATATAGAAAAGGCTGATCGTGATGAATGGTTTTGTACTTCCGATCCTATTGGTAGTAAATTGGGGTCGGGAGGAGGAACGGCTTGGCTGCTTGAGGCATGCAAACAACATATTGCGCCCGATAAAGACTTTTTGGAATGGCTGAGGGAAGAAAAAAGAATATTGTTGCATGCCGGCGGACAGAGTCGGCGTTTGCCCGGATATGCTCCGTCAGGTAAAATATTAACGCCTATTCCTGTCTTTAGATGGGCGAGGGGGCAGCGCTTGGAACAAAATCTGCTCTCACTTCAGCTTCCTTTATATGAACAAATAATGGAGAAGGCTCCGACTTCTCTGCGCACATTGATAGCCAGTGGAGATGTGTATATACGTGCGGGTCAACCTCTTCAGGATATTCCTGATGTTGATGTTGTGTGCTATGGGCTTTGGGTGGACCCCAATTTGGCAAAGAATCACGGGGTGTTTGTTTCTTCGCGTAGCAATCCCGATAAATTGGACTTTATGCTTCAGAAACCTTCGGTCGAGGAGTTGGGAAAACTGATGCAAACTCACTTGTTCCTGATGGATATCGGTATTTGGTTGCTGAGTGATCGGGCTGTTGATTTGTTGATAAAACGTTCTAAAAAAGGAGGTGAACTCTCATATTACGATATGTATTCCGAGTTCGGACTGACCTTGGGTGAACATCCGCGTATTGCAGATGAAGAATTGAATGGGTTGAGTGTGGCTATCCTGCCGTTGCCCGGAGGTGAGTTTTATCATTATGGAACAAGCAGGGAATTAATCTCTTCCACGTTGGCTGTTCAGAATTTGGTGAACGACCAGCGTGAAATCATGCATCGTAAGGTGAAACCTCATCCGGCTATGTTTGTGCAGAATGCTGATGTCGCATATCGTCTTACTGCTGACAATTCTGAAATCTGGATAGAAAACAGCTGTGTGGGCAAGGAGTGGAACATCCATCGACAGACAATTATAACAGGGGTTCCGACTAATGACTGGAAACTCAATGTGCCGTCGGGGGTATGTATTGATGTGGTACCTTTGGGAGAGGCTGAGTACGTAGCTCGCCCCTATGGATTTAATGATACCTTTAAAGGAGCATTGACAGAGGAAAGGACTATTTATCAGGGAATTTCGGTGCGTGAATGGCTTTCTTGTCGCAAAGTAGCAGTTGAAGAGATAGACGGTGCTCACGATTTGCAGGCTGCCCGTTTGTTTCCTGTTTGCTCTACAATAGAAGAGCTGGGGCTGGTAATGCGTTGGATGATTTCCGAACCCGAACTTCAGGAAGGTAAGGAAATATGGAAACGTTCTCGCCGGTTGTCGGCCGATGAGATTTCCGCTTATGCCAATCTTCGTCGTTTGGCTGCCCAGCGTGATTCCTTTCGGGTTATGAACTGGCCTGTGTTGGCTCGTAATTATGAACGTAGTGTTTTTTATCAGTTGAATTTGGATGATGCTGCTCATGAATTTGCCATTCATCATTTGGAATTGCCGGATGTATTGCCGCTTTCTGCGCCATTGATGACCCGGATAAGCGACAATATGTTTCGGGCCAGGGTGCAGCAGTTCAGTGGTAAAACCTATACGGAGTATGAAAGAAGGGCCTTTGGGTTGATGCGTGAAGGTTTGACGGCAGCTGCATTGGCAAAAAAACAGCAGCCTCATTTATCGGTTTATTCCGATCAGATAGTATGGGGAAGGAGTCCGGTTCGTATTGATTTGGCAGGCGGATGGACAGATACTCCTCCTTATTGTTTGAATGAAGGCGGAAATGTAGTGAATATTGCTATTGAACTGAATGGACAGCCTCCTTTGCAGGTTTATGTAAAGCCTTGTAAAGAATATAAGATTATTTTACGTTCTATAGACTTGGGAGCAATAGAAACTGTTACTACCTATGAAGAACTGAGTGACTTTATGCAAGTTGGTTCTCCTTTTTCTATTCCTAAAGCGGCTTTGGTGCTGGCCGGTTTCCAGCCGGAATTCTCGGCAGATGTTTATGTTACATTGGAGGAGCAGCTCAAGGCGTTTGGCTCAGGTATTGAAATCACGTTATTGTCGGCTATTCCTGCAGGTTCCGGTTTGGGTACTAGTTCTATTTTAGCTTCTACGGTGCTTGGCGCGGTATCCGATTTCTGTGGCTTGAAGTGGGATAAGAATGAAATATGCAACCGTACTCTGATTTTGGAACAATTGCTTACTACGGGAGGTGGTTGGCAAGACCAATATGGAGGTGTCCTTCGTGGTGTTAAGCTTCTTCAAACTCATGCCGGTATGGAGCAAAGTCCGTTGGTTCGTTGGTTGCCTGATTATTTGTTTACGGGTAGTGAATATCAGAAGTGTCATCTGTTGTATTATACCGGTATCACTCGCACTGCTAAGGGAATTTTGGCTGAGATTGTACGTAGTATGTTCCTTAACTCTACAGAACATCTTGCACTGTTGGGAAGCATGAAGAGTCATGCATTTGATTTATATGAAGCTATCCAACGTGGAAACTTCGATGAAATGGGGCGTTTGGTGGGTAAAAGTTGGAAGCAGAATCAGGCTCTTGATTCGGGAACTAATCCTGCGTCGGTTGAGGCTATCATTCGTCAGATTGATGATTACTGTTTAGGTTATAAGTTGCCTGGAGCAGGTGGAGGAGGTTATCTTTATATGGTAGCCAAAGACCCCGAAGCTGCCGTTAAAATCAGAGCAATATTGACTCAAAATCCGCCTAACAGTTGTGCTCGTTTTGTTGATATGACATTGTCTGACAAAGGATTGCAGGTTAGTCGCAGTTAGACTGGTAAGTTGTATGGCTGGGTAATTGCCTTTTGATATTTTCTTTGGGAGTGTGTCAAAACGTGGATAATGCTGTCGTTTAGTTTGTAGGGACGAGGTTTGCTCGTCCGAAAACAGTTTACTTTGTGTCTTCGGGCAGGCAACCCCTGCCCCTACAGCTGAGATTGGATAGGCCGGTTTAGTTTTGATACACTCCCATTTCAATAAAACTCTTATCTTCAGACAGTGTGTTATTGCTAACCACTCTTGGCACTGCTTCAATTCTTATGCGGATTGCTTCGTTTCGTACCTTCCTTTCTCCTTTCATTATTCGTTAAAACGCCCTGTTGATGAGGCTCCGCTAATGAATGAATGTCTTGTTGTCACTCTTTCAGCCTCCTTTCATTCGTAAAACTTCTTCCGACAGACAAAGGCTGAAGGCAGATTGTGAAGGGACTTGGGAAGCACGGCTGAAGGGAGGATGAGGGGAGGTCCTTTCATTATTAACCGGCTGATTATCCGCATGTTTTGATAAAAATGTAAGGATGAACGGGAAAGAAGTAATGACCGACTTGGTGGGGAGAGGTGTAATCTGCTCTTACATAAAAAACATGCCGAGCTTTTCTAAAAAGACTTTGATGTTTTTGAAAAAGACTTTGATGTTTTTTTTAAATATCAAGGTCTTTCTGCAACATGCATCGTGATTTAAAATGTGTACGTACGCATCTGGTTATACATACGTACGTATCGGACTATACATACGGTGTCATCGGGCTACACATATATACGCATCGGTTTACACGTACGTATGTAACTAACTCGAAATATGTAATGTTATTTTAAATGTTAAGTAGTTGTGATATAGACGATTAGTTGCCTTCTGTACGTGAAATGTAGTTTCTATTTATTTGGTAGTTTAAAAACAAGGCTGGCGAGAAACAGGTGGAGGCGCTAAGTCTGCCTAGTGCTGTTAGGAACCTTCTTGTCTACTCTTTTACGTGCGCATACATGCGCGCCCGCAATATAATTATGTGTGTTCCATTTCCTTCCTGTTCTGTTGTTTTCAAAAAGTCTTTGTTCTGTATTGTTGTAAATCAGTATGTTACAAACAAGTTTCAAAAAAGTGTAAGAAAAATCAGATGATATGTTTGGCAGTT
>ENA-OPWC01002148-OPWC01002148.1-human-gut-metagenome-genome-assembly--contig:-NODE-2148-length-11444-cov-3.379401_pt1 | contig 11444 bp, 7 predicted proteins | sample MGYA00241504_ERZ502000 | MGnify/ENA primary metagenome ERZ502000 (study PRJEB25962, sample SAMEA2042005) | human gut metagenome | biome: human gut; feature: human-associated habitat; material: faeces...
GCCCAGCTTTTTCATAAGCTTATAGTTTCCTGCCGCTACAGATATGCCATCTACCTTTGCGGTGATTCCATGGCCGCTGATTTCCTCAATGTCTGTCACGCGGTTTCTGTCGATTTCCTTTCCATACGCCTTCTGTAAACTTCTGCTGATTGGATGCGATGAGCTGCTCTCTGCAAGTGCTGCGTACTCGATCACCTTTTCTCTATCGAGCGTATTGTCGTAGACTCCTGCCACCTCGAAAACGCCCTCTGTCATGGTACCGGTCTTGTCAAATACAACGTATCTGGTCTGTGATAAGGTCTCAAGATAGTTTGAGCCCTTTACAAGAACACCCTCGCGGCTGGCTCCGCCGATTCCTGCAAAAAAGCTGAGCGGAATACTGATAACCAGTGCGCACGGACAGCTTATTACGAGGAAGGTAAGTGCCCTGTATATCCAGCTACCCCACTGTGGTGCGGCTGACATGAAAAGTATTCTGACAATCGGTGGCAGTATTGCAAGTGCAAGTGCACTGTAGCAGACTGCCGGAGTGTAATACTTGGCAAATTTTGATATGAAGTTTTCTGATTTTGATTTCTTTGAGCTTGAATTTTCAACGAGGTCAAGTATCTTTGAAACCGTTGATTCGCCAAACTCTTTGGTCGTTTTAATCTTTAAAACACCGGACATATTGATGCATCCGCTGATTATCTCATCACCGCATTTTGCATCCCTCGGCACGCTCTCACCTGTAAGCGCGCTGGTGTTTAATGTAGATGAGCCATCAACTATCACACCGTCGATAGGAACCTTTTCACCGGGCTGTACCACGATTACCGAGCCGATAGCAACCTCATCAGGATCAACCTGGGTGAGCTTTCCGTCCACCTCAATATTGGCATAGTCGGGTCTGATGTCCATGAGCTCGCTGATATTCTTACGGCTCTTTCCGACTGCATAGCTCTGAAACAGCTCTCCTATCTGGTAGAAGAGCATAACTGCTATAGCCTCTGTATAGTCACCATTCTCATAAAGTGCAACCGCTATCGCACCTACAGTGGCAACCGCCATAAGGAAGTTTTCATCAAATACCTGCTTGTTTTTGATTCCCTTAAATGCTTTTTTCAGGATATCGTATCCTATAACCAGATAAGGCACCATGTAAAGCAGGAACCTGATAATTCCCTTAACCGGTATGAAATGTAATATAATCATGAGTACTGCCGCGATTATGATACGCGCAAGTACTTTTTTCTGCTTTTTATTCATACGCCATAGCTCCATTCATTATAATCTCTTGATAATCACCCTTACTATAGCGCAGGCACTGAAATAATATCGTTTGTCATTCCTGCACCCGGCAATTTATAAGAAAATCTCGCAGTCGTCCTCTACCTTTTTACAGTTCTTAAGAACCTCCTGCATAACCGCCTTAGCATCCTGTCCCTCTTCAAACTCAACGCTCATCTTGAGTGTCATGAAATTGACTGTAGCATCCTTTACACCAGCCGTTTTCTTCGCTGCATCCTCCATCTTATTTGCACAGTTTGCACAGTCTACATCGATTTTGTAAGTCTTCTTCATAGTGGTGTTCTCCTTATTTTCATGAATTATTTGTTTTACTGTACGTTTTTCATTGAACATATGAATGATTGTTCATATGTTAATTTTATTATAGCACCTTTTGCACTGTTGTCAATACACAATGTGCATCTACACAAAATTTATTCACATACCCTAATCACATAATTAATCTCATAGTTTATGATTCAGGCTTCATCTGTGATATTTTCTTTCCAGCTGCTTCCCTCTTCTATCCCATTTGCCGTAAGCCATTCATCCTCAACCTCTACATGACGCTGTCTGCCGTTTTCGTCCTCGAGATAAACCACGCATTTTGCTTTTGCGCCATCCGCTCTTTCCTCACAGCCAAAATCAGCCTCATATATGTGTGTTACCGTATACATCTTCACTCTACCTTCTTTCATATGATTTTGCATGACATAAATATATAGAAACTTCCCACATGTACAGGTGGATGTATCCACTCCAAAATATCATGTGGGAAGCTGTTTATCAACTATATTTATTACTTGCCGAATAAATAATTATCCGGTTAATTATAATGCTGCTTTAATCGCTGCAAGCAGCTCATCATATGTCTCATATGCAGGAAGCTCAGGGTAGTCCTTCTTGATGGCATCTGTGCTTCTGAAAAGGAAACCTGCCTTGCTGGCCTGTATCATGCCTAAATCATTGTGGCTGTCACCGCTTGCGGTAGTTTCAAAGCCGATAGACTGAAGAGCCTTTACAGTTGTGAGCTTTGACTTTTCACATCTCATCTTGAAGCCTGTTATCTCGCCGTTGTCAGCAACTTCAAGAGTGTTGCAGAAGATAGTAGGATAACCAAGCTTCTTCATAAGAGGACCTGCAAACTGTGAGAAAGTATCGCTGATGATTATTACCTGTGTGAAGCTTCTCAGCTCGTCAAGGAACTCCTTTGCGCCTGGCATTGGGTCGATAGTTGCGATAGTATCCTGAATTTCCTTAAGACCAAGACCATGCTCCTTAAGAATGTTGATACGGTATTTCATAAGCTTGTCATAGTCAGGCTCATCTCTTGTTGTTCTTTTAAGCTCAGGGATACCTGTAGCCTCAGCAAAAGCTATCCATATCTCAGGAACGAGAACTCCCTCAAGGTCAAGACAAGTGATATACATACTCATAATTATTTCCTCCTTAGAAATATACAAAAAAATTCGTAATTTGATTATACCATACTTTTTATAATAATACAAGAGTTTTGCTTTAAATCATTAAGGCAAAAATAATACAAAAAATCGTTGCCCATTGTAAAATTTCGCTGTTACCCCTTTCTGATACTTGACAATTTGTGTTATATATGTTATAACTAATACACATACTAATTTATAAATCATTATTAATAAATAATGAAAAGAGGTGATACATATTTCTACAAGAAAAGACGGTATCGAAACGAAAAAAAAGATACTCACTGTATGCGTCCAACTTTTTCTGGAACAGGGGTATAAACAGACAACTATTTCGCAGATAGTGAAAAAAGCTGGCGTTGCAAGAGGAAGCTTTCAGAACTTATTCTCCACAAAAGACGCTATTCTAATGGAACTTGTGGGCACGATGTTCAGCGGACAATTTGGAGTGGCAAAGAACATTGTTGGTGATAATATGTCGCCGATATACACATATGCGGTGGAAACTGCCATACAGATAACCCTCACTGAGCTGAATGAAAATCTCCGAGAGATCTACATTGAAGCTTATACTATGCCTGAAACGGCTGAGTATATCTATGTCCACACTACGGCGGAACTGAAACAGATATTCGGCTCGAATTTTCCGGGCTATACCGAGAGCGATTTCTATGAAATGGAAATCGGAACATCAGGAATAATGCGCAACTATATGGCAAGAAAATGCGATATCCATTTTCCTCTTGACCACAAGCTTAGACGTTTTCTGACGGCGGCAATGCGGGTTTATAAAGTACCGGAGGAAGAACAGGCAAAAGTGATTGCATTCATCGGGTCGCTTGATATTAGAGCTATCGCCACTGAGGTCATGTATAAGCTGTTTGCAATGTTGGAAATGACATTCGATTTTAAACTTTCAAAAGATGATGAAGAGGGGGAAACAAGATGAAAAAACGGTTATTGAGCATCATACTTACTCTATGTATGGTAATGTCCATTACACCATTGAACGCATTTGCGGTCACAGAATATGGCATATGGATAGGTGAAGAACAGGTAACATCTGATAAAACATGGAGCAAACAGGGCTGGAAATACGATATACAAAGCAAGACTCTGACGCTTCTTGGCTACAATATGGCGACTATAGGCAAACGTATAAACGGCAACAGCGAAAGGCCCAGCCGATTTGGTCTTATATACGTTGAAGGCGAACAAGATCTGAACATAAAGCTTGTCGGCAGCATTGATCTTGGTGACAGCCCATTTTCAAGCCAAGCCGCAACCAAATACAATGAGAGCTACAGCGGAATTTATGCTCCTGACAGTAATATCACGATCATTGGCGACGGAACATTTTCAGCCGTAACACATGACGCAGCAATATACTGCTCAAATCTTACTATCGGCGACGGAACTGAACAAAATGCTACTAATGTATCGTGCGAAAGCTTCGGCGCTTGCATTATCGTAAAGTATAATATGATAGTTAATGACTACAGTACTGTTTGGGCTTGCGCAAACGGACCAACTGTGGGCATGAACGGCATTTATGTTGAGGGGTCGCTTTATGTAAACGGCACTAATACCACCGTAGAGGGTCGTGCTACATACAGACCTGTTAAGGGAGAGTGCACCAATTACACACACTACAGACCAAAAAATCTCACTTCAGGCGGATATTTCAACAATGCAGGTTCAACTATTGCAGGAATAATGGTATATGGAATTTTGACAGTTGACGGCAGTAAGGTCGAAGGTAACGTCTTTAAAGAGATATACAAACCACAAGAGTATGATTCAGAATACACCTCAGGCCTTGAAGCAGGCGGTATTGTAATAAAGAACAACGCCACAGTAGAAGGCAGAAACATTAATCCGTCCACGCCGGGATTCATGGAATATGGCGTACAAGTTCACCATTACGCCATAAAATTTTTAGGAAGAGGACGTGTCCGTGCCGGAACAGAGTATGTGGATTATGAAAGCGTCAATCGTGGTTTCCGTAAATCAGGCGGCAACGAAATAACAGTTTCGGGACGGCTGAAACTCTATGAAAGCGATACTTGTCCCGCTGACTTCAAGAAGTTTGCGCAGTATGGCTTCGGAGGGTATACAGAATATTATACAGAAAACATGGATGACATCTATATAAAAGATGATAATGGCCGTGGTAAAATGTCATATTTCAAGGATATGCATGATTATGAAACATTTTATTTAGCAAGCGGAATAGATCTAAAAGATATATATGAAATCGATCTGGACACCAACGTTCCATTTGATGTAAACATACTTTCAGGCGATATCAAAATGAACATAGATATCAAAAGCGGTTTTGAGCTTCCGAAGATCATTGTCTATGACGGCGCAACTTTAAAATTAAAGACCTCCCCTGATAAAACATATAATTTCACTTATCCTATCGAGCTGAAAGGCGGCACGATAGAATTTACAAACAGTGCGATCGTGCGAGGACTTAACATTGTAGGAGAGGGCAAGGTCATCATTGATAGCGGAAACTACTCTGGAACGCTTGGTGACAACGTAATCTTGCAGATATCAGGCGGAAGCGCTGACTTCAATGACAACGGCAAGGCTGTGGACGCAAAAGGAAACTCGGTACACAAGTACACCTATGTTGCAAGGGGTGCAGATGGCAATGAGTTTATAGGCAGTGCTAACACACGTCAGCCGCCATATGACGATTTTTATGGCTATAACCGCTCAGAAATATTCCATGACGGAAACAAGCTTCATCTCTGGCTCAAGTCACAGGATTCCATTTATGGCGTGAATGCTTTTAAAATAAAAGCTGACGGCACTCTTGAAGATGAGAACACCTATTTTAATCTGCGTTATGGAACGAATATCTTAGAGCATAGGATACCTTTTGATCCTATAACATTAAAATACTTTGTTGTGAAAAAGAACGACGTCGTTACGCTGAAAACAATGGAAAACGAGCCGTCCTCACTGCAAGACAGTGATATCCGAGTAGAATGGTACAGTGTTGAAAACGACAAGCGCACAAAAATAAATGCCCATGGCACAAGCATGTATGTGGGGCGTATGGGCAACAGTGACAATGGTACGCATTATCAGGCAGATGTATATTATTTAGGCTGGGATTCCAAGCTCAATCATTCATATACCTATGACGCATATATCTTCATTGACGAGCCGGTATTTACTGCTCCTGACAAATTCCACTTGGATAAAAAGGCAAAATTCGAGGTCACAAACAATACGCCAAATGGCGCAGTAAGGCTCAAATATCTATGGGAAGTGAGCAAGGACGGCGGAAAGACTTTCACCGCCATTGACGGAGAAACTTCTTCTGTTTACGAGCCTACTATAGAAAGCCAAATGAACGGCTGGCAGATAAGATGCAAAACATGGGTATCAACAGGCGACGGACAAAAAACTGAGCCGACCGTTTTCGGCCCTGTTACGATAAACTTCTCCGAAAAAGCACCGGTCATAGTAAAACACCCGCAAAGCGGTGCAACAAACGCTCCTAGCCAGCCTAAACCTGTTAAGCCCGGAGAAATAACTATCGTAATTGAACGTTACTATTTCTTCAATGTAGAAGCAACAGGCAGTGAACCGCTCCAATATCAGTGGCAGGAAAGCAGCGATAACGGAGAAACTTTCGTGGATATCCCATATACCAACGACAATTCACATTCATTAAAAGTGCGAAAAGAAAACAACGGAAAGCTTGTGCGCTGTGTTGTATCAAATGAATACGGCTCTGTAGTTTCAAATGCGGCAAAGCTTACAATATATTATTCTCCTGAGTTTACAGCCTCACTCGGCAATAAGACCATAAACAGCGGAGAAAAGGCTACGTTCACACTTCCTATCGCTCAGGGAAATCCTTACGGAGCTGAGGTGATATGGCAGGTGAGCAAGGACGATGGAAAGACTTTTGCAGACGTTACCGAAGCTGACGGAACGTTCTCTCTTGATTCAAAAGTCGTGGACGGCAAGGAAGAATGGTCGACTACATTCACCACCTGTGCAACGAACATAAGCTTTAACGGATATATGTACAGATGTACGGTCAAGAACGCTGAAAATGCGGACTATGTGGGTACTTGGGTATCGGAAAAAGCAACGCTTACAGTAATAAGAAACTGCGCAGTAGACGGACATATATTTGACGAGGGAACGATAATCTCCGAGCCGACTTGCATCGATAAGGGTGTGAAAAGGTTTAATTGCTCCGAATGTTCACAGTACAAAGATGAGCCTATAAACCCATTGGGACATGATTGGAAAGAAGCGACCTGCACAGCTCCAAAGACCTGCAAACGCTGTCAGGCTACTGAGGGCGAGCCTATCGAACACAGCTTCGGCGATTATATATCCGATGAAAACGGACATTGGAAGCAGTGCAGTGAGTGCGGAACTGACAGCCAAAAGGAACTTCACGCCTACAAGTGGAATACGGAAGACGGCGAATATTGGCAGGAATGTACAATTTGCGGATATGAAACGAAAAAATCAACTATTTTGAAGATATCCATAAACGGAACTGACGAGACCTGTCCTTTAGGTGATTATGAATTTACATTTGCTCTGCCTGAGGGCTGTACTGACGTGACAGCAGGATTCAGATTTGCAGACGACGGTACGGAATTGGCGTTTACCGCAAAAGACAATCTTTACACCGCAAAGGTAAGTGCGTCAGATCTTGAGAGCGGAACAATGACGATTTACGCTTCGGCAAAACTCAAAGACGGTTTTGTCATCACAGGTGAAAAAGAAGTAACCGTGCTGGAAAACCATGTGGGCGGCACTGCAACTTGTACTGAAAAAGCAAAGTGCAAATTCTGTAATAAAGAATACGGCGACCTTGACCCGACAAATCACACAGGCAAACCTGTTTGGAAATTTGACAGCAAAGAACACGAGAAAAAATATGATTGCTGTGGCGAGGTGACTATCGAGAGAGAACCCCACGAATGGAACGCAGGCGAATGTACAGAGTGCGGATACAAGTGTACACATTCCGGCGGCAAAGCGACCTGCACAAAGAAAGCCACCTGCGATATCTGCGGCAGTGAATACGGCGATATCGACCCGAACAATAATGGAAAGCTCACACATATAGATAAAGTTGACGCAACACGTGACAAAGAGGGAAATATCGAGTATTGGTACTGCGAAGGATGCGGCAAGTATTTCGGCGACAAGGACGGCACAAAGGAGATACAAAAGGCAGACACTATTACAGATAAGCTGAAAGACACTCCAAGTGATGACAAAAAAGATAACTCAAAGCCAGATAAGCCGAAAAACGATTCAAGCGAAATCAAGGCAGACAGCTCCACGGCTGATAAGCCTAAGAGCGAGCAGAAAAATCCACAGACCGGAAGCGGCAGTGGTATGAGCCTTTGGCTTGCAATGCTGTTGATAAGCGGCGGTGCGGCAATGGGAATAAAGAAAAAACACAAGAAATAACTGATCTCTTAACTGCACACAGCGGTTGTCTCAAACGGCAGCCGCTGTTTTTTTTGATCAACATGACAAAAAATTTGTTACCCAAAGTTAAATTACCCCTTGACCTGTGGCGAAAATAGTAGTAAAATAGAAATGTAAATACAATAATTGAAAGGAATGTTCATCATGCCAAAGTTTATCGTTGAAACATCTGCACGTCACGTTCACGTTACTCAGGAAACTCTTGAGATACTGTTCGGAAAGGGTGCAACACTTACAAAGAAGAAAGATCTTTCACAGCCTGGTCAGTTTGCTTGTGAGGAGAGAGTTACAGTTGTAGGTCCTAAGAGAGAGCTTGCAAATGTTTCTATCCTCGGTCCTGTAAGAAAAGCAGACCAGATCGAGCTTTCAGCTACAGACGCACGTTCTATCGGTGTTGCCGCTCCTATCAGAGAGTCAGGCGACACAGCAGGTTCAGGCGCTTGCAAGCTTGTTGGCCCATGTGGAGAAGTTGAGTGTTCTGAGGGCGTTATCGTTGCTAAAAGACATATCCATATGACACCTGCTGACGCTGAAACATTCGGCGTAAAGGATAAGGATATCGTTGCAGTAAAAATAGAGTCTGCAGAAAGAACAGCTATCCTCTGCGACACTGTTATCAGAGTAAGCGACAAGTTCGCTCTTGCTATGCACATTGATACAGACGAGTCAAATGCTGTAGGTGCAGGCAGAGAGCAGTACGGCGAGATAGTTAAGCTCTAATATCGCAGTACATACAACTGTTGATTTGTAGGGGCGAACAGTGTTCGCCCACCTTTTAAAAACTTTCAACCAAAAGACCGCTCATCAAAAAGCGGTCTTTTTTCATACAAAAAAATACATCGCCGCAGGCGATACCATAATTCCTCATTCCTCACTCCTCATTCCTCACTAGTAGTACAACGTTTCGATTGACACAAAACTCCACCTGTGATATAATTTTCTTGTAAAACACATAACGCAAATATGGAGAATATAAAATGAATAACGATACAATAAAACTTATACGGAAAACCTCAAACGTAAATTCACTTATGGTGATAATTTTCTATATGCTTGATATCGCACTTATAAGACTTGGCGACTTGGCGGTGTACCATATCGCAGGAAAGTCCGCCTACTATGAGGATATCGCTCAGCTTGTGAGCTACTGCATACAGTATCTCGTGGTTGTGCCAATAGTTCTTGTTGTATTCAGACTTGTAAGTGGCAAAAAAGAGGGGCTTAAAATAACAGCCTGTTTCAGAAAACCTTCAATGCCTGCAAAATGGGTCGCAAAATGGATCGTCATATCATTCGGGCTTATCTATGCCGCAAATTATATCAACACATTTATTTTCTCATATGTGCAGAAAGCTTCTGGAACGAGCCTTAAAGGCGTTGACTTCACTTCAAGCGGCACTGCCCTGGGCGGCGTAACGAGCGTGCTGGCAATGTCAGTGCTTGCACCGTTTTTTGAGGAGCTTATGTTTAGAGGTACGCTTTTCAGAAATGCTGAAAAATGCGGACAGCTCACAGGCATTATAATGGTGGGGCTGACATTCGGTCTTTGGCATGGAAGCTATCAGCAGATACTCTATGCGGCTGTTATGGGAATGTGTGCCTGCTTTATGGTTGCAAAAACAGGTTCTATCTTCCCATCTTTGATACTTCACTTCACCATGAACACTATCGGAGCAATTCAGAGCGTCGCACTTGGTTCCATAGACTTTGACAAGTTTGCCGCAGACCTTGAAAAAGGTCAGATCACAGGCACAGCACCAATGATAATAATTGCTGTCGCACTGCTTTCATTCGGACTTATGATAGCTGGTCTTGTGCTTTTCGTAAAAGAGCTTAGGTATCATCGTGACAGCTTCAGGCTCATAAACTTCTGCCCTGACGTTTCACAAGGCAAAAAGATAGTCATCTATCTCACCGCACCTGTTACCATACTCGCCTTTGCCGGGCTTATCTTCATCACAGTCCGCACAGCCTTAGGTCTTGGGCTATTCTAAAATACGCATAAAAATAACGCAGACTTTTTACAGCCTGCGTTATTTTTATCAGGAGTTATTTATTATGATTTAAGGCTTGCGATTTTCTGGTTGAGTTCCTTTATCTCGGAATCTACAGTTGCAGAATACTTCTCACGAACCTGCGTCCATGTGGACTGTACACCCTCTTCATTAACATTTGAAGCATCACTGTAGAGTGCGTCAACCAGGCACTGGTTTCCGTCAAACTGCTTTCTGTCGCCGAGAGCGGAAGATATACCGTAAGCATAGTCGAAGAGCATAAGGTAATCGTCAGAAACAACGTCCATTTTCACATCATACATCTCGTCTGTCCAATTAGGGTTGTTCTCCATGAACTTGTCCTTGTTTGTCTGCTCATACTTTGGATCTGTCTTTGAAGCTCTTACGCACTCAAACCAGCACTTAACAGCTTCGCTTCTTGTTGAGCCTTTTACCCACATGAAAGCTGTCATATCAGAAGTTGTTATCTTCTGCTGATTATCGTCATACTGAGGAATAGGAACAACGCCCCAGTTCTCGCCCTCCTTTGGAGTTTGGTTGCCTGTGTAAGCCCACTCGCCCATTGCATAGAACAAGCAGTTCTGATTGAAGCAATCTCTTGCAGAGCCTACCCAGCCGTTGAGGATAAGTCCATCCTTCATCATATTATAAAGGAAGTTCTGAGCCTTTTCTATATCAGGGTCGTTAAGATTGCTTGAAAACTCGTTTGTTGCAGGATCATAGTTTACAAGACGCTTGCCTGTCTGCTGAACAACGTGCGCTCTGAAGAAGCCGTTTACGCCGTAACGCTCAGTATCAGCCGGTGCGTTGCCAACATATGAGGACATGATATCCTCCCAATTCTTCCAAGTCCACTCATTGTTTACATAAAGCTCATATGGATCGTCAAGGCCCTCTGCGTCAATGATATCCTTATCATAGCAGAGCATCGCAGAAGCAGAATAGCCAAGAGGCGCAACATAATGCTTTCCGTTGAGCATGAACTGATCTGCTGTATCCTTTGTTGCAGACCACAAAGGCTGGCTGAAATCAACTATGCTGTCGATAGGCTGATACATATCCTTTACTACCTGTGAAGGGAATGCAAGCCACTCATACTTGAATATATCAGGAATATCCTTGTTAGCTGTGATAGCAGCAGCAAGATTATCAAACCTGTCCTCATTTGAAGTCTGCTGGAATCTTATCTTTCCGCCCTTGCTCTCAAAAAGCTGAAGCTCTGTGC